>RRZU010810139.1_pt1 | contig 10640 bp, 11 predicted proteins | sample 2165561 | NCBI WGS metagenome assembly RRZU01 (sample SAMN10456909, study PRJNA506462) | wastewater metagenome | isolation source: wastewater sludge | place: USA: Moscow, Idaho | reverse complement strand
CAACCGATTTATCAGCATCACCATCAAGTGCTAGTCCAATATCTGCTCTATATTCTCTTACAATTTTCCCAATATACTCTGGATGCATTGCTCCACAATCTTCATTTATATTAAATCCATCTGGTTTATTGTTTATAACAATTACATCAGCACCTAATTCTTGTAAAATCGTAGGACCAACTTTATATGCTGCACCATTTGCACAATCAAGAACAATTCTTAATCCTGTTAAATTCAAATCTCTAGGAAATGAACTTTTTATTGAAACAATATATCTTCCAATAACATCATCGATTCTTTTTGAAGCTCCAATGTTTCTGCCTGTTACTTGCTCTGTTTGCATTAATTCACTATCATTAAAGATTGCTTCAATTTCATTTTCACATGAAACACTTAATTTATCTCCATGATTATCAAAAAATTTAATTCCATTATCTTCATAAGGATTATGTGAAGCCGAAATCATAATTCCAGCATCACATCTCATACTTTCAGTTAAATATGCAATTGCAGGAGTTGGCATTGGACCTATTTGAATAACATCGTATCCAACGGCTGTTAAACCACTTACAAGTGCATTTTCTATCATATAACCACTTCGTCTTGTGTCTTTCCCCACAAGAATTTTCTTAGTTGTTGAATGTTTTCTAAAATAAATGCCTGCAGCTTTAGCTAATTTTAGCACTGTCATGGCATCTAAAAAATCACCAGCTTTCCCTCTAACTCCATCAGTTCCGAATAGTTTCATTAAATCTTCCTAAAATTAAACTTTGTTTAAGATACTTTAGGTAATATTCTACCCTTAAAAATTTTACAAAGAGGTTAAATAAAATGGCAAATCACAAATCTTCTGAAAAAAGAGCAAGACAGACTGCAGTTAAAACTGAAAGAAATAGATTTTATAAAACTAGAATCAAAAATGTTACAAAAAATGTATTAGCAGCAATCGAATCAGCTGATAAAGAAAAAGCAATCGAAACAATGAAAACTGCAAACAAATATTTACACCATTGTGTATCTAAAGGTGTTCTTAAAAAAGAAACTGCATCAAGAAAAGTTGGTAGATTACAAATCAAAGTTAACGCTATATAATTTGAATATAAACTAAAATATATATATGTTAAAAAACAGATTACTACCATTTATTAATAGACACGAAGAGATCAATAATTTATTGATGGCTCCTGATATTACAAATGATATAAAAAGAATGACTGATCTTTCTAAAGAGCAGTCTAACATGCAACCTATTGTTACTAAAGCAAGAGAGTATATTAAGTTAATGGATGACATTGACGAAAATAAATCTATGTTAGATGATCCAGAACTTGGAGAATTAGCAAAAGAAGAACTTAAAGAATTAGAAACAAGAAAACCTATCTTAGAAGATGAAATTAAATTCTTAATGATTCCAAAAGATCCTAATGACGATAAAAATATTTATTTAGAGTTAAGAGCAGGTGCAGGTGGCGATGAAGCTGCTATCTTTGTTGGTGACCTTTTCAGAGGTTATTTAAGATATGCAGAAAACAATAATTGGAAAGTTGAAATCATGAGCTCTAGTGAGAGTGAATCTGGTGGATATAAGGAAGTTGTAATTCTAGTTAAAGGTGACCATGTTTATTCGAAGTTAAAATTCGAAGGTGGTACACATAGAGTTCAAAGAGTTCCTGCAACAGAATCACAAGGTAGAGTTCATACATCAGCAATAACTGTAGCAGTTATGCCTGAAGTTGATGATGTAGAAGTTGAAATTGATCCAAATGATTTAAAAATTGATGTTATGAGAGCCAGTGGTAATGGTGGTCAATCTGTAAATACTACAGATTCAGCCGTTAGAATCACTCATATTCCTTCTGGAATTGTAGTTACCAACCAGGATCAAAAGTCTCAACATAAAAACAAAGATAGAGCTATGAAAGTTTTAAAAGCTAAACTTTGCGATATTGAGACTCAAAAGAAAATGGAATCAGAAGGTGCTACTAGAAAAGAACAAGTTGGTACTGGTGATAGAAGTGGAAGAATTAGAACATATAATTATCCACAAAATAGAATCAGTGATCATCGAATCACCTTGACTTTATATAGACTTGATTACATCATGAATGATGGTCTATTTGATGAAGTAATTGATCCTCTTATTGCTGATCATCAATCTAGACTTATCGAGGCTAATGGATTATAATCCATTAGCTTTTTTTAATATGATTGAACTAAACAAAACTTATACACACTACAAGAACAAAGAATCTTACACTACTTTATACTTTTGCAAAATCCAAGAAAATGATATTTGGGTAAATGCAATAGTTTATAAACCAAATAATTGTGAAGAACTATTCGTAAGAGCTTACAAAGAATTTGAAGAAAAATTCACTAAATCAAATAAATAAGCTATAATTATTAACTCACTCAGAATATCTTGAGTAACCAAAATGTAACCAGAAATCATTAAACTTTCAACATAAAAAATTTATGGAGAAAAATATGACATTCAAAAAAACATCTATGGCTTTATTCGCAAGTGCTTTATTAGCAACAACTTTATCTGCAAGAGATCAAATTAAAATCGTTGGTTCTTCAACTGTTTATCCTTTTTCATCTTCAGTAGCTGAAGAATTTGGTGCAACTACAAAATTCCCAACTCCAGTTGTTGAATCAACAGGTACAGGTGGAGGTATGAAATTATTTTGTGCTGGAAATGATATAGATACTCCTGATATTACTAATGCATCAAGAAGAATGAAAGACAAAGAATTTACAATGTGTCAAGAAAATGGTGTAACTGATATCACTGAAGCTATTATTGGATTTGATGGAATTGCAATTTCTCAATCTGCAAGTGTAAAAGCTTTTAACGTAACAAAAGCTCAATTAGCATTGGCAGTTGCAGCAGAAGTTCCATCAACTGATGGAAAATCATTAATTGCAAATCCATACAAAAAATGGTCAGATATTGATGCATCTTTACCTTCAAGAGAAATCATTGTTTATGGACCACCAAAATCTTCTGGAACTAGAGATTCATTTGAAGAATTAGTATTACAACATGTTTTTGAAAAAATGGATGTTTATACAAACCTTTATAAAGCTGATGAAAAAGCTAACAAAAAATATAAAGCTTATTCTGTAATTAGAACTGATGGTGTTTATGTTGAATCTGGAGAAAATGACAACTTAATCGTTCAAAAATTAACAAAAAATGAAGCTGCTATCGGTATTTTTGGTTACTCATTCTTAGAAGAGAATAAAGATAAAGTTGTTGGATTAAGTATTGATAATACAATGCCTACAGCTGAAACTATCTCTTCTGGTAAATACCCAATTGCAAGATCTATGTTTTTCTATATCAAAAATTCACATGCAAAAGATGTTAAACCTTTAAATGATTATACAAACTTATTTATGTCTGAGAAAATGATTGGAAAAGATGGAATTTTAAAAGAATTAGGTCTTATTGTTTTACCTGATGATGTTAGAAGTGCTGCTAGAACAAAAGTTATGAATAATGAGAAATTAACTTTAGAAGCTTTAAAACACTAAAAATAAAGGAGAGAAACTCTCTTCTTTATTTAAAAAATTCAACAACAAATTTTATTATTAAGTTTTTATCTGTTTACGCGAACGAAGAGATAAGGGCTTAATAATAAAATTATTAAGGTATATATGCAAAAGTGGAATGAAATAATTGCAAAACTAGACTATGCCTTTCAACCTATTATTTATTCTCATACAGGGAAGATTTACGCTGTTGAAGCTTTAGTTAGAGGTGTTCAAAATATAGATGGATTAAATAGTATTGATGATTTATTCGATAAAGCATTTAATGATGATTTCTTATATGAATTAGACTTACAACTAAGAGAAAAAGCAATTAGTAAATTTTCAAATATTGAAATCGAAAATCTGAAAATATTTTATAATTTAGATAATAGAATAATTTACAATAAAAAATATACTCAAGGTAATACAGCAAAAATTTTAGACAAATATAAATTAGATAAAAATAGAATCTGTTTTGAACTAAGTGAAAAAGGTACAGCAATAGAGCAAAATGCCCTTTCATCTATGATTCAAAAATATAAAGAAAGTGGATATTCAATAGCTATTGATGATTTTGGTATTGGTGTATCTGGACTTAAACTTTTATATTTTAGTGAAGCACATGTAATAAAACTAGATAGATTCTTTATTACAAATATTGATCAGGATTCAAAGAAAAAACTATTTTGTTCATCAATAATCGAAATGGCGCATATAATGGGAATGCAAGTAATCGCAGAAGGTATTGAAACTGCAAAAGAATTTTATACTTGCAAAGATATTGGAGCTGATTTTATTCAAGGATATTTAGTACAATATCCTACTTTAGATATTAATGAAATTAAAAACATATATCCAAATATAGTAAGTCTTATAAATGATGATAAAAGAGCAAATGGAAATGCCTCAATAGACAGTGAATTTATTGAATCTATTATTGCTCTTGATATTAATACTTCTTTATATAATTTATTTGTTCACTTCAAAGAAGATACAAAGAATAATTTTGTTCCAATTGTAGATGACTTTGAAAACTTTTTAGGAATAATCTATGAAAGTGATATAAAGAAAATTTCATATTCACAATATGGATTATCACTTGCACAAAATATGACATACTCTTCATCTTTGATTAAATATATCAAACCAGCACTTAGTGTTGAAATATCGTGGGGTATTGACAAAATTCTAGAAATGTATAATCTCAAATCAAAAGATTCTTTAGGTATATTTATCACACAATCAGGTAAATACAAAGGATTTATAAATTTAAATTCACTACTTACCTTATCTTATAAGAGAAATATTGAAATTGCTACTAATCAAAATCCTCTTACAAAGTTACCAGGTAATAATCAAATTGAGAAATATATAGAGAAAACTCTAAAGAAAAATCAAAAGAATATTACTCATATTATATATTTTGATTTTAATGATTTTAAACCTTTCAATGATATTTATGGATTTAGACAAGGAGATCGTGCTATTTTAATTTTCTCAGAACTATTACAAAAAAGATACCCCAAAGATGCTTTTATTGCTCATATTGGTGGAGATGACTTTTTTGTTGGATTAAAAGATCATGAATATCAAGATATTTTAAATCTGACTCAAGAAGTTCAAAAAGAGTTTAAATCAACAGCTGAAAATATCTACAAAAAAACAGATAAAGAAAATGGCTTTATATTATCTAAAGATAGATTTAATATGGAAAGAAGGTTTGACTTATTATCTGTATCAGCTGCAATTATTGAGATAAATTCTAAGTCAAATATCTCCAATTTTGACAATACTCTTAACATACTAAAAAAAGCTTCTAAAGGTTCAAGAGAACCTATTTCTAGCATACTTTAATTTCCATGTAACCATACTGTAATCAAGTTCTTCTAGACTTTCATTAAATTTAATACAAAGGCAAAGGTATTGAGCACTTTTGAATCTAGAAAAAAACAGAGAGAACTTAATGAAAAACTAATTAAATTTGCTTTAATTGGTGCTGCTGCTATTTCAATTTTAACTACATTTGGAATTTTATTTTCAATATTATTTGAGGCAATTGAGTTCTTTAAACTTAGAAGTTTTTGGTATTTTATAACAGGAACCGTATGGTCTCCAGGTGTTATAGGAAGCCAATTTGGTGCACTTCCAATTTTCGCAGGTACTTTTGTAATTACAATTATTGCATTAGCAGTTGCGATTCCTATTGGATTAGGAAGTGCTATTTATATGAGTGAATATGCAAGTCCAAAAGTAAGAGATTATTTAAAGCCAATGCTAGAAGTATTAGCAGGTATTCCAACAGTTGTTTATGGTTTCTTTGCAGCAATTACTGTTGCACCATTAGTTGTAAAAATTGCTGAATCTGTAGGGCTTGAAGCTACATTTAACTCAGCGCTTGCATCTGGAATTGTAATGGGAATTATGATTATTCCTGTTATTTCATCACTTTCAGATGATGTTATAAGAGCAGTTCCAGATAGTCAAAGAAAAGCAGCTTTTGGACTTGGGATGACACATGGTGAAACTATTAGAAACATTGTTTTACCATCTGCAATGCCAGGTATTATATCAGCTTCCCTATTAGGTCTTTCAAAGGCATTAGGAGAAACTATGATTGTTGTAATGGCAGCAGGTTTAAGACCAAATCTTTCTTGGAATCCACTTGAAGATATGACAACTGTAACAGTTACTATTGTTAATTCATTGGTTGGAGATTTTGAGTTTAATTCACCTGAAACTCTTTCCGCATTTGCTTTAGGACTTATCCTATTCATCGTTACATTAATTCTAAATATGATTTCATTATCTCTTATTAGAAAATTTAAAGAAAAATATAAAGTGAACACATTATGATTAAAAGAAAAAAGAAAAATAAACAAGATAATCCATTTTATGACCCAGCATTAAAAGCAAGACATGCTAGTGCAAATAGATTTAAAAAGTTTACATTAACTTCATTAATCTTTTCTATTGCATTTTTAGCTTTCTTTTTATTTGATATAGTTGGAAAAGGTCTTCCTGCTTTTAATGTAGCTTATATAAAAGTTGATGTAACTTATAATGAAAGCACACTAGCAGATAGTAGATATGCTGTTGAAAGTAAATATAGAAACGTTGTTTCAAGAGCTTGGTTAAGAGATGTACCAAATTTTGTAAAACAAAATCCAGAATTAATGAATACTACAAAAGAAACTTGGGTTCTAGCAGACGATCAAGTTGATCAATATCTTAAAGGTCATTATAATAAACTAAAAAGTAAAAATATTGCTTTAGTTGATGAACTATATGCTCAAGGTTTGATTGAAAAAAGATTTAATACAGTTTTCTTTACAAATGGAGATTCAAAAATTCCTGAATATGCAGGTTTATATTCTGCAATGATAGGTTCAGTTTTAACTTTGATTATTACTATGATTGTTGCCTTTCCAATTGGAGTAATGACAGCAATTTATTTAGAAGAGTTTGCAGGTGATAATAAATTTACAAGATTTATTGAAATAAACATCAATAATCTTGCAGCAATACCTTCTATTTTATTTGGTCTTTTAGGACTTGCTATTTTCATTAATCTTTTTGGAATGCCAAGAAGCTCACCTTTAGTTGGAGGTTTAACACTTGCACTTATGACACTACCTATTATAATAGTTAGTTCACGAGCAGCTTTAAGAGCAGTTCCAGATAGTATAAGACAAGCTGGATATGGATTAGGATTAAATAAAATTCAAGTGACACGTGACCATGTTTTACCTTTAGCATTTCCTGGAGTATTAACAGGTTCTATTATTGGTTTAGCACAGGCGATGGGAGAAACAGCTCCATTGATTATTATAGGAATGATTGCATTTATTCCAGATGCTCCAACAATGGTAACACAAGCAGCAACTGTTATGCCCGCACAGTTATTTACATGGGCTGGGATGCCAGAGGGTACTTATATAGAAAAAACAGCAGCTGGTATTATGGTATTATTAACAATACTAATTTCATTAAATGCAATAGCAATTTATTTAAGAAAAAAATTCGAAGTTAAATGGTAAGAAGGAAAAATTAAAATGATAATAAATGATAACAAAATTAAAATAGACGTAAAAAACTTAAATTTATTTTATGGAACAAATCAAGCTTTGTTTGATATTACGGCTAGTTTATATGAAAATAAAATAACAGCATTAATAGGTCCTTTAGGATGTGGAAAATCTACGTTTTTAAGATGTATAAATAGAATGAATGATTTAATTCCAATAGTTAAAATAGATGGTCAAATAATAATAGATAATAAAAATATCTATGACAAAGATGTTGATGAGGTGAGTGTTAGAAAAAAAATAGGAATGGTTTTTCAACAACCAAATCCTTTTCCAAAATCAATTTATGACAATGTAGCTTATGCTCCACTAAAACATGGAATTGTAAAAAAAGGTAAAGAGTGTGATGAGTTAGTTGAAAGTTCACTTATTAAATCTGGACTTTGGAATGAAGTAAAAGATAAATTAACACAACCAGGAACTTCACTTTCAGGAGGTCAACAACAAAGACTTTGTATTGCTAGAACAATTGCTGTTCGTCCAGAAGTTATATTAATGGATGAACCAACATCTGCACTTGACCCAATAAGTACTGAAAAAATAGAAGCACTTATGCTTGATTTAAAACAAGATTATACGATTATTACTGTAACTCACAATATGCAACAAGCAGCACGGGTTGCAGACTATACAGCATTTTTCCATTTAGGAAAACTAATAGAATATGATATAACAGAAACTATTTTTGTTAATCCACACAATAAAAAAACAGAAGATTACATCACAGGGAGATTTGGATAATGTTAAAACCATATGAAACAAAATTACAAAATATTAAAGAAGAGATTCAACAAATTGGAGTATCAGTTATTGAAGCATTAGAAATTTGTCTAAAAGCTTTAAATGATAGAAGAATTGAAGATTTAAGCAATGTTGAAATTAGTGAAAAAAAGATTTTATTAAAATCAAATGAAATTGATAACATCATAGTTGGAACTTTAGCTTTATATTCACCAGAAGCAAAAGATTTAAGAAGATTGGTATCTTTTTTAAAGATTACAAATGAACTTGTAAGAACAGGTTCAAATGCAAAAGATTTTGCAAAAATGTTTAAAAAATCTTATTCACAAGATTTGGATACAGCTATTATTTTAGAATATGCGATTCCTCTTTTGAAATCAGCACTATTGTCTTTACAAACGGCAACTTCTATTATTGATGAACATGATGAAAAACAAATCGAAGAAAAATATCATAGAGTTGTTGTTGAAGAGAGTAAAACTGATGATTTATATTTGATGATAGAAAAAAATATTTTAAAACTAATTACAAAAAAACTTGATTTGTCAAAAGAATATTTTGATATTTTAAGTAGTTTAAGAAGATTAGAAAAAATAGCTGATCGTGCTGTTTCTATTGCAAAATTATTGCAGTTTGCTCAAGTAGGTGGAGATATAGTTCAATCATAAATTCTTTATGATATAATTTTTTTATGAAAAAAGCTATAAACAAAATCTCAAATTACTTTAGTTCAAACTTTGAAGTTTTAGTTGCAACAATTATCTTTTTATCGATAATTGTTGCTGGACACGATTTTTATAGAGCAATTATTCTAATGTTAGAATTTATTGTTATTATGGAAGTTGTAAAGATGATCTCCGATTTTATAAAAAGAGAAACTTTAAGACTTAGATATGTACTTGATATTTTTATAATATTTTTAATTCGAGAAGTTATTATTTTATCTGCAAACAAAAATAGAGATTATGTTGATATAACATTTTTACTTTTTGTAATCTTTATATTTTTTATATTTAGAATTCTTGCTATTAAATACTCTCCTGGACCAAAAGATGAGAATGAAAAAACAAATAAAGTTATAGAAAATGACGAATAACAAACTTATTTTAATTATTGAAGATGAAGAAGATATTTTAGAACTTCTTGAGTACACATTACAAAAAGAGGGTTACGAAACTATTGGATTTTTGTCTATTGATAAAAATGTAAAAAAAGTTTTAGATGAAGAACAAATAGATTTGATATTAATGGATAGAAATCTACCAAATATTGAAGGTACCACTTTTATAAACGAAATAAAAAAAGAGGGTTATGTAAATCCTGTTATTTACCTAACTGCAAAAGATAAAGATGAAGATATTTTAGAAGGTTTTGAATCTTATGCTGATGATTACATCACAAAACCTTTTAATATAAAAGAGTTATGCGCTAGAGTAAAAGCCGTAATAAAAAGAACTTCAAAAGAACTTGATATTTTAAAAGTAAAAGATATAGTTTATAATGCTTCTAATAAAAAATTTTATATCGAAGATAAAGAGATAGATTTAACTCATCTTGAACATGATTTACTTTTAGAATTTATTAAAAATAAAGATATTTTGATGACAAGAGAACATCTGTTAAATATCGTTTGGCAAGACTCTTTTGATAAAAAAGAGAAAACTGTAAATGTTGCAATCAAAAGATTAAAAGCCAAAATTGATCCTGATGGAACAAAAAACTACATTCATTCTGTTAGAGGCGAAGGTTATATTTTTTGTTAAAAATTCATCAACTATTTTTACGAACTTATTTTACTATTTTTGTCGCAATTTTAGTAACTTTGACTTTAGTTACATATTTTTGGGCAAAAAATTTATATATAAATCAAATAGAAAAAACTCTTATTCAAAATATTGATACTTTATCTATTGTTTTAAAAGACCAAAACAACTTATCTCATATAAAAAATATTGTAAAAGATTTGCATAGTGAATTAAACTTACGAATTACTATAATAGACGAACAAGGTGAAGTAATCGCTGAAAGTGATGAAAATCTAGCTTTTATAAAAAATCATGCTAATAGACCAGAAATAATTCAAGCTAAAAATGTAGGTTTTGGAAAAGATAAAAGAAACTCTGAAACTATAAAAAAAGAACTTTTATATATTGCAAAAAAGTTTGAAATAGATAATGCTACTTATTTTATTAGAATGGCAGATTATACAAATAAAATTGCTGATAATTTTATGAAATTAACTATTGAAATTTTTATGTATATTACATTTTT
>RRZU010462647.1_pt1 | contig 10640 bp, 12 predicted proteins | sample 2165561 | NCBI WGS metagenome assembly RRZU01 (sample SAMN10456909, study PRJNA506462) | wastewater metagenome | isolation source: wastewater sludge | place: USA: Moscow, Idaho | reverse complement strand
TCTCCCGAGCAGATTGCTGGCAAGCTCCGCTCCATGGAATTCCCGAACTTCGAAGATGCCTACGTCTGCCGCGAGACGATCTACAACGCGACCTACGCCTTGCCGGTCGGCGAGCTGCACAAGGAATGCAAGGCAAGACCGCCCGCCGTCCCCGTTCTGGTGGCGTGGATCGCCGCGGCCAGATCCCGGATATGGTCAGCATCCATGTGCGCCCGCCGGAGATCGAGGATCGCGTGATGCCCGGCCACTGGGAAGGTGACCTGATCAAGGGCAAGGCCGACGCCTCGGCGGTGGGAACCCTGGTCGAGCGCACCAGCGGCTACCTGATGCTGGTGAAGATGCGCGATGCGACGGCGACCTCGGCCGTGGAGGGCTTCAGCGCAGCGTTGAACCGGATGCCTCTGGCGGCGCGCAAGAGCATGACTTACGACCAAGGACGGGAGATGGCACGTCACGCGGAAATCACCCAGAAGACCGGCGTGGCCATCTACTTCTGTGACCCGCACAGCCCTTGGCAGCGCGGCAGCAACGAGAACATCAACGGATTGATTCGCCAGTACCTGCCCAAGGGCACGGACCTGTCGGGATACACCCAGGAGCAGCTGGATGCGATTGCTTATGAGCTGAACATCCGGCCGCGCAAGCGCTTCGGCTTCAAGTGCCCCATCGAAGTCATGACCGAGTTGATGGCCAAACATCACGAGGCGCCTGCTTCACTCCAGTAACCGTGTTGCACTCAGCTCCTGCAACCGCCGAGTAAATTTTAACTTTACATTTATTGCCTTATTTGATATGAATTAATTTTTAATTACCTGGACATCCCAATGAATAATAAATTTAAAGCATTATTTTCTTTAATATTTTTTTCCTCTTCGGCTAGCGCTGATCAGTTTGAGTCAGTTATTGACGCAATGTCCATTAAATCAAGTGAAATGCATTCGAACAACGACTGGGAGAGCTCATCCCTTATAAAAGGAGTTGATTGGAAATGGCCATACTATGAGTCGGGCGCACACGACTCAACTATGACTGGAGTAGCAAAGTTTGGGAAAGATAAAAACCCAAATATTGGCTCTACGGAGATAGTAATTAATGGCTCGAGAAGCATGATGTCTTCCGTGGAAATCAAAATATCAAACATGGAGGCCGGATTGGGAGTTCTTGGGCATGGTAATTTTAAAAGAATAAGTACCTCATGCGATAGTGACTCTCCTCTAAACACTGTGGAGTTCTATAGCTTAGAAAGGCCGGGATATAAGCCACTGTATGTTAGATACTTTACTAGCTGGGGTGCTGGCGGCGGCGGCGGTGTATACTTTGAAGTTGCCTATAGGATAGAGGATGTTCTTGATTTATATGAAAGTCCTTGCGAAGCCTATCCGACCAAAGTCGAAAGTGTAGGCGAAAAAGAAAATTTAGATGACCTTCAATGGAAAATCTGTTCTGCCTATGCGGCAATTTTTCGTGCCGAAACTCTTTTTTCAAACATAAAATATAACGAAAAGTTGCTTATGAGTGAATTGCGAGAATATAACTCAGAGCAAGACAAAAGAAATATATCCGATGATGATCAAGCCATTGTAACCATGAGGATATATGACGATGTAAAGCGGCGATTTTCATCTGGAGAACAGCGAGTTGAGTTCGTAAATCAGCGATCTATGGATTCTTGCGGAAAAACCAATAAACTCTTCCATTAACCCAGAAACTCAACACCCAAGGGGAGGCCAGACTAGCCGCCAGCGAATACAAGCGCACCACAGCCCGCCTGATGCGTGCCCAGGGCATTACTCAGGCTGCCATTGCAGCAGCTGGGAGTTACAGATCGGACGGTGAGGAACTGGCTCCATGACTGAGCAGGAGTTTTTGCAGCAAGCCAGATCATCCCTGGTGCCCGGCTTTTGACCGTCAGAAAGCACCAGCAGCAAAACGACATAAGGAAAACACGATGGATTGCAGTCAGGTTTTAGTGCGGATACTCGGCTCCAAAGCTACCAAGCTGAGTCTCGATGAGCTGAGTCCGGCTGTTGAATTTCTCAACGGGTTAGACCCTAAAAGCCAGATGCAAATGTGCTGCGTCTTGAGCTGGGGGGTGTCTCTGAATGAGAGCCAGCAGGCCGAGGTAAAGTTCGTGCGATACGGAAAAGGGCAGCCGCCAGGTTGCAACAATGTGCATACCCTCCTGCTTGCAGTGCTTGAACCAAGCGGGAGAGCTGTAGCCGATGAGTGGCTCCTGCGGATACCACTGAAAACCCCGCTTACAGTGGTACTGCCTGAGCGGCGAATTAGCAGTAGCGTTACTGCGCCTGAGATCGCTCGTGGAGAGGACCCCAACTACAGCCCCATCGATCTGGAGGACTTCCTGAAACGCCCCAGCCACTACACCCAGATGAGCTAGCCACCGCCGCAAATCAGAACCGGAAATGAACTAAAATCAGATATCAGCCCGCAGGGGCGACCTTTGGGCGCTCCTGCGGCTAGATGAACAGCGCTCATAGAGCGCAGCCATTGCCTGTGCTTTTGCTCTTGCCTTGGAGCAGTGAAAAACCGGGGTGGCTCTTGTGGCCCGAGTGGGGGTCCCCCGCTTGCGGGGGTCGAGGGCTGGCATGTTGTCCATCGCCCCGCGGTCTGGCTGTCATTCCTGCCCTTGGTATGGGGTGACTACTGGGTGATCGATCTCGACGAGCAATATCAACTGGTCGCCGTCAGCGAGCCAACGCGAGAATATCTCTGGATTCTGTCGAGAACACCGTCAGTGGATTCGGCAGCCTACATCCAGATGCTGGAGCGGCTGTCGTCGAAGGGTTTCGAAATACACAAGCTGGAACTGACCCGACAGGAGTGAAGGGGATGTGCCGACTGCACGGTCCAGCCGAACCCCGGCAGCGGGGCACTGGAAGTGGCCCTGCCCTGCCGGGCGCCCGGCTTCCGGCCGGCCTGCGCGATGCCCTGCAACAGCCCCTATCCCTGGCCGGGTGCCTGATCTCTGCCGGAATGTCCTTGGGTAGTACATGGTTTTTGGTTCGGCTTAAATTACCCCGATAAAACAGATTATCATGGCAATCCGCGCCGGCCGGCCCGCAGGGGCCGGACCGGCGTTTCGTGGATTGTTTGACGTCAAGGGGTCGGCGGACACGCCCGCCGCCCGGCCAGGAGGCCCTGCATGACCTTCCCCCGTGTGCTCGTGACCTGGTTCGACGCGTCGGAGCCTGTCCGGCATGGCTGAGCTGATACCCGCCGCCGGCCCCTCCGCCCTCGCCCCGGCAGTGCCCGAGCGCCGCCTCACCGCCGCCGAGTTCCAGCACCTGGCCGAGGTGCCGGCCGCCGCCGAGTGGTTCGCCAACCTCGACAACCCGCGCACCCGCCGCGCCTACCAGGGCGACCTGCAGGACTTCTGCCAGTTCGTCGGCATCACCGCCGCCGAACAGTTCCGCGCCGTCACCCGCGCCCATGTGCTCGCCTGGCGGCAGCAGCTCGAACAGCGCGGCCTCTCCGGGGCCAGCATCCGCCGCAAGCTCGCCGCCCTGGCCAGCCTGTTCGACCACCTGCTGGAAAACAACGCCGTCGCCGGCGGCAACCCGGTGCACGGGGTGAAGCGGCCCCGCCAGGACAGCAGCGAGGGCAAGACCCCGGCGCTCGGCGACCACCAGGCCAAGGCCCTGCTCGAGGCGCCGCCGACCACCTCTATAAAAGGCAAGCGCGATCGTGCCCTGCTCGCCGTGCTCCTCTACCACGGCCTGCGCCGCGAGGAGGCCGCCCAGCTCAGCGTGCAGGACATCCACGAGCGCCGCGGCATCAAGCACCTGCGCATCCACGGCAAGGGCAACAAGCTGCGCTACCTGCCGCTCCACCCCATCGCCCTGGAACGCCTGCACGACTACCTGGAAGCCTCCGGCCATCACCACGAGCAGCCCCGGGCCCCGCTGTTCCAGGCCCTGCGCGGCCGGCGCAGCGGCCAGGCCCTCGGCGCCGACGGCATCTATACCCTGGTCGGGCACTATGCCCGTCAGGCCGGCATCGCCGTCGACGGCCTCGGCGTCCATGGCCTGCGCGCCACCGCCGCCACCAATGCCCTGGAGAACGAGGCCGACATCGCCAAGGTCCAGCAGTGGCTGGGCCATGCCAACATCAGCACCACCCGCCTCTACGACAAACGCCAGTCACGGCCCGAGGACTCACCCACCTACCGGGTGCGTTACTGAGCTCATCGGCGATCAGCCTGCCTACAGCTGAAAGATGGGTGACCTTTCGAAAGCTTCGAATACCTTGGTGTCCACTCCCCGGCTCGCCGGGGCGTAGAAATACCCGCCCCCCAGCCCCGCCGCAGATGAGCTCGAACGACACCGTCATCTAGATGCCGGCACCGTTCACCTGGCCCTCGCGGACGCTCGCGGCAGGTGCTGGAACGGTATGCGTGCAGGCGTAGGAACGGTATCTGCGCAGGCCTGTCCCCGGCTCGCCGGGGGAGTGGCGGCGCCGGGGCCTGGTGGATCTGCCGCCGAACGGTCAGCCCCTCTGCAGAAGACCGCTGCGCTCTTTCGGATAATTCGAAAAAACTACCGATTTCGAAGGCTTCGAATATCCTGAGCCCGTATGGAGAGAGGAGTCATCATGAATCGCCTGCAAGAGACTCTGCCCAGCGCATAAGAAGCCAGCCTGGCCAAACTGTGCAGCCAGGAACTATCCGCCATGCTCGAAACGCGAGCGGAGGCGCAGACCCTGTCCATCAGTGATCCCAGGGGAGGGATGCGTTCGGTCAGCATCCCGGTCAGTGCCCTGCGTCTGCTGGTCGAGGTACTGGCGACGCTGGAAGAGCTCTCCGCACGGGATCAGACAGTGGGGCTGGGCTACGAATGAGCTCGAACTACACCATGAAGCACGGTGAACGGTCGACACACAGCCCTCGGCGGCGTGCGAACGGGACAGCCCGACTGGACACCCCAGCTGCCAATCTGTATTTATGGGTTATTTACCCATAAATAAGGATTCGGCCCATGTCATCTCGATCCACCTCGGCGCATCGCAGAATCGATACGCGCGCGGCGGCCGAGTGGTTTGCCCACGCCACCGGCATCATCCAGGAACTGCGGCGACGCTACGCCATCCCCTACGACGCCGAAGGGCTCGATACCGTGCGCTTCGTCGATCCTGCTGAGCTGGCTCAGCAGGCCCAGAACTGGACGCTACTCCAGGCACGCCGCCACCAGCTGGGACTGACCGCAGGCCGCTGGCTATACGATCTCGAGCACCACGAACGCCTGGCTCCCCCGACCTTCCTGCCCGCCACCACAGTCCGGGCCACGTTCCGCGAGGAAACCGGCTGGACCTACTGCCAGCAGCTGCGACTGGACACCGACACCGGCAACGACACCACCCGCGACTGGCTCGAGCAGCACGGCGCACAGTGCGAACCCCTGTATGACCGCGATGAACCGGGCGACATCCTGGCCTGGAACATCCAGCTGCCGGACACCCTCACCTGTCGCATACGCACCGGTACCGGCCAGCGCATTCTCGCCTACCTGGCCGACGGCAGCAGCCAGCGCTTGCGCGCCGGCAGCCTGACCCTGGCCCCGCAGGGGTGCGACATCGTGATGGCACGACCCCGCAAGAAGCGCCGCGATGCGCTTGACTGGGCAGCGGCTGATCGGGTGCTGGGGCGGTATTATCTATGGGTAAATAACCCATAAATAGAGATTAAGCGGAGCGGCGGAACGACGTCGTCGGCCGAGGTCAAACGACGCTGATCTCAGGCAACAAGCGAACCGCGTGTCAGCCATCGACAGCTCGTCTCAGGCACCGACTCGGCTACGCCGCAGCTGCTGCCAGAGCTGTTCACCATTCTGGACGAGGCGATGCAGCGGGACAGGCATGCTCTGCTGCAGCTGCAGCACCGCCATGCAGTCCAGCCAGTAGTCGATTTCCAGCCGGCGCAAGCGGCCCAGGTTGAACGGGTACGCCTGACCGTCCCACAGGCCCAGCAGAAAATCCCGACAGATCGCGCTCTGCTCGTCGCGCATCCCCTGCAGGGTCATTTCCAGCAACCTGACCAAAGCCTGCTTCGCATGGACATTCAGGCGCTGCTGCTCCTCATTCCAACGCTCGTAAAGCTCCAGCCGGGCAGCCAGTACACGCTCAATCTCGGCCACGTCGCGGGCGCGACGAGCCCGCTCGATGTCGTTGAGCGGACGGGAGATCAACTGGGGGGCTTCTTCTGAATCATGCATGGTGAGACCTCCTTCCGTGAAGCTCAGTAAACCGTCGGCGACTATCGCTACTCTGCAATACAGCCAGAATGACGACGACGCTTTGACGGTAACAAAACGATATCACCGATAGGAAGACTCATTATCCTCTTGGACCTTGCCAGCCGGGAGACTGCAGCTGTCGTGATCGCTGCGGCGCCGCAGGGCGAACACAGTCCCCGCACTGGCCAGCAGCACGGTCATCAGCAGCGGCAGCATCGTCCAGGTCATTGCGAGCTGTTCAGCCCTGACCTGTTCGATGACCCGGAAGGCGATCCCCCCTTTCACCAGCATGGCCAGCAATGCGACCGAATGCCCGCGGTATACCGACCACCACCAGCTGGTGGCCGACAGCAGGATCGTCCCGGCCAGGGCACAGAGCATCAGCGTCGTCAGGATCAGGGAAAACGCCGCCGGCACATGGTTGGCGGACCAGTGGCTCGTCATCAGGGCACTGTCGATCATCAGCCTGGCATACGCATAGCCGGTGACACCGACACCCACGCAGAACAGCAGGTGCTTTCGCAGACTTGCGACCATGGCTCGACATCCTTTTCGACCCGCGCTACCCAGACGTCGACCGTAGCACGACGAGCTGGCAGAAAGCATGCCGGGCCAGCAAGACATCATCCGGTTTCCCCCCCCCTTTCCTGCCCGGAAAACAGGCACTCCTGGTTGAGCCCAAGAATTTCGCTGCCATGCCAATGGGCGTCGCGCTCCGCACCGAGGTGAGGGCGACTTAGCCGCGCGCGGGCGCCTCCTCATGTACCTCAAAGCCCACCACACTGCGTTGCTGGTGGCTGAACTCCACGCCGATCAGGTAGATCGGTTCGCCGCGGGCACGATACTTCTCCGCATACCCCCGCTCCTGGATCTGCTGCAGAGCCTTGCCCTCAGCCATCAGCTCGACCACCTTGAACTCGAAGAGGTAGACAGCCCCGTTGAACAGCACGGTCATGTCGATGCGCCCGTGGCTGGTGGTGTCCTCCAGGCGGATGTCGAGCCCCAGTGCCGCGAAGTGGCTATAGAACACGCTGGCCCAGTAGCCCTCGAATCGGGTGATCGGGTTATTGCGGTACCAATCATGGGGGATGCTGGCAAAGAATGCCGTGAACAGCCGCTGCAGACCGCTGAAATCGTTGGCCAGCAACAGACGATACAGCTGGCCCGTCTGCCGCCCAGGCAATGACGGGTCACCCGTCAGCCCTTCCAGCAGGGCACTGTTCAGGCTGGCCTGCACCTCCAGGTTGGGGTATTTCAGGGTGTACTCCGTGCGCGCACCCATGCACAGCAGGCTATCGACCGTCAGGTAGCCGGTCTGGAACATCAGGGCCTCGACCGGCATATAGTCGACGTCGAAGCTCGACAGCAGGGTCTCCATCGCCACCACCCGGCTCAGGTCGGGTGTGAAGGTACGCTGCCTCAGCAACTGCTCGATCAGGAAGGTTGGCGTACCCGTCTCGAACCAGTAGGGACGGAACTCGCGCTTGGCGAACAACAGCAGCAGGTCAAAGGGGTTGTAGACCGGGGTGCCAGTCCAGTTATAACCGTTGTACCACTGGCGGATCACCTCGCGATCCAGTCCCCTCAGCTCCGGAGCGAACACCGTATCGACATCCTCGTCGGTGTAGCCACAGATCGCCGAATACTTCGCGTCCAGGGTGATGTCGTTGAGGTTGTTCAGCCCGGAAAACAGGCTGACTTTGCTGAACTTGGACACGCCGGTAAGCATGGCAAAGCGCAGGTGGGCATCGCTGTCCTTGATCACCGAGTACAGGTTGCGCAGACCGTCGCGCATCTCGCACGCAGTCTCGGGACGAGTCAGGTTGTCGAGAATCGGCTTGTCGTATTCGTCGACCAGGATGACCACCCGCTGCCCGTGTAGCCGCTCCGTCTCACGGATCAGCTCAGCGAAGCACCCAGGAATATCTGGCGCCTGGAAAGGGCGCACACCCAGACGCTGAGCGTTGACCTCCAGCAGGTTGCCGATGCGCACCTCCAGGGCCGCGAGACTTTGTAAAACCCCTCCCCCGAAGCTGATCCGGATCACAGGGTACCGTCGGCCCCAGTCCCAGTGATCATGGATGGCCAGCCCCTGAAAAAGCGGCTCGTTGCCGGCGAACAGCTCGGCAAGGGTGTCGAGAAACAGACTCTTGCCGAAGCGCCGTGGACGGGACAGAAAATAGTACTTGCCCTCTTCAACCAGTTGCCGGGCAATACCCGTCTTGTCGACGTAGTAGTAGCCCTCCTCGCGAATCTCGCGAAAGGTCTGGATACCGATGGGCAGCTTCTTGCGGGACATGGCAGGCAACCGAGGAACAGATGCGCCGATTGTAGCCCCTGGAGGGGGATGAGGGCCGATGTCCTCACGGGTTACAGAGGGTTATCGTGCAAGCGACCACTTCGGCCTGGGCGGCACGACAGCAGTCGTCGTCATTTGTCGTCCTTTTGCCGCTCTCGGCCGGGGCAGCACGGCAGCAGTCGTCGTCATTTGTCGTCCTTTTGCCGCTCTCGGCCGGGGCAGCACGACAGCAGTCGTCGTCATTTGTCGTCCCTTTGCCGCTCTCGACTGGGGCAGCACGACAGCAGCCGTCGTCATTTGTCGTCCTTTTGCCGCTCTCGACCGGGGCTCAGTGACAATCAACCTGCTCGGCTATCCGCTGTGATCAGCTGAGCCCCCCGCAGACTCGACTGCCAGAGCCATGGCAGTTACACCACGTCCTGGGACACGATCCGGCTGGCGCGGCTTTCAGCGGGGTCAGGCAGGACTTCAGCGCTTCATTTCAGCGCTTCAGCGCTTCCGTTTCAGCGCTTCGCCACGGATCAGGCGTTTCAGCGCTTCCGTTTCAGCGCTTCGCCACGGATCAGGCGTTTCAGCGCTTCGTTTCAGCGCTTCAAAGCCACGGCTGGCGCGGCTTTCAGCGGAGTCAGGCAGGACTTCAGCGCTTCGGGCGCCTCCGGCCCAAAATCACCATGGCAATGTAATGCGAGATTTCCATAAGTAGTAAATGGCGTTGGAACCTGAAAAACCGTTTTGCCCGAAACCGTGTCGCGCAGCGGTCATTTGCCGGGCCTCGCCGGAGTGCAGAACGGAGGGGCTTGGGTTTTCGCCGACAGGTGAGAGGATCGGTGGTGAGAACGCCTGCTGGGGGACGATCACCGGGGCGGAGATTTCCGCCTGCGGATGAGGCTCACCGTCGATCCACCCGAGGGGAGATTTCCGCCGGTCGAGCAGCAGGTCATGGCCATACGGCCGCAACGAAACGAGGAGACGCCGAGGTGCATTTTCGAGAGCTGGGCAACGGGGACTACTTCCCGCCGATCATCCCGAACGGGGTGTTCATGGCCTCACCGAGAACGGGCTATCCCGTGCAGGAAATTTTCCAGGTGCGGGACGAGGGTCTGTTCGCCGGAGGGGTGTTCCTGCTGTGGAGTGAGATCACCGGCATCGTGCTGGATGACCAACGGTGCAAGCTGGCCAGCGACAAGTACGCATCGGGCGGCATCGCGTTTCTGACCGAGCGCTGCGAACACCGCACGAGTCGGCGCACGCTGGTCAGCGTGCAGGGCTACCCGGTCGCGTACTGCCTGATGAACCGAGTGACCTTCGAGCAGCAGCGTCACGACGACGCCCTGGCTCGAGCCTGATGACCGTCCCGTGTCGCGCAGCGGGGACCAGAGGGGCTGAGGTTTCCTACCGGCAGTTGCCAGCCCGCCGGTAACCCGCAGCCTCAGCCTCGGCTGCCGCGGCAAACTCCACACGGTTTTTCGCGCTGACCTGCCCATAGCTGGGACAGCCCACCGGCAGGTGGTAGACCCGGCTGTTGCGATTCCCGATCACCGGCCCGCCGGCATCGCCCTCAGAGGCCGCAGGAGCCGCCTGCTGCGCGATCTGACCCCTACCCACCCCTACACCACCAGCCTCCTCCAGGCCCCTCAGACCATCCCTGAGGGGCCTGTAGCCCAGACTCCAGCTGCGCTCCCCGGTCACGAACGGGTTGGCATGTCCCATCGCGCGGGCAATGCGCCGATCACGCTCGCGCTCCCAGTCGCTCACCGGGTACATCCGGTCCCACTCGATGCGCTGCGCGCGGTTGCGGTCGGCCCGCACCTCATAGCCGCACGAGGCCAGATCCACCCGGCCACCGGAACGCCCCATCCATTGCCAGGTGCAGCCGCAGTACAGGTCGCCGTCGTCGTTGCGGTCGTGGTAGACCGTCCGGCGCAACTCGATCTTGGCCTTCTCGAAGGACCCGGGCGCGGCCTGCGCTACGAATGGGCCGCACAGCGCAGCCACCAGGGAGCAAATGAGGGCGATGTTTTTCACGGAGATTCCGATGCAGATGGGGGGGTCCGATTATGCGTAGATGCTTCGCGGCCTCCAGGGCATTTTCC
>RRZU013046995.1_pt1 | contig 10643 bp, 12 predicted proteins | sample 2165561 | NCBI WGS metagenome assembly RRZU01 (sample SAMN10456909, study PRJNA506462) | wastewater metagenome | isolation source: wastewater sludge | place: USA: Moscow, Idaho | reverse complement strand
TGACCAATGTCGTGATTGATGGAAACCGTTAATACGTGTTTAGCTAAAATAAATTTGAAATGAGCAAGCGGCGTGAAATTAAAGAGCATCTGGTAACTTTGGATGAAATTGAAGGCATTATGAATGCTATGAAAAATCTTGCCTTGCTGGAAATCCACAAGTTGGAGTTTTTTCTGGCGACGCAGCGTAGATCTGTTGCCAGCATTGAAGCAGCTGCACAGGATTTTCTGAGCTTTTATCCTCATCTGCAATCATACCCGGACAATTTGCAACAACTGTGGATTGTAATAGGCTCCGAACGAGGTTTCTGCGGTGATTTTAACGAATCCTTATTGCATTTTCTAAATGCATATCCTCAGCAATCAGACATACTTTTACTGACGGTAGGGCGAGGAATTGAAGTTAAACTGAAAGCTGACGCACGCATTGCAGCTTTTATCGGGGGACATAGCGTTGCCGAGGAAATACAGCAAACGCTGCTACAGTTGATACAGGCTCTCAATCGGTTACAAGAGCAATTGAAATTAACTAAGTTGGGGCGTATCAGTGTTGTTTATCATGACGATGGAACAGATACGATCCAATTGCGGCAATTATTGCCAATAGCAGTATCTGACGAGAATTCAGCTTTTTCGTATCCGCCGATACTTAATCTGGAACCTCATCAATTTCTTTCTCAATTAACCGATCAATATCTTTACGCTGTACTGCACGAAGTGTTTTATGCATCCTTGATGGTGGAGAATCGTAAGCGGCTTGAGCATATGAATAAGGCCATTCATCATTTGCAGCAAAATCAAGCGCAATTAAGCTTGAGCTACAACAAACTTCGTCAAGAAGAAATTACTGAAGAGATTGAAATTATTCTGCTCAGCGCAGAAGCATTGGGTGACGAGGATAAACCCAAAAAGTCGGTGATTCCTAAGCTTTGATTTTGTTAAGCCAGCTCTTCTCCCTGTTCACCGGTACAGATTTTCCCACCTTTTTCGACATCAATGATATAAACTTTCCCTGCGCCATGTTGATGCGTATTGGCCGTGGTCATGACTGCACTAAATATGCATTCCACCATTTCATCAGGGGCAAAAATTTCTATACGTTTTCTCGATACATAGGGCGTATAGTCTTGTCTAGGGACTAGTTTTTCTCGTCCAAAACCCTCACAATCAGATACGCTCATGCCTGGAAAATTTGGAATCTCGAGGAGTATCTGTGTGAGTTTTGGCAACATGAAAGGCTGAATATAGGCGCGGATTTCTTTCACTTCATACCTCACGTTTCGTATTGTTCTTCAAAATTGCGATAGAGCGCAGGGAGCATGGTCAATGTGAGCAGGGTGGCTGAGATAAGTCCACCGATAATAACCACAGCAAAAGGCTTGACAGTTTCAGAACCGATACTGGTAGAAAGCGCAGCAGGCAGCAATCCCAGCATTGCCATCAGTGCAGTCATCACGACCGGGCGCAGTCGACTTACTGAGCCTTGCAGTATTGCTTCGCGTATTGGTGCACCTTCGCGTCGTAGTAAATTGATTCGGGATATCAATATAACACCGTTTTGAACGGCTATGCCAAACAGTGCAATAAAACCTACTGCTGCGGAGATACTTAAGTGAATGCCGGTCAGCAATAAGGCTACGAGACCGCCAATTAAGGCGAAAGGAACGTTCATTACAATTAACGCTGCATTCTTGACAGAGTGAAAAGCCCAGAACAACAATATAAAAATCAGAATCAAACTGACTGGAACTATAAATAATAGTCGCTTCATGGCGCGTTGTTGATTTTCGAACTGACCGCTCCAAACAATATGGTAGCCTGGTTGCAATACAACTTGTTGAGCAACTTTTTGTTGGGCTTCAGCGACAAAACTGCCTAGGTCGCGTCCGATCAAATTGCATTTGATGGCAATACGACGCATATTGTCCTCTCGACTAATGCGAGAGGCACCTTGATTGATCCGGATCATAGCTAACTCGGCTAATGGAATATGGCTGCCGTCTGGAGATAACACAGTTATATTCTCAATCGCGCTGACTGAATCGCGCATCGACTCGGCAAGACGCACTGTAATATCAAAACGGCGCTCGCCTTCCAACATTTGTGTTGCGGCCTTGCCCCCCACTGCCATTGTGATCATATCTTCCACATCGGCTACATTGATGCCATATCGGGCAATTTTAGCCCGGTCTATGGCAATGACCATCTGAGCTAATCCTGATTGCTGTTCAGCCGCTATATCGGTAGCGCCTTCAATTGTGCGTAGAATATCCGTGATCTGATTTGCTTTTTCCTGAAGGATTGTAAGATCGTCACCGAAAATCTTGATGGCAATTTCGCCTTTAACCCCAGAAATAGCTTCCTCTACGTTGTCTTGAATTGCCTGGGAGAAATTAAGTTGTAACCCAGGAAACACTGCAAGGCGATTTTGCATCGCTTGGATCAATTCATCTTTATTAACAAAGTGCCAGGTATCTTTGGGTTTGAGGTTTATTAGAATTTCCAGATTATTAAATCCCTTTGGATCTGTACCGTCTTCCGGACGTCCCAGATGGGTCAGTATGGATTGGACTTCACTGAACTCGCGTAAATCTGCACGTATATCTTTTTCCAGCGTTTTTGCCTTGTTCAATGAGATTGGTGTGGGCAGGGTGATAGTTAACCAGATATTGCCCTCGTCCAGCTTGGGCATAAACTCAGTACCGATCAGGGGTATAGATGACAATGTTAAAGTCAGTGTCAAGCCGGCGCCAATAAATAGTCTGCGAGGATGGCGAAGCACAGCTTCTAACAATATCCGATAATGCCGCTCCATGTTCTGTACCAGAGAATTATGCGACTCGGTGAGCTTGGAGCCCTGTAAGTAACTGAGTAGCACGGGTACCAAAGTTAAGCTGATAATGAGTGAACCAAGTAAGGCGAAACTCAGTGTCATGGCCATTGGAGAAAAGATTTTCTCTTCAACTCGCTGAAAAGTAAAAATAGGCAGAAAAGCCATAATAAGAATGGCTTTGGAAAACAATATGGGCCGAGCCATTTCCGTTGCCGTAATGAGCATGGATTGGCGCATATGTGCCTCATTTTCCTGCTGCTGCATTTCTAGAGTCATTTTGACCATGATTGCTTCGACCATTACGACAGCGCTGTCAACGATAATGCCAAAATCAATTGCACCCAGAGAAATCAGATTGGCTGAAACATGTGTAGCATTAATTAAAATAAAGGCAAACAGCAAAGACAACGGTATTACGATAATTACTACCAAAGAAGCCCACACTCGACGCAGAAAAATGATCAGAACGATAAAAATTAATACTGCGCCTTCCAGCAGATTGTGCTCGACCGTATGAACCGTATGCTGTACCAACTCTGTGCGGTCATAGATGGTTACGATTTTGACGCCATCGGGCAAGCCATGATTGTTCAAGTACTCAATTTTTTCTTTTACGCCATTGATTACTTCGATCGCATCTTTTCCTTTGATCAGTAGAACAATACCTTGAACGATATCATCCAGTTCGTTAAATCCGACAATGCCAATACGAGGTTGTGTGCCAATGACCACATCAGCAACATATTTCACGAAAATAGGAACGCCGCCATGACTGGAGATGACAATATTGCCAATTTCCTCAGCGAACTCCAGCAAACCTGTGCCACGTACGACCAATGCTTCATCACCATGTTCAATATAACCACCGCCGGTATTGGCATTATTTGCATTGATGGCTTGATGAATTTCAGGCAAGGTTAGCTTGTAATCTCTAAGCTTATTGGCATCAACCTGAACTTGATATTCCTTAACGCCTCCTCCGAACGCGATGACATCGGCAACACCTTGAACAGAACGAAGAGTGCGTTCAATCAACCAATCCTGCAGGGCTCGTTGTTCTCTTAAAGGAAGATCGGGCGCTTCGATACGATATCGATAAATTTCTCCTACGCCTGTTGTTAGAGGAGCGAGTGCCGAGCTTGCTTGTTGTGGTAACTTGACAGCTTTTAGCCGCTCCAATACTTGCTGTCGTGAAAAATAATCCTCTGCATCATCATCGAAAGTTAAAGTGACAACCGATAAGCCAAAAATGGATACGGAACGCATGTTTATCAAATGAGGTAAGCCGTTCATTTCTTTCTCGATTGGCTGCGTAATGAGTTTTTCCACTTCTTCAGGAGCCTGGCCAGGGTGTTGAGTCACCACCTGCACGAAGACGTTTTGTACATCAGGGAAGGCCTGCACAGGCAGGCGCTCAAACGATACGATGCCAGCTATGATCAGTAATACCGATGCACCAATAATCAATAGGCGTTGTTGCAGGCTGAATGCAATGATGTGATTAATCATTGCATCCTTCTTTTGCTTTGTAGTTGCGTATTATGTTCGGCACGCAAAAGCAGCGCGCCATCAATTACCAAATGTTCACCTGCTTCCAACCCTTCAAGGACGACCGCGCGATCTTTGAGGCGTAAACCGATTCTGACTAAACGTTTCTGATAATGGTAATTACCCATGTTAACGTATAACCAAACGGATTGACCTTCGGTAAATAATGCTGTCAACGGTACGACAATAGCGAGATCTTCCGGATCGCTTTGTACTTCGATAGAAGCAAACATGGCCGGTAATAATCGATTTTCTGGATTCGGTACAATACAACGTACTTTGACGGTACGTGAAGCTTCGTCAACAACTTGACCAATGTAGCTGACAGTTGCAGTAAAACTTTCATCGGGATAGGCTGGGACCTGCAGTGATACTTGTGCGCCTAAATGAATCAGCCCGATATCCTTTTCAAAAATATCCATTTGAACCCACAGTTGATTCAAATCAGAAATAACAAACAAGGGCTTGGCTTGGTCTGGCCTGACTTCCATGCCGGGATTGATGTTACGTTCGATGATCGTTCCGGAAATAGGAGCGCGCAAGATAAAGCGATCGTCCAAGCGCATGTTATGTATGCCGAGATTAGCTAATTTTAGGCGTGCTCGCTCCGTTTCATTGCGGATACGGTCTAAATCAGCTTTAGCTTGTTCCACATCCTTAAGAGGAGCACTATCGTATTCATAAAGATTCTTTTTTCTTTGATAAATCCGCTCTGCCAAATTTAATTCGGATAGAGCGGTTGCATAAACGGATTGTGCTTGTCCAAGCTCCGGGCTATTCAGTTCTGCCAGTGCGTCATTCTTATGCGCAAAAATGCCAAGTTCAGCAATGCTTCCGACGACACGGCCTGAAATGGGCGAGGTAACACGACTGGTTCGAGTTTCATCATAGACAATTTTCCCGGTTACCGGAGCCATGATTGGCCGCTGCACCAACTTGACTACTGATTCTTTTATGTGCGTGTGTGTCTGTGACTCGGGGTTGAGTATCACTTCATTTGATGGTTGAACGGCAGGTTGTTCTTCGCTAGTGTGGCTGTTTTGTAACTGGCAAGCTATTAGTAACACACTGAATAGTCCCGCACTAAAGCGGATGTAGTGGATGTAGTTTCCTATGATCGAGCTCATTTTTGATTTTTACCCGATAACAATCGAACAAAAAGGTGTCAGATCAAGAATCAAGAATTCTTGCTCTTACGAAGAATAATCCTAATTGTCGTTGGGTGCAATTGATAGTACTCTCCGATTTCTCGTTGGTTGTATGCACCTGTTTTTTAGGCTGCAATGATTGCCGTTGTGCGGTCTTTGTGTTGCGCTACAATCTCAGACAAAGGTATCGCGATCGGCCGCTTTGCTACCTTATCATAGCCTGTAGCACAATCCATTTTCTTAGTTCGAGACCCCATTTTTGCTTTCAAGGTCCGGTGGAACGGGGGGTTGGGCCTATTTGTTCGTGAGCGCAGCAAGCTGCTGTAAACATCCGTTTTGTTCGAATAACCGTTTTCCGATTGGAATTTTCTCAATACAACGAATAGCAGAGCGAACCCGACCAAGGCGCTGTTCTGTATGGTTAACCTCACACCTATTAGCATGGGTGGATGGCCAAGTACCACCAGCACCCGTCAAAGAGCCGATTAACTCACACTCTTCGGTTCGATATTTCAGCCATGCCGACTGCTGGGTTTTGAGTGCTGCCAGAAGCCGTTCATCTACTTTGATTTCTGCACTCGATGATGAGGACACGATCCTGACTAGCTCAACATGCTTGCTCATCAACAGTTTCTCGACGGTATTCAGCTGCCGAACGAGTAGAAGCCCAGTATGCATAGCGCTTTCTTCAGGCCAGCATTCGGGACGGTCTGTGCACTTGACTTCGGCAAAGGCAGAAAGAGGTATCGATGCCAACAGAAGAAAAGAGAGGAAAATTTTTCGCATGTTTGTAAAGGTCCAATGCCAGGTTAAGCCACGCCGTGAAGCGGCTTAGACTTGAGAATAGTAAGAGCTTGGCAGCGGGAAAACCGGAGTCTCATTTTGTGTCGATCACCCAATTCTGCGATCCGGTCGGGCAGCAACGCGGATCGCCTAGTCGAGGCATAGTGGATGTCAACGTGATACGACCGGGCGTAAACAAGACATTGCGCGGATCTATACCGAATACGTCATCGGTGCTTCGAAAATAGACCATTACCCCGCTCTCATTGCGAAACAGCGACACGTTCAGCATGTCGCTGTTACCGCCACCGGTAAACATCACCCAAGCCAGTGCGTCGGCAGCCCCGTCACCGGTGAAATCCCCATAGAACGTCTGCACGGGTTCGTATAGGCTTGAGCCGTATTGTTGCCGTGCCCACGTAAGAATGGTGTTGTCCCAGGCGGGTGTGCGGCTGGTTGTTTCGGCACTTGCTTTATCCGGCGGTAAGTTGACAGTGTCGCCTAAAATTCCGCTCGACAATTGTGCGCACGCGGCTAAGATCAGTGCACTGAAAGCCACCATGCTTTGCTTAAACATTGCTGCCTCCCTTTGCTATAAAGCCTGGCCAAGATATCAACCTTTTTATTGGTGTATTCCTCCGCTGTGAGCAAAACCTGATCGTGTCAAAAAAGATGTCAACGTTCCTGCTCTTGCGAAGAATGACTCCAATCGTCGTTGGGTGCAATTGATAGTAGTCTCCGATTTCTCATTGACTGTATCCATCTGTTTTGTAATCTACAATGATTCTTTAATGCCCAAACAAAGATAATATCCAGTTTGTTGTTAACCCGATCTGACCCTGTTTGTGCTTTTTATTTCGATTACCTTTTTAAAGCATAACTACAATTAGCCGCGTGGCATTGAAATATGTTGATGAGTAATCAGCCATTTTCCATTCTGTTTTTCCAGGCAAAAGGTGGCTCTGACCCAATCTTCAAATGTCTTTCCATCAGGCAAAGTGCCGCCACAATGAATAAACCCATAGGCAAATGCGACATCATGACCTACTGTAATCTTAACCTCATGAAGGTCAAAAATATTTTCATTAGTCGTCTCAGGTTGCCATTCATCCCAACTTTTCCGATATTCTTCTACTCCCTCATATTTCATTGGTGGCAATACGTCGTAGATCACGGCTGATTCGGAGTGATTATTTAAGATCCTGTCCTGCTCTCCCATTCTTGTGCTGTGCGCCCATTGTTCAAGCAACGTTTGAATATCAGTAAGGTTATTCATTGGGAGATTGTCCCATCATTTTTTGCGCCTAACCCCTTGCTCACCGGTAAATTAGGAGCGCAGCGAGTTATCTGTGTGAAGCCAATGGGTTGGGCTTTATATCCATCGTCGAACCCTTGCAGCATATGCCTTGAACTCTTTACTAAACTTTTGCATCATGTATTTTTCTTCGGGTTTTATCTGATAGCTATTCATAAAAAGAACGAACGCCGGCAGCAGAACAAAAGCCATATAGTTCATCAGATAAAACGCCCATCCGGACAGTATTAGGAGAAAGCCAAGATACATCGGATTTCTACTGATACGATAAACGCCAATCTCCACCAATTGGGACGATTTCTCAGGGAAACGTGGATCTACCGTTGTATTAGCTTTTCTGAACTCGAGCACGCCAAGCGCAGCAAGTACTATTCCGATTAAAATGAAGATAGCCCCGACGGCTGTGGTAGCGTTTGAAGACGCATTAAATGTTGGAAAAAAGGACGATAAGCCCCACATTGCGACACCAATAATGATTACCTGAATAACTGGGGGGATCCGAAGTTCAAGAGCTAACACGATTTACTCCTTTTAAAAGCGGTGTCAGACCTAGAATCAAGAATGCTTACTCTTACGAAGAATAACCCCAATTGTCGTTGGGTGCAATTGATAGTACTCCCCGATTTCTCGTGGGCTGTATGAACCTGTTTTGTAGGCTGCAATGATTGCCGTTGTGCGGTCTTTGTGTTGCACTGCAATCTCAGATAAAGGCCTTGCGATCGGCAACTTTTGCTGCTTGGGTATATTTAAATCGTCCTTTTCCTCGCCGATTCTTTTCTGCATCTCCGCGACAAAAGCCTTACCCCCTAAATAAATCTGACCTTTCAGATTCGACCATATTTCAGGGTGCTGCCGCACGCCTTGCAGGACAAATTGCCGATATTTATCCATTGCAATGATTCTTTGCTGCCCAAACAAGGATAATATCCAGTCCGTTGTTAACCACTCAGGCTTCGCAGCATCTCCAACCATTGCTTGATAACTACTCCACGTCCAATCCTCAAGACGCTTGACCATGCCTTTGGCTCTTAACGGATTCAAAACGACATAGCGGGAAAGCTCAAGCAAATAGCGGTCTCTATCCACCAGGATTGCTTTGTATCGCCCTTGAAAAAGATGGCCGCTGCGTCCATGCCGCCGATTCGAAGCTTGGGAATAAACGCCATTGAGCTGGCGCATACCCTTTGACAGATTGCCGTCAAGCCGTTGCAAGGATTTCTAAGAACCGCAATCGGTCGTCGTCATCTTCAAAAATGTTTTCGCGCCGATCTCCACGCGATGTGACGTGATAAAGCGCATTTGGAAATTCTAAACGGAGGGCCTTGACATGGTTCATATGATATATGCATTTTTCTTCATTATAGACCTGCCCCCTCTATTGTGACCCCTCTATTGTTGATCACGACTTCGCTGACGTACTTATTGTCTCTAAATCTTCTACCCATTTTTCATTCTTTCTATAGTGCTTTCGCGGTGTAATTAAGATGCCTAACGATGAGCTGTGGGGCGCAAGCCGCAACGCGGCGCAGCGTACCGCACGAGCGTATTGTTTTAAATCAACGTGACCCCCTATATAATATATCGCCTTCGTTTATACCAAGGTCTCTACGCATTGCGTTTAGCATATCATTCGCTTTGCTTCTCATATCATTCCATGTACCTTTTTTTCCTTCATAAATAATAGGAATCAGATAATCTATAAGATCATTGTATCGATCCATTACCTCTTGATTCGAAACTAAAGCAATATACCCATAAACTTTCGTTCTATTTAAAGAGAAGTACTTTTCTGTTTCTTCACTTATGTCAGGCTGCCTACCTGTTGCAACAACCTCTAACTCACTTAGAATTTCACTAATAATTTTAATAACATCTCGATAAGTAGATAGTTTGTCGTGATGTCTCGTGACATCTTTTTGTTTTAATAGATCAAGTTCTGTCTTTATATTTTCAAGTTTTTCTGCATGTTTTGCCCGCTCATTTTGCAACATGCGTTTTGCCCAAATTCCTGCAAGCCAATTGGCGCAGGCTGCAACAATCAATGCGCCGCCACCTAGTGATGCGATTATTGCTACTGCAACTTTGAATATATCAACAATACTCATTGTTTTGATTTATAACGTAGAGTTTAGAGGCGCCGCGCTTTTGCGCCGTCCCGCTCGAACGACAGGTTAGACGCGACCGCTGCTACCATTGAGTAACCTGTCCATTTTCAGCTACCCAATAAACAAAAATATTTTGTCTTTTACAGAAGGCATGCAAGAGACTCATTCTGCCCCGGTACTCTTTTGTGTCAGGAAAGGCCACCCCAACATCATTGGCGTTTTCTAATTCCTCAGTTTCATTGAGTGAAGTTAATATAGCTGATGCTACGTTTGACCAGGAACGGCTGTGCTGGTCGCCCGTTGATGCCTCACCCTTACATTCAATGACCAATCGTTTACCAGATGCCGGATGTTTGCCCTCTACATCATAACCTTGTCTTGTTCCAAGGCGAGCTTCGACAGATGAATACCCTTGAGTTGTCAGCCAAGATACCATTGCTCTTTTTACGTCATCTTCAATAATTAGCACTTATTACTCCTTAACGGCTAACGTAATATATAAGACATCTTATCCAATAATCTTGTATGGAAAAAGGTGTCAGGTCCAGAATCAAGAATTCTTGAAGCAGCCGAAGTCAAGTTCATTATGAAATTTTGCATGCGGTAATCTTATCATAGCTTAAAATATAAGAGAGCTTTGCACGGTTAGGGTCATTTTCAGGCGCAGATGATGATACAATAATGTTTTGAATCATATTGTTGAGTTAATTAATATGAGTTTTTCAGAGTTTGATGTCACCCGCCGCACTCGCAAAGGAAACTTTCTCAATCAAATCGATTATCTGATTGATTGGAAACCGATAGAAAAAGCAATCGCTGAACATTATGCCCCCACATCTGATGCCGCAGGCCGTCCTGCCTATCCCGGGTTGCTGCTGTTCAAAATGTTGCTGACAGGAATCTGGCACGGTG
>RRZU011168760.1_pt1 | contig 10643 bp, 11 predicted proteins | sample 2165561 | NCBI WGS metagenome assembly RRZU01 (sample SAMN10456909, study PRJNA506462) | wastewater metagenome | isolation source: wastewater sludge | place: USA: Moscow, Idaho | reverse complement strand
TCATTACTTTGGATTCGGCAATGATGCCCGTTGCTGCCTCAACCTGATTGATGGCAGCAGACGCATCACTCGTTCTTCCAATACAGCGAGCGACTTCATCTAACAGCACATCCGGTTCAAATGGTTTTTGCAAATAATGCGCGGCGCCAGCTCTCAACATTTCCACCGCTTTATCTAATTCACCGTATGCGGTCATTAAGATAAATGGAACCACTAAATTTTTCTGCTTTAATGCTGCAAATAAAGCATAGCCATCCATCGGCTGCATCTGTGCATCTGATATGACCAAAGCAACTTTATGTTGTTTGAGAATATGTAGCGCCGATCTTCCCTCTTTTGCTGTCAAAGTTTCATATCCTGCCAAATGCAGAGTATCAACAATGGCTTCTAACAAAGCATCATCATCTTCAACAACAAGAATAGGGAGCGTTGGCTTAGACATCTTTATCTCGCAATATGAGCTGTTTGCTGTGTCAATAAACCTAATAACCGTGGTGCAATGTGTTCAATCGATAACACTTCAGCTACACCACCAAGAGCAATCGCTTCTTTTGGCATACCAAACACCACACAAGACGCTTCATTCTGGGCAATCGTATAGGCGCCGGTTTGGCGCAACTCCGCCAGTCCCCGTGCGCCATCTCGTCCCATCCCAGTCAATATCACACCAATGGCTGCAGCACCCAGCATATTAGCACCTGAACGAAATAGCACATCCACCGAAGGCCGATGGCGATTGACCTCATTACCACGGCTCAGGGCAACAAAAAATTGCATACCACGCTTCTGCAACATCAAGTGAGCAAAACCAGGTGCGATATACACATGGTTTGCCTTGATCATTTCACCCTCTTCTGCTTCTTTCACCGTCAATTCACATTGCGTATTGAGTCGATCTGCGAACGATTTGGTAAATACTTCCGGCATATGTTGTGCGATCAAGATAGGAGGAAATTGAGCAGGCAGCGCAGTCAATACCGCTTTAATTGCCTCAGTTCCCCCTGTTGAGGCACCAATTAACACCATCTTTTCTGTCATGCGGCTGTTACAACAACAAGGATGCAGAGGAAGAACCACATCAGCAGTATAGCTTGGCGTCAGTTCAAAGGGTTTTTGTGTCGCAGGCTTTAACATAGGGAGCAATCAGATAGAAAAGAGACTCACACAAGCACATCCTTGCCTCGCCAGATCACATATTCAAACAAGGTTAACCACAACTCTAGCAGGAAACAAGGCCTGTACGCGAAAAATCGCAACAAACAACAAAAACAAAATTCACTCTTGCTTTATACCCTAAAAGATGCCTGATGAAAACCGCGTAAAATATGAAGAAAAATTGCGATAAACACATAAAACAAAAATTTGTCTGATAAAAAATAAAAGCGCCTGTGACGGCGCTTTCCAGACCTAATCAGAAAAATAATCTATTAAGGATTAACCAATTCATTAATTGGAATGTCTTCTTCTGCTTGTGATGGCAACCCGACTTTTTTATCACGCATTTGTAAGTAGGTATCCCTCATCAAAGAGTACGGATCCAGCGCAGCCTCTTCCAACAGTTTTTCACTACCAAGGAGACGTGCCCGCTGGTTGATGACATTGACGCCAACTAGCGTATTACGTGTCGGTACATCGTGTTGTACGTAGTGATCGAGGGGGTTAGAAACGAAATCAATACCGGTACCAATCGTATCCCGTACAGTCGAGGGCCCTAATAAAGGCAACATCACATAATCACTATTTTTCCAACCATAATGCGCTAAAGTATCACCAAATCCACTCTTTTGACTTTTTAATCCCATCGGTGAAGCAATATCAAGCAAACCGCCAAAACCAAATACTGTATTGACTGCAACGCGGAAAAAATCATTCAGCGCTTCTTTTGGTTTTAATTGCACAGCATGATTGGCAAAACTGACAATATCTTTCATATTGTCAAAAACGTTGCTCACCCCTACCCGAACCGGCTCCGGTGTCACCGTTTTATATCCTTCAGCAACCGGCTGAATCACATATCGATCAGCTTTCTGATTAAAAGAAAACACGACTCGGTTAACTGGTTCAAAAGGATCTCGGGCATGACGCTGTTCAACACTGGCACACGCGGTTAAGGTCAGCACTAAGGCTGTCGCCATCACCGAGCGCCTATTCAATACGGGTAACAAAATGAGACACTCCATATAAGTCAGCGAGATCTAAAAAGGCCTGAGGCAGATGACAATGCACAAGCTCGACCTTCTTTGTCACAGCCATTCTTTGTAACTGCAATGCCAGAGCAACAGCGGCAGAATCAACCTTATCCACCGCTTGCCAATCAAAACAGGCAACCCCACGCTGCAATGCTTGACTCATTTCACGTTCAATGTTTGCAGCCTCATAAAATGTGACGTTGCCCTTTAGCGGCCAGGCCGACAGCTCAGCTTTTGGCGATGAAAGCATCGTTTTTCTCTTTTAATGACTTAATTAAGCCATCAACACCCGATTGGCGGATGATATCGTTGAAATTATTCCGATAAACAGTCACCAAACTCGCGCCTTCAACAGAAACATTGTAGACCTTCCATTCACCGGCAACTTTATATAACGAATAATCAACCTGCACACTTTTACCATCCCCCATTGCCACTTGGCTACGCACGGTAGCTTCGTTACCATCGGCAGAAATGACAGGGTTAGAAGCGACGTTGACCTGTGCATTACGGAAACGGAACATGGTTGAAGTATAGGTACGGACTAATAAGGTTTTGAACTGCACTTGCAGTTCTTCCTGCTGTACAGAAGAGGCCTCTTTCCACCCGCGTCCTACGGCTAGGGCTGTCATGCGTTTAAAATCAAATTTTGGTATGGCAATTGCCTCGACTTCGGCACGAACTTGACGACTATTCTTGCCATCATCTTTCTTCAGTGTATCTAACACCTGCCGTGAAGCCTGACGCACCATCGCATCAGGTGTGTCATTCGCTAACGCAACAGTAGAGGACAGTAAGCCAGCACAGAAAACGATGGGCATTAACCAACGCTGTAAACTTTGTAACATACTTTATTTTCCTTAATTAAATGATGATGGTTCAGTTGGACTGGTCGGTTTTTCGGCAAAGTTCAACATAAACTTACCAACCAGATCTTCTAATACTAATGCAGATGAAGTGATGCCAATCTTATCGCCTGCAGCCAATTGGATATCGTCACCACCATCTAACAACCCAATATATTGCTCACCCAATAGACCTGCGGTCAAAATTTGCGCGCTGACATCCTTGCTAAAACGATATTCACTGTTCAATGCCAAAGTAGCACGAGCACGCATGGTTTTTGTATCCAAGGCAATTGATTCGACTCGGCCCACCAATACACCAGCGGCTTTCACTGGCGCTCTGACTTTTAGACCGCCGATATTGTCAAATTCGGCATACACCACATAGCTCTGCACGCCAGAACCGAATGAGGTCAGGTTTGCGACTTTCAGTGCCAAGAATAACAGCGCACCAAGACCAATCACCGCAAAGACACCAACCCACAAATCTATCGTACCGCGTTGCACCATTCTTGAATCCTTAGAACATAAAAGCCGTTAAGATAAAATCGAGGGCTAAAATCACCAGTGCAGAAGTCACCACAGTTCGAGTGGTTGCGCCCGATACACCGGCAGCAGTAGGTACCGCATTCACCCCCTCAAATACTGCAATCAGTGTCACCGCTACCCCAAAAATCACACTTTTAATCGCACCATTCACCACATCATAGTGAAGATCAACATTCGATTGCATTTGTGACCAATAAGCCCCTCCATCGAGACCAATCATCACCACACCAACGAAATAACCACCCACAATTCCACACACATTAAATACGGCAGCAAGTAAGGGCATTGATAACACACCAGCCCAAAAACGAGGGGCTAACACCCGTGCTATCGGGTTCACCCCCATCACTGCCATCGCATCTAGCTGCTCGGTAGCTTTCATCAGACCAATTTCTGCGGTCATGGCACTGCCAGATCGACTGGCAAATAACAAGGCAGCCAATACCGGACCAAGCTCACGCAGCAAAGACAATGCCACCAAGGTGCCAAGTGCCTCTGTAGAACCAAAACTATTGAGCGTGGTATAGCCTTGCAGAGCTAACACCATCCCGACGAAGGTACCAGACACAACAATAATCAATAATGACAACACACCCGCAAAATAAATCTCACGGATTAACAGAGGCAGTCGCTGTAATGTCTGTAAAGAATTGATTAACAACAGAAACAAAAAGCGCATGGCAAAACCAAAACGCCAAACACCTTCTATAACCAGATGCCCAACTCGACGTAAGGGGTACAATAAATCAGGCAAATGAATCTCCTCAGGACGTTAAACCAAGTTCAGTAGCATAATCAGCCGCAGCATAGTGCAACCTTACAGGGCCATCCGCTTCACCTTGGACAAATTGCTTCACAAATGGATCAGTCGAAACACGCACTTCATGCGGTGTCCCTTGTGCGACAATTTTTCCCTCGGCAATAAAATACACATAATCTAGTATATTCAGCGAAACATGCACATCATGGGTAACCATCACTGCCGTTGTTTTAAGCGCATCATTAAGACGCCGGATCAACACAGCAATCGTACCGAGTGCAATCGGGTCTAAACCAGTAAAAGGTTCATCGTACAGCATTAACGCAGGGTCTAAGGCAATCGCCCGCGCCAAGGCAACCCGACGCGACATCCCCCCTGATAGCTGGGATGGCATCAAATTCGCTGTACCACGCAAACCCACCGCCTGTAGTTTCATCAACACCAAATCACGAATCATTGCCTCTGGCAATTGAGTATGCTCACGCAGCGGAAATGCCACATTTTCAAATACATTCAAGTCGGTAAACAAAGCACCAAATTGAAACAACATCCCCAAACGCCGACGCAATACCAGTAAGTCCCGATCAGAAAGCCGATTGACCTCACAACCATCGACCCAAACAGAACCAGACTGTGGTTTCACCTGACCCGACAATAGACGCAGCAATGTTGTTTTTCCGCAACCCGACCCGCCCATTATGGCAACTAGCTTACCTTGCGGTATAGATAGTGAAATGTCTTGCAAAATAGGCTTTGTGCCGTAGGAAAAACTAACATTCTTAAGTTCTATGAAAGGTTTGTAATCTGTTTCACTGCACATATACCCACCCAGCAAGCACATTAGCATTGCAAATAAAAAAGCGAGATGATAAATATCACCTCGACAGACGGATTATATTCCGTGATGAATTGAGATACCAAATTGTTGCCGTCAATTGGGCGTGGAGTCGACAACCATGGGAATGCAATTTCATATTAGAGCATGCCAACAAGCAAAAATTCCTTTGCTGCTGACGGTTATGTTATCGCTAACGGCGTGTCAGCATAGACCTCCAACACCTTCGCCGCATCATCTTTCCCCACCAGTCCATCCATCCCCTACTGTTTTATCCACTCCTGATATCAAGCCATCCTTACCCAGTTTGGTTGAACCAGCGCCCAAAACTTTTTCTTTAGTCGTTTCACAAGCCCCTGCACGTGATGTCCTCACCCAAATAGCAAAAGAGGCAGGGCTCAATGCCGATGTCCATCCAGCAATCAATGGTCTGATCACAATCCATGCTGTTAAACAATCTTTACCAGCTATTTTAAATCGTATTGCACAACAAGTTGCCATCCGTTGGCGCATGAGCGATCAGGCTATCATTATTGAGCCAGACACACCCTATCTAAAACACTATCAAATTAACCACTTAAACCTAAACCGTCAATATAAAACAGAAATTGGCGCAAGCTCAGTCGTCAAAGCCAGTGGCAGTCATAGCATTATTCCAGGCAATCAATCAGGGCATAAAGCAGGATCATATAGCCAATTTCAAAACGAGGCACATAATCACTTTTGGCAGAGTTTACAAAATCATCTCGAAAAAATTTTGCAAGAACGTAGCCTTCCACCAACCGTCGTCGATTCAACGCCAAAATCCAACGAACAAAAATCGAATCAACACATAGCAACAATTCAAAGTAAAGACAGTTTTTCCCAAACGTCTAATTTGGTTTCAATTCACAAAGAGACTGGCATTGTTTCCATACTGGCAACTGAAAATCAACATCAAAAAATCTCTCAACTGATTAAAGAAATAGAACTTCAAAGCAACAAACAGGTCATGATAGAGGCAACTATCATTGAAATAGAACTGTCACATGAATATCAAATGGGTATTGATTGGCAAGGAATATTTCAAGAAGGACGTTACCGCTACCAACAAAACTTTGCCCGTTATATCAATAGCAGCCTAATACCAAAATTCAATGCTGCATTACCTGTTTTTGAATACATCTCTCGCAGTGGAAATATACAAAGCACGATACAAGCATTAGAAAGTTTTGGCAAGCTCAAAGTTTTATCCAGCCCTAAAATTATCTCTTTAAACAATCAACCCGCTATTCTGAAGGCAGTACAAGATATTCCTTATTTTACCATGCGAATTAATATCTCCGAGGGTAACAATAATCAGGTCAGCCGAACCAGTTACGAAAGTAATTTAAATACTGTTTCAGAAGGCATAGTCCTCACTATTTTGCCGCAAATTTCCGATCAAGGAAAAATAGCAATCAACATTCGTCCAACAATCTCTTCTGTCATTGGATATATCAGAGACCCTGCCATTGATTTAGCACTTTCACAACAAGCTAAAACTCACTCAGTTGATGTAAAAAGTGAAATCCCTATCGTGCAGATTCGTGAATTGGAATCAACACTGTTCCTTCAAGATGGTCAAGTTGCTGTTCTTGGTGGCTTAATTAAAGACCAGATTAAAGAAAACAATATAGGTTTGCCCTTTATTAGCCGTCTGCCAGTGCTGGGTAATGTATTTAAGTATCAAACAGAAGAAACCAAAAAAACAGAACTGGTGGTTTTGATCAAACCAACGTTAATTTCTAAGCCTCACCCAAACCTATTAAATGGAGGTTAATATGAAAATTAAGCCACAAAGTGAATTTAACTTTCCAGACAGATCGCACCATCAAGAGATAGAACAATCTTTACATCAACAATCGATTCAAGAGACAGAGACAAAACAAACAAAAAACATCAAATCCATGTTAATTATGGGTGGCATTTTTACTTTTGCGGGATTTTTATTTGGCACAGATCTTACTTTGTTTAGTGCTAAAGCCGAACAAGTTCCTCAAATAGAAAAGAGTGCACAAAAAGCAACCAATGTTCTACCGGAACCACCTATTTCAGAAGAAAACTTGGAAGAACAACTACTTGATAAACTCGCTAGAGAATATCCGGCACCATCATCTGTTATCGATGAAGACAATAAAAAAGTAGATATAGAAAAAGAGGTGCTAAGTTTCAAAACAGTTTCTCCTACCGAGAAACCTCTATCTGTAGCAAAGGAAGATCACCCTCCCAAACAACGCTATTTTTTTGATCAGCACGAAGAAGAACAAATAATAAGTAAGACAGTTAGCAAAGATATGACAGCAGACCAGATATTCTTATATGGAATTGAGTTGGCAAAAATTGGTGACTGGCAACAAGCACAAGAGAATTTCTTTATTGCTTATGAAATGCAACCGAAGCAGGCCGATTTTGCTTTTAATTTAGCAGTTAGCCTTGATCAGCTCGGTTTAAAAAATCAAGCCATCCTATTTTATAGAAAATCGATAGAACTTATACAACAAGGATCTTCTTATCAATTTAATACTGAGCAAGTAGAGAATCGTCTTTCTCAAATTGAAAAAGTTAGCTGAGATAAAAGAATGGATGATAAAAAAATTGGCAGACTCCTCATTGAAAAAGGGTTTATCAATGAGCAGCAACTCTCGATTGCACTCGAAGAACAAAAACATAGAGCAACAAAATCAAAAATTTGTAATCTTATGATTGAAATGGGATTTATTGATGCTGATGTTTGCTATCAATTGCTAGCTCAAAAATTAAAGGTAAAAAGTATTGATGATTTTGACAAAACCAATAAACAAAATTTTCAATTTACCGAACAACAGTTGCTAGTGCTTGAAAAGCATCTAGCCTTTCCGTTGCGGTTTGAAGAAACAACTAACACAATTAGTCTAGCGATTAGCGATATCAACCAGTTCTTTTCCATTGATTTTATTAGGGAAAATTTCTTCAACCCTTCAGCCAAAGTTGATATTTTTCTTTGCAGCCAAAAAACCATACTCAACTTTCTACAGCAACACTTTTTAAAATATCAACCAGTGAATTCAAATCAAGAAGACTTCTTAGAAATGGTTTTTAGAACTGCGATTGCTAGAAAATGTTCTGACATTCATTTTCAACCACAAGAATACTTCACCCGGCTCTGCTGGAGAATAGATGGTGAGCTACAGGAAATAGCCCTTATTCATCAAAAGAAATGGCCTACTCTTCTAGGAAAAATAAAATTCTTAGCAAACTTAGACATCAGCGATAACCGAAAAGCACAAGATGGTCGTTTCAGTGCCGAGATTTTTGGCAAGAAAATGGACTTTCGTGTCTCAGTTCATCCCACCCTATTTGGTGAAAATATTGTGATTCGTATTCTTAATTTTAGCGACAATATTTTCCAGTTAGAAAAACTTGGCTTTTTACCTGAACATTTGAAAATTATTAGTAAGATTACGCAGCAACAACAAGGTTTAATTATTGTTACAGGGGCAACAGGCAGCGGAAAAACAACAACCTTATATAGTTTATTACAACAGATAAATAGCCCAAAAATAAACATCATGACTTTAGAAGAGCCAGTCGAATATATCATGCCTATGATCAGACAAACATCATTGACAGATAACAGTAAAATTTCTTTTTCAGATGGTATCAAATCTTTATTGAGACAAGACCCAGATGTTATTTTAGTGGGTGAGATTCGGGATACTGATACCGCTACCATGGCAATCAGAGCAGCAATGACAGGCCATCAGGTATATGCAACCTTACATGCTAATTCTGGATTGGGCGTTGTTGCACGACTCATGGATCTTGGTATTAGCCATGAACTGATTGCAATGAATTTAATAGGGGTAATTTCGCAAAAATTAGTCAAAAAATCATGCGGATGCATTAAAGAAAAGCGCTCTATTTGTCCAATCTGCCAGGGGTCTCGGACATTAGGCAGAATAGTCATTGCAGAAGTGATTGCTTTAGACAAGGATATTGCATTTGCTATCTCAAACAAAGAATCTTTACTAAAAATAGAAACGGCACTTCTAAACCAAGAAAACCATTTCTCAATCGAGCAAGATATAAGAAGAAAAATAGAGATTGGTCTTTTAGACGAAAAAATTACCTCTGTTTAAATAGGGGAAATCATGAAAAACTACTACTATAGGTCTATCGATAACCATCAAAGAATCCACACCGGATGTATTCAGGTAGAAAATGTTGCTGAGTTAGAAAAATCATTAAAATCACGCAATCTTTTTCTGATTGAGTATGCAATAAAAAGTGAAAGTATAGAAAACAGATTTTCTTTTAATAAAAAAATCAAAATCGAACAGCAAATTCAGTTACTATTTGAATGGCTACTCTTACTAGAGTCTGGTATTACCGTTGTATCCTCAGTAGAAAGTCTAATTGAATCTAGTGAAACCCTTATTCGAAAACATGCTTTGCAAGCGGTGCTCATTGGCTTGGAACAAGGTAAACCATTACATCAGGCATTAAGCAATAACGAAGTTTTCTCACCTATGGTTAAAGAATTTATCAGAATTGGTGAGAACAGTGGCAGTCTTATTTCAAGCATAAAATATGCTTATTCATATTTAGAAGAACAAAAAGCCAATCAAGAAATCATAAAACAAGCCATGTTATATCCATTGTTTACTGTGTCAGTTGGATTGGGCGCTGTAATTTTTTTAAGTTATTGGATGTTGCCAGAATTAGCGAGTTTCTTATTAAGCTTAGATCAGGAACTCCCTACAACAACCATGATACTAATTACCATAGCCGACTGGTTACAAAAAGATAGCAGTCTCTTACTACCAATTTTCATTCTTTTATTCTTGATTATTTTCGTCTCGGTGAAAACAGGCTTAATTTCACATTACCAAATCGGGGCTTTTTACTGGAAACTGCCGATTTTCGGGCCAATCAAACAAATGATTTTTATCAGCCAGTTTAGCCGGCTTCTTAGCATTACCTTAAATAGCGGATTAACGCTACCAGAAGCGATAAAAATAAGCACGCACATCAGTAAAAATAAATTTGCTGAACAGCAGATTGATTCTATTTATAAGAAGATAGAGCAAGGATTTTCTTTTCATCACGCTTTAAACCAGTCACAGTTGCTACCTAAGGTGGTCGTTTCTCTAATTTATAACGCAGAGAAAACAGGTCGGATCATCCCTTGTTTAGATTACATTTCTGAATTTTACCGTCAAAAAGCTAATCGACGACTACAAAAGATACAAAAACTTATCGAGCCCTGTTTAACATTATTGATTGGTTCAATACTCGCTTTTTTCATTGTAGCAACACTTGGCCCATTATATGAACTTGGTGGCCAATTAGGACAATAAAAATGAAAAAAGCGATTGTTTTTATTGAACCCCATCAGATAGAAACCTTCTTTTTTCAAGGAAACAGCAGTAAGATTGATCAAATAGCCGCTTTATCAATAAATA
>RRZU012874372.1_pt1 | contig 10644 bp, 10 predicted proteins | sample 2165561 | NCBI WGS metagenome assembly RRZU01 (sample SAMN10456909, study PRJNA506462) | wastewater metagenome | isolation source: wastewater sludge | place: USA: Moscow, Idaho | reverse complement strand
ATCGTATTGGACGAATTCGTTGTTATGCCCGACCATGTGCATGGGATTATTTTGATAACCGATATTGGGGCGGGTTCGGTACGGGCGGGTTCGGAACCCGCCCCAACGGAACGCCACCCATTATCCGAAACCGTACGCCAATTCAAAACATTTTCCGCCAAACATGTGAACCAAATACGTGGCGTTACGGGCATTCCGGTTTGGCAACGCGATTACTACGAACATATCATCCGCAACGATGTCGAATTGGAACATGTTCGGCAATACATTGCCACCAATCCTAAAAAATGGAATTGCAAATGCGACCATGCAGATGCAAGTAAGGATGGGTTCCAAACCCGTCCTAGTGAATCGCTCGACTAGAAGGGGCGCGCCCAAGATCAAAAAAGTTGCAAGAGGAGGTTGCCTTTGTTAGCTTAAGATCTGCTGTAACTTTCTGACGGCAAGCTTAGCAGCTTTAACGATTAATGTTATTACTTAAATCGGATCAAGAAAAAGAACATTTAAGGGGAGGTATGCGTATTACGTATGTGCAAGTTGCAGCACAGGCCAATTAATAGTTATTTTAGTAAGTATTAATGTTAAAACGTTAATGGTTTTTTGAGTGGTTTGTGAAAAAAGGCCGACGCGATGTCGACCTTTTTTCTTTTTATATCGGTTTGTAGGATTTCTTACTCGCCACGGATAGCTGCAATACCAGGAAGTACCTTACCTTCCATGTACTCCAACATAGCACCACCACCGGTTGATACGTAGCTTACCTTATCGGCAAGCTTGTTCTTGTTGATAGCAGCAACCGAGTCGCCACCGCCAATTAGGGTGAAGGCACCGTTAGCAGTTGCAGCAGCTACAGCCTTAGCAACAGTGGTAGTTCCTACGGCAAACTTATCGAACTCGAATACGCCCATAGGACCATTCCAAAGTACGGTCTTAGAGTTGGTGATCACGTCGGTGAAGATTTTTGCAGATTCTGGTCCGATGTCAAGCGACATTCTGTCGGCAGGAACTTCGTTAATCTTGCATATTACAGTGTCGGCATCTGGAGCGAACTTGTCGGCAGCAACGCCATCAACAGGAAGGTAAACGGTAACGCCCTTTGTCTTAGCTTTAGCAAGAAGATCGAGTGCAAGCTCTAGCTTATCTTCCTCGCAAATAGAGGTTCCAATTTCACCACCTTGAGCCTTAATAAAGGTGTAGGCCATACCACCACCGATGATAAGGTTTTGAACGCGCTCCAATAGGGTCTCGATGATAAGCAGCTTATCGGAAACCTTTGCTCCACCCATGATCGCGGTGAATGGCTCTGCAGACGACTTAAGAACGGTATCCATAGCCTTAAGCTCGCTGTTGATAAGATATCCGAACATCTTGTTCTCGGGAGAGAAAAGATCAGCAATAAGCGCGGTAGAACCGTGAGCACGGTGTGCTGTACCGAAAGCATCGTTAACGTAAACATCAGCAAGAGAAGCCAGCTTCTTAACGAACTCCTTTTGGCTTTCCTTTACCACCTTCTTGGCAGCAGCTTTTTCCTCTTCGCTTGCATCCTTAGGCAAACGTGGCTTACCCTCTTCCTCTGCGTAGAAGCGAAGGTTCTCAAGAAGTAGCACTTCGCCTGGCTTTAGGCTAGCAGCCATTTCAACGGCTGAAGCGCCAACACAGTCGTCGGCAAACTTAACGCTCTTGCCAAGGTTCTTCTCCAAGGTTGGGATGATGTGTTTAAGCGAAGACTTCTCCTCAACACCCTTTGGACGACCAAGGTGAGACATTAGGATAACAGAACCGCCATCGGCAAGAATCTTGTTGATGGTAGGAAGCGCACCGCGGATACGGGTATCGTCGGTTACCTCGAAGGTTTCCATATCCAAAGGCACATTAAAGTCAACACGGATGATGGCCTTTTTGCCTCCGAAATTGTAGCTGTCTAATGTTTGCATTATGAAATGATATTAGTATGATTGACACTAAGAACTGTCATCGAAGATCGAATTGTAAAAGTAGCAAAAAATGACTGTCATTTATACAAATATTCCAATATTTTTGCCGTTAACCTTTATCTTACAACGTCTTACAATATAAATTAGATAACATTTTTTAGCTCGAACATTGGTAAAACCATTCCCCCTATCTAGCGTAATACAAAGAAAATAGAGGCAATAGTCCCTATTTTGCTTTATCTTTCCTTACTTTGTCGGCTATCCATCACAGCATTACCACATGAGCAAAAGCATCAAGAAAATCATAAACGACCCTGTACATGGGTTTATAGACATACCCAACAACCTTACTGCCGAACTCGTAGAGCATCGCTACTTTCAGCGCCTCCGCGATGTAAAGCAGCTTGGGCTAACGTACCTGGTGTATCCCGGCGCTGTTCATACCCGCTTCCAGCATACGCTAGGGGCAATGCACCTGATGAAACAGGCCATAGACTCGCTGCGCAGCAAGGGCCACAACATTACCATCGAAGAGGAAGAAGGCACCATGTGCGCCATCCTGCTACACGACATCGGACATGGACCATTCTCTCATGCGCTGGAGTTCAACATTGCCGAAGGGGTAAGCCACGAGGATCTATCGCTGCTAATGATGCATCAGCTAAACCACGAGCTAGGGGGCAAACTATCACTAGCCATCCAAATTTTTAAGGATGAATACCCTAAACACTTCCTGCACCAGCTCATCTCGAGCCAGCTGGATGTGGACAGGCTCGACTACCTACGCCGCGACAGCTTCTTTACCGGTGTGGTGGAAGGTGCCATTGGTCTCGACCGCATAATTAAGATGCTAGAGGTGGTAAACGACGAGCTGGTGGTAGAGGGAAAAGGAATCTACTCCATCGAAAAGTTCCTTATTGCCCGTCGCCTGATGTACTGGCAGGTGTACCTTCATAAAACGGTAATTGCCGCCGAGCAGCTGCTCATTCAAGCCTTTAAACGGGCTAAAGAGTGTATTACCCAAGATATACCACTGTACATTACCCCTACCCTCCGATTCTTTCTAGACCCAAAAAATGCCGACAAGGTAAACCTCGACAATGCCGATGAGCTTATCTCCTACTTCGTTCAACTCGACGACTCCGACATTTCGGTTTGCCTCAAGGAGTGGGAGCGTTCGGACGACTTTATACTAAAGAACCTTTGCCGAATGCTAAACAGCCGAACCCTGCTCAAAATAGAGCTCAGCAAATTACCCTTTTCTCCCGATATTGTCACCCAAAAACAGCAGGAGCTAATCAGCCGAATAGACCTAATTGACGCCAAAACATCGGAGTACTTTGTGCTTACCCACGAAGTTAGCAACAAGGCCTACAGCCCTAACAGCCAAACCATAAAAATTCTCGACAAAAACGGCAACTTAGAAGGCATAGAGATTGCCTCTGATGTCCTAAACAGCTCCGCATTTGGAGGTGAGACTATTAAATATTTCCTGTGCTATCCGAAAACAAATTATGAGTTTAAATTTTAATTCTTAGTTTTGTGCAAATTTATAAATAGCGTCTCATGGAGTTTAAAGCTCAAATAATTGCAGCATTTCTGAATGGCGAAATTGAGGGCGACGCAGATGCCACGGTGACTACCGTCGCAAAGATAGAGGAAGCAACGCCAGGTACTTTAGCCTTTTTGGCTAACCCAAAATACAACCATTACCTGTATACTACCAAAGCAACAATAGTTCTTGTCAACAAAGATCTTCAGCTAGAGCAGCCTGTTTCGTGTACCCTAATCCGTGTTGCCGATGCTTACGCTGCATTTGCATCGCTGTTGGAGCTATACCAAAATGCCAAGCAGCAAAAGGTAGGCATTAGCGCCCAAGCCTGCATCGAACAAAGTGCTAAGCTTGGCGAAGATGCATATGTTGGCCCATTTGCCTACATCGGCGAAAACGTTACCATCGGAAAGAATGCCAAGATTTACCCTCACGTGTACATTGGCGACAATACCGTTATAGGTGACAACGCTACCATTTACTCTGGAGTAAAAATTTACCACGAGTGCGTGCTTGGTAACAACGTAACCATTCATGCCAGTTCGGTTATCGGAGCAGATGGCTTTGGCTTTGCTCCATCAGCCGCAAACCAGTACAAGAAGATTCCACAAATAGGAAACGTAGTAATTGAAGACTACGTAGAAATTGGGGCCAACGCCTGCATCGACCGTGCAACAATGGGATCGACCATTATCCGCAAGGGCGTAAAACTCGACAACCTTATTCAGGTTGCACATAACGTGGAGGTCGGCGAAAACACCGTTATGGCTGCACAATCGGGCATAGCCGGATCAACTAAAGTTGGAGCCAACTGCATGTTTGGCGGACAAGTGGGCATTGCGGGGCATATTACCATTGCCAATGGCGTGAAGTTGGCCGCACAAACTGGAATAGGCAACTCGCTAAAAGTTGAAGATCAAATACTGATGGGAGCACCAGGTATTGATATTCGCAACTTCCAGAAGAGTACGATAGTCTTTAAGAACCTCCCCGATTTAGCCAAGCAGGTTAGCGAATTAAAAAAGGAAATAGCGGCTTTAAAAGCCAATAAATAGAAGCAGCACATCCCCGCAAAGTCAACCTTTGAGGGGATTTGCATGTAAACGAGGATAACTCATATATTTAAGAGCAAGAGAATGTCTGAAATGCAAAAAACAATAAAGGAAGCCGTTACGCTTACCGGACAAGGCCTTCACTCAGGGCTTCAGGTAACCTTAACTATTCTTCCTGCTGTTGCTAACCATGGTATAAAGTTCCAACGCATAGACCTAGAAGGCGAGCCAATTATTGAAGCTTTTGCCGACTATGTTACTGACACCTCGCGTGGCACTACGCTCGAAAAGAATGGAGTCAAGGTTTCCACCATCGAGCACGTAATGGCTGCTATTGTAGGTTGCGATATCGACAATGCGCTTGTGCAGCTCAATGCGCCTGAAACCCCAATCATGGATGGTAGCGCCAAATTCTTCCTCGAAGCCATCGAGGCCGTTGGCACTCAAGAGCAAAATGCAGAACGCGTTTACTTCGAGATAAAAGAGAAAACCGTTTGGAAGGACGAGAAGCATAACATCGAGATTGTAGCCTACCCCGACGATCACTTCAGCCTCAACGTGATGATCGACTACAACTCGAAGGTGCTGGGCAACCAGTACGCCAACATGGAAACCATAGAGGTATTTAAGGAGGAGATTGCCCCTTGCCGTACCTTCGTATTCTTCCACGAGTTGGAGTTCCTATTTAAGAACAACCTCATAAAAGGAGGTGACCTTGAAAATGCAATCGTAATTCTAGATAAGGAGGTTCCTCAGGAAGAACTTGACAGAATAGCAACCCTATTCAGCAAGCCAAGCGTTCACCGCCGTCCCGACGGAATCTTAAACAACCTAGACCTACGATTCCCCAACGAATGCGCTCGCCACAAGCTACTAGACATGGTTGGCGATCTTGCTTTAGTTGGAAACCGTATAAAGGGTAAGTTTATTGCCAAGCGCCCAGGACACCATGCCAACACCGAGTTTGCCAAGGTGCTCCGTAAGATCATGAAGCGCCAGTTCATGAAAGTTCCAGTTCCTCACTACAACCCCTGCGTGGAGCCCATATTTGACATCAACGGCATCCGAAAGATGCTACCACACCGTCCTCCATTCCTTTTGGTGGATAAGATCATCCAGCTCGACAAAGAGGTTGTTGTGGGTATTAAGAATGTAACCATGAACGAGCCCTTCTTTGTGGGACACTTCCCCGAAGAACCGGTAATGCCAGGCGTTCTTATCGTTGAAGCAATGGCTCAAGTAGGGGGAATTTTGGTGCTAGGCCAAGTTCCAGATCCAGAGAGCTACTCTACCTACTTTCTAAAAGTTGATAAGGTGAAGTTCAAGAAGAAGGTTATTCCAGGCGATACCATCATCATGAAGATGGAGCTTATGGAACCAATCCGAAGAGGTATTGCCGTAATGTGGGCCCAAGCATTTGTAGGAGACACCATTGTTGCCGAGGGCGAATTATCCGCTCAAGTTGTAAAATCAAAATAACAAAACGTACAAAAGATGAGTCAACCAATGGCTTACATTCATCCCGAAGCGAAAATCGGAGCCAACGTAACCATCGACGCCTTTGCCTGGATTGGTAAGGATGTTGTAATTGGAGATGGAACTTGGATTGGCCCTAACGCTACCATTATGGATGGTGCACGCATCGGAAAAAATTGTAAAATATTTCCTGGTGCCATAATATCGGCCATTCCTCAAGATCTAAAGTTCAGAGGCGAAATCACAACTGCCGAAGTTGGCGATAATACTACCATCCGCGAATGCGTTACCATCAACAGGGGAACCGCTGCCAAGGAGAAAACAGTAGTTGGCAGCAACTGTCTGCTAATGGCCTATGTACACGTGGCACACGACGCCATTGTCGGGAACAATGTTATTTTGGGCAATGGAGTTCAACTTGCTGGCGAGGTAGAAATTGATGATTTTGCCATTCTTAGCGCCCATACGCTGGTACACCAGTTTGTCCGTATTGGCGGTCACGTAATGATTTCCGGAGGATCGCTCGTCCGCAAGGATGTTCCGCCATTTGTAAAGGCTGGGCACGACCCACTAGCCTACGTAGGCATCAACTCTATTGGCCTACGTCGTCGCCAGTTTAACCCCGAAGAAATCCATCAGATTCAGGATATTTTCCGCCTGCTATACCAAAGTGGCTATATTGTATCGAAGGCCGTAGAAGCTATCGAGAAGGAAATTCCTCAAAGCGAATTCCGTGATTACATTGTCAACTTTGTAAAAAACTCAAAGCGCGGAATCATTAAAGGTTACACCGGCAAAGCAAAAAGCGAAGATCTAGACTTTTAATACAATAAAAGGAAAGGCTCCCAAACAAGAGCCTTTCCTTTTATCTATTAAACCACACCTATCTAGGAGCCTTCTTTAAGCTGCTCCTTAATAGCATTTACAGTAGGGGTATTTGAATTAATACCGTGTATCACAAGAGGCTTTTCTAACTTCGAAACCGAATCCTTCAGGATACGAATATCAGTAAGACTATTGCTACGAATAGGCAAGTTTACAAAGCGAACCCCATAAAGCTTCGCATACTTTTTTTCCTTCTCAACTAAGCTCTTTTCCGATGCTACTGCAGGATTTAAAATGCAAACTATTGTTTTAACATCTCCATTAAAAAGATAGGTAAGAAACTCCTCGTCTGAAGGATATGGGGTAATGTACACTCTATTTCCCAACTTAAATACAGGCCCATTTTCAAAATAATTCTTTGTGCTCAGATCTCTCGCTTCAAGATCTCTAGCAGCCTTATAGCTGGCATTCTCATCGGCTATTATAGATCGAAATGCATTTATACGATCTTTCCCCAGATAGCAGTGAACGTAATATTTCCCCTTTGCGGTTTTTGCTAGTGCTCTAATCTTCATTATAGTTTTCTCATTTCCTGAAACCCATGGGAGCATTGGCATTTCAATAAGATCAATACCTGCTACTTGAGCATTCTCACGCTCATCGCTAAGCATTTTAGGTTCGGCAGGTACTACCAATGGATGAAGAAGAGTAATAATAGCGGTGTATCCTTCGCTCTTCAATATTTTAATCTGATCGTAATCAGGATAAGAGCCCAGCACAAACTCTGCCTTTTGCAGCGACGTCCCATTTTCAACAATAATTTGCCTATCGGGCTGCTTTGCTATAAGCAAATCGGGTCGAAAAACAAATACACCTAACGACCCAACTAAAAGAAGTAGCAGTACACCCATTCCCCCTTTCTGACTCTTCTTTTTTCCACACCGTAGAATTACTCGGCAAATAAGAAATGCTACCAAAAACGAGACTACTACAAATCCCAAAATAATAAGTTTTCCATAAAATGCCTCCTTCTCGGTAGGCATCGACGTTTCATGCGCATAGTTGGCTAACCAGCGCATAGGCCCAACCGTAAGGGTTAAGAGTCCTAGCGGAATACCCACACAGATCCATACAAAAAGGAAACGAGCAAATCGCACAATTTTGGGTTGTTCTGAATTTTGGTCCATACGCATTCTATTAAGAAAATAGCAATAAAATCTTTGGAATAAATATTATACATCCGACAATAAGTGCTGCAGTAGCAAGAAAAAGCACTCCACCTGCAGCAAAGTCTTTTGCCTTACCTATCAAAGGATGAATTGTATCGGATGCATGATCGGCAAGCGCTTCAATGGCTGAGTTAAACGCCTCGCCTGCTAGTACTAACGCAATAAGAATGATGACGACAATCCATTCTTGCACGCTGATATTGAGTAGAAAACCAAGAGTAACAGCAACAACTGCTGCAAAAGTGTGTATCCATGCGTTATGCTCCGCACGAATTAACCCCACAATCCCCTGAAAAGCGTACTTAAAGCTAAGCGCTCTTTTGCGAAACGAGAACGTAGGACTCGTATTCTTCATAGTAGTGGTTCCTTAAAGAGTAAGCCAATTAATACGGAGATTCCTCAAAACAGGAAATCATGCTTCAAATGTTATAAACTTACATTAAGGAGAAAAGTTCGTAGGAAATTGAAATTTATCTAAAAATAAGCAGCACTACGGGAATGTTTACATCCTCCTACTTTTACTTTATTTCGTCTAAAACAAACCTCCAAGGTATATCTCTCCATTTTGCGGCAGCATAACCGATACCTATTCGAGGAGTTGTGTGGTAGCTGGCTAACATTGGCGAATCTTCAATCCAAAGCCGCTCTGAGGTTACCAAATTTTCTCCATAAAACGATTTATCGAGATGTAGTGCCCGAGTTAGCTTACCTGGACCATTATAAAGACCTGCTCCTCTAACTAGAATTGCTTCGGGAAAATCACCAGCACCTGTAACGATATTAAGCATCCAGTACATCCCATAAATGAGAAACATGTACACAACCCCTCCTTGTTCATACATAATTCCATTCCGGGTAGTCTTGCCAAAACGCGCATGACACGCCAAGTCTTCTTCACCTTTATAGGCTTCAACCTCAACAATGGGAAGCCTTATTTCGGAACCATCATCAAAGCGCCTAACAAGTATTTTTCCAAGAAGAAGAGGTGCTACATCAAGCACATCCTTTTGGTAAAACTCACATCCAAGTCTCATCTTTAAAATCAGCGAATTACTAAAAGAGTGCATTTACAACCGTTAATATACCAGCCTAAAATGAACTATTAAAAATAATTAAAGTTCTATAATGGTAAAAAGAGTTGGCGATTCCTTTGTTTGATTTTCACCATTTCTCAACTACAGAGATATGCTTTACGACTTAACCGAACTCAAAATCTACTCGAATGGGGATAAAGAATTTGAAGCAGACATGTTTCAAACCTTCTTAAACCAAACCTCAGAATTCTTAAGCAAAACAGAGTACTACCTATTGCAAAACAACATGGTAGAGATTGGAAGAATAGCCCATAAGTTTAAGTCCTCAGTAAGCATTTTTGGAATGGCAGCAATCCGACAAAACTTAGACTTTATAGAGGATGCTTGCAGAAAAAATGCGGATAGAGATCATATCGAAAAGATCTACAACGCACTAAAAGTGCAAATAATGCAGGTTGTCCCCCAAATAAAAGCAGAGAAGAAGCTTTGCCTTAAGTAATCCGATAGAATTTAAATACTACAATGATGAAAAAGGTTTTAGTTGTCGACGACGAAGCAACCATTCTTAAGCTGCTAAGCCACTACCTATCGAAATACTACAGCGTTACAACTATGCCTGATGGTAGGCAAGCTCTACTATGGATGCAGGAAGGAAACATCCCAGATATAATTGTAGCCGACATTCAAATGCCCTATATGGACGGAGATGAATTTCTTTCGCAAATAAAATCGAGCGGATTCTTCAAGAATATCCCCGTCATTATGCTTTCAGCGCTCGAAAATAGTGGCGAACGCATAAAATTCTTACGAATGGGTGCTCGCGACTATGTAGTGAAACCCTTTAACCCGGAGGAACTCTACCTAAGAATAAAGAACCTGCTAGCCTAAGCATACGACTAAATCCAACAAAAGGATGAAGCTACTCTACATCGGAAATCACAAGAATTTAATACAAAAGATAAAGGAGTACCCAAACTTCGATGCTGAATTCTTTGACAATATGCTTTTAGCATATAAGATCTTAAACAGCAAAGAGGTTAAAGATTACGATGCCATCATTGAAGAAGTAAGCCTCTATAATGCCAACAGTAGCGAAAATGCAATGCTTTCCCACATTGGCGGCAGCACACCCATTCCGTACATCCTAGTAAATGGGAACTTTTCCTCCACCGATGCAGAGCGGCTGCTAAAACAAGGTATTGCCGATGGATATGGAACGGATATTAGTGCAGAGCAACTAGAAAAGCGCATACAATTTCTAAAAGAGAATAGAGGAGTATCGACTTCATCTATAGTAGCAATACCTGAATACAAAATACCTACAGCAAAACGACTTTTTGATGTTACCACTGCAGGGATAATGTTGCTGATAACCTTGCCTATACTTCTGATTGCTGCCATAGCAATCAGACTCGAATCGAAAGGAAAGTTCTGGTATGCTTCCGAACGCGTTGGTACGGGTTATAGAGTATTTACATTCTATAAGTTTCGGTCGATGTACACAGGTTCGGACAACAAGTTAAAGGAAATAAAGCACTTATT
>RRZU011828298.1_pt1 | contig 10644 bp, 9 predicted proteins | sample 2165561 | NCBI WGS metagenome assembly RRZU01 (sample SAMN10456909, study PRJNA506462) | wastewater metagenome | isolation source: wastewater sludge | place: USA: Moscow, Idaho | reverse complement strand
ATAAGAAAAAAACATTACAGAAGAGTTTACTCTTTTGGTGTGATAAATTTATAAGAAACAAACTCACAAATCTATCCAATAGACACATCAAAGATAAAGAACACTTTACACATATCTTGCAAATATTAGCCAAGGGGACAAACGATATAGATGAACTCCTAAATATCGTTAAAGATGTACGAAATATTGGACTGAGTGGGATAAATACCTATTTTAATCCTATCTACAAACTTTATAACTATTTGAAGCCTTTAGGGTTGAAAAGTATGATGCAAATCGATGAGGAGCTTTTGAGTGATTTTTTGGCTATCCATACAAGTACACTTTCAGACGCTTCAAAGAAAAATCATCGAATCGCCCTCATCTCCTTTTTTGGCTATATCGATAAACAAAATTTTTCAAATCCAGACAATGAAACCAATGCCTATCTCTTTAATATTGAGCTTAAAAATTGGGGTGGTATCAAAGGGAAAAGTGGTACGAAACTCCCCTCTTTTATGAATGAAGATGAGATAAAAAGATTTATTGAAGCTATTGAAACTTATCCTTTTAGCCCAAAACTACAAGCGAGAAATCGATTGGTGATAAAAATCATCATCTACACTGGAATTAGAGTTTCAGAAGCGATAAGTATCAAGATGAAAGATATCCACAAAGAAAACGATATCTATATGATTGAAGTTCGAGGAAAAGGGAATAAACCAAGAGTTGTGATGATTAAAGAGTCTGTTATCCAAAAAGATTTAGAGGAGTGGCTGAGTATCCAAAGATGTGAAAACAATCTTCTCCTTTGCAATCAAACAGGGAAAGAACTCACCCAAAGCTATATCAGTCGAACTGTTGAAGATATCTTGATTTCGGCTGGAATAAGAAAAGAGAAAAATGGAGCCCATATGCTTAGACACTCTTTTGCAACTTTGCTCTATCTCAAACATAGAGATTTGATTTTGGTGCAAGAAGCACTCGGTCATAGCGATATCAATACCTCTCGTATCTATACTCACTTTGATAAAGAGAGGCTTTTAAAAACTACCGATTTGATGTAGTTTTTTGATTTTTTGTACTATTGTATCTGTAAAAATAGAGAAAAATTCCAACTGCAATAAAACAACTTGAGACCAAAATCCCCATAGTAAGCCACGATGTTCCAGCTAAAAATCCAAGTTGTACATCTGGTTGTCTATAGTTTTCTGCGAATATTCTCATCAACGAATAAAGTATCACATATAAAATCCCAAGTTCACCGTCAAATTTTTTGTAATTTCTATAAAGATAGATAACTACAAATATCACAAATCCTTCTAAAAATGCTTCATAAAGTTGCGATGGATGTCTTAAAATTCCATTGACATAGATTCCCCAGCTTACATCAGTCGCTCGTCCTACAAGCTCTTGATTGACGAAATTTCCGATTCTCCCAAAGATATATCCAAGTGGAACCGCAATTGCTGCAATATCAGCTAAAAACCAAAAAGAAACTTTGTATTTTTTACAAAAAAGAAGAGTAGCTATAATAAATCCAATCGCAGCTCCGTGAAAACTCATACCCGAAATTCCCACAAAAGTACCATTCATAAAAGGATTAAAGATTTGCCAAGGATGAGTGAGGTAATAGCTTGTATGTGCATCATAAAACAAAATATACCCAAGTCTAGCACCCAAAACAACACCTATTTCAGCCCAAAAAACATAATCATTAAAAAGCTCTTTACTAATTTTAAGCTTGTCTTTGTCAATAAGCCAATTACCAAATAAAACTGCAACAATAAATGCCATTGCATACATTATCCCATACCAATGGACTTTTATCCCCGCTAAATCAAAAGCTACAGGATTAAATTGTGAGTAGATATTTTGCCAAAATTCAATCATTAGTTTTTCCCTTTTGTTTCTAAAAGTGAAGCAGCGATAAGCTCTATTGGATTTTTGAATACCACATCATCCACTTTTGCATTGTGGAGTGAGTTTGTGATTTGCATTCGACAAGCACTACACTCTGCACTGACAATCTGTGCTTTGGTTTCTTTTATCATCGCTGCTTTTGGAGCACCTGCAGCTTTTGCAAAATGGTATTTTTCACTTTGCATCGTTACTCCACCAAATCCACAACATCTATTTGGGTCACTCATCTCAGTAAGCACATAGTTTTGTGAAAGGAGTTTTCGAGGCTCTTTATGAACCCCTTGCATTTTTTTCGCATGGCAAGGGTCGTGGTAAGTGACAAGTTCTCCAAATCGTTTTCCAGTTTGTTCTAGCAATTCACTCAAATTTGTATTATTTTCAAGCCATTTTGTAGCCATATGAACTTTTGGAGCTATTTTTTTTGCTCTTTCTTTCCACTGCGGTTGGTCGTGAAGATAATGCTCCCAGTCAATATTTATCATCGCACTACAAGTAGCTTCAGGGATAATAATCGCATCAACATCATCGATAAAAGTTTCAAAATACTCTATATTTTTTTTGACTAAATAATCAACCGTATCAAAATCCCCAGTAAAATATGCAGGTGCTGAACAACACAATTGGTCTTTTGGGATAAAAGCATCAAGTCCTAATCTATCTAAAATCACAAGTAAACTTTCTCCGATGTTTGTGTAAGAATAGTTCCCCATACAACCAATAAAAACAGCCACCCTCTTCTTAGGCAATTGATATGTTTGGCTAATCATTTTAGTTGCTTTGATGTTCTCCTTGTGAGAATTCAAAAAACTTACCCGTTTTGCAAATGGTAAAGCTCTATCTTGAATCATTTGGATTGGAAGATTTACTCTAAAAGTTGCTTTCTCTTTTTGTGCATCTATTTTGATTCCACAAGTTTGGAAAACCCAACCAAGTTTTGCCATCATATCCATAATTTTTCGATGTCTCAAAAGGAAAAAGAAAGCTCTTTTGTACCAAGCTATCCCATACTTTTTAGCGATGTCACTTCGAACTTGCTCAATTATCATATCGGTTGGCAAATCATTTGGACATACATCAACACAATTTGTACACAAAAAACAACTTTCAAAGATATCTTTTGCTACCAAATCAAGCTCAAGTTCATCTCTTTTATAAGCACCTAATAAATCAATAAATCCCCTAGGAGAAGTGGTTTCATCTTGATTTACATTAAAAATTGTACAAACAGGTTTGCACTTTCCACATTTTATACACTCATCACTAACAGCGGTGAAATCAAATTTTTTATCTATCATATTGTTTTACTAAATCTTCTTTTATCTTCTGGAATTTTATGCAAATAAGCATCAAAAGGCATCGCAATGTTTCGTATCAACATTGTTCCCGTTTGACTTACTTCAATCTTATCGTTAGCTATTTTTATAAGTTCAGCTTCTTCAAACTCTTGTAACATCACTAAAGCATCACCAAAATACCCTTTGAAATCTATCCCAAATTTCTCTTCCACTTTTTTCATATCAAGGGCAAAATTACTCATAAGTTCCATAATCACATATTGTCTTAAGATATCATCTTCACTTAAGCTATACCCTTTAAAAACAGGCAAATGCCCACTATCAAGTGTTGCTTCATAGGTTTCCAAATCTTTAAAGTTTTGGACATAATAATCAACACCATCACCGATAGATGTAAGCCCTATTCCTATTAAATCAGCTCCACCTTTTGTTGTGTATCCTTGGAAATTTCTGTGCAATTCCCCTTTTTTGATAGCCATAAAAAGCTCATCATCAGGTTTTGCAAAGTGATCCATGCCAACCATTTTATACCCACTTGATGTAAAAAATTCAATCGTATCTTTTAAAATCTCTAGTTTTGTTGCAGGTGGAGCAAAGGTTGTCTCATCAAACTTTCTTTGTGTTTTCATCATCCACGGAACATGCGCATAGTTAAAAACAGCCAATCTATCAGGATTAAGGGTAATGATTTGTTCAATTGTTTTTCTAAAACTCTCTTTTGTTTGGTATGGAAGCCCATAGATAAGGTCAATATTGATAGAGTTTATCCCAGCATTTCGTGCGATTTTCACCACATTTGCAGTTGTTTCAAATGGTTGAATTCTATGAATTGTCTCTTGTACTTGAGGATTTATATCTTGTACACCAAAACTTAGTCGATTTGTTCCACCTTTTTTTAGAACCGCCATATGCTCCTCAGTAAAATACCTTGGATCAACTTCACACGAAACTTCGGCATCAGACGCAAAATTTGGAAAAGTTTGTTTTATGGTTGTTATCACATCATCAAGTTGTTCTGGACTCAAAAATGTCGGTGTTCCTCCACCAAAATGCATTTGCGTTACAGTTCTATTTGTATCAAGGTGGGTCGCTAAAATCGCTAACTCTTTTTTAAGATACTCAATATATTTTGTTTTTTTATCCTCTTTACTTGTGAAAATAACATTACATCCACAAAAATAACAAGCACTTCTACAAAATGGGATATGGATATACAAAGAAAGTGGTCGATCTTTACTTTGATTTTTGTATCTTTGTATCAAATCAGCTTCTGTAAAGTTTGTATTAAATTCAGGAGCAGTTGGATAACTTGTGTATCTAGGACCTGGTTTGGAGTATTTTTCAAATTTTTTAAAATCTATCATTATATATCTTTGTAGTAATTTTTTAAAGGTCGGATTTTATCGTTTTTTTACTTTATTACTAATACGACAAAATTCTATCTTATCGTATTAGTGGATAAATGGAGAAATATTTTTACTTTTCTAGCATATCAACGATAGCTTTTACAGATTCATCACTCATATCAAGATCAACATGCTCTCCATCTTTTACTTCTATAAGCTTTGCTTTAAGCCCTTTACTTTTCGCTAAATTATAAAAATCTTTCGTCACTTTTGGTGGAGAAATAGTATCTTTAGTACCATAAGTAAGAACTATTTTCATATCTTTATTTATATCATTAATCACATCTGTTGCACCGATAAGTGTTTTATCTTTAGAGATCTCGTGAACATTATATCTTCCACCTACAAGTGCTATATTTTGGATAAGATCTGGATTTTTACCACTTAAAGTTGCACCCATCATAGCTCCTGCACTGTGTCCGATGTAAGTTACAGTTGATGCATCGTATTTATTTTTTAGAGCAATCACAAGTTCTTCCATAAAATGAATATACTCTTTTGTCCCAGCTAGCGGTTTATTTTTTTCACCTTTTATAAGAGCTTTCAGTTTATTTGATGATGATTTTGAGTATCCAGGAAGTGCAACTGCAACCGTAATAGTATCTGTAGCCATTGCAATATTATCTGCAAATGGAGCATATCTTCCAAGGGTATTTGTCCCCTCTGGCCAATTTCCATGCACGATAATATTTAAAGCACCCTCTTTGTCTCCATCCGCTTTATAAAACTCAATACATTCTCCATCCGCATAGATAAAACTTCCTTTTTTTGCTTCACAAGCTTCCTCTATTTTTGCATTATTTGCAAATAATAATTGACTTCCCAAAATTGAATACAAAACAACATTTGCAAGAATTTTTGTAACCATATTTTCCTCCTATAATCTGAACATTTTTGCGATTATACATACGATATCTTAAAAAAATATCTAAAAAAAAATCTTATATTTTTTCTAATATTGTAGCCTAATAGAAAACTTTGACAAAAATAATTTTTTAAGCTAGAATTTCGCAAAAATTGAATGATTTATAAAAACAATCATCGGGAAAGAAGATGGAAGAACTGATAGTGACGAAAGAGCAACTAGTAGAGATGTTTTTATCCAAAGAGATAGAAGATTCAAACTATGGTTGGTTATATCAAAATACTTTTTATGTAAATATAATAGCATTACATGAAAAAGATCCTAAATATGTATTTGATGTCACAGATGCAGAACATTATAAAATTTCCCCTATAAGACAAAAATAAAAAAAGGTATCCGCATATGTCACATTGTCCATTTTGCAAGAAAAAAATAGCTATGAGCAAAGCTTTTTGTTCAAGAAGTTGCAAAGAAAATTATTTTCAACTTATAGCCATCCAGATTCCTAAACTTTTTATGAAAAGAATCAATACATTTTGTACAGAAGAAGAACGAGAAGCAGAAATTGAAAAATTTGCTTTTAGACACAAATGGAGAATTGATCTTTTAAAAAACAAGATAGAGGAAGAATCTATAAAACTCGGTTATAAAGATGCAGTTCCTTCTGAGGATGACTAAAAGTAAAATTTTCTAAGGAAATAAAAAATATATGTGTTTGGTTATAGCTGGTGTTTTTAGTTACCTTGCATATAGTTTTTATGAACTTGGTGAATTTATGAATGCTTTAGTAAACGGAGTTGTTGCTCTGTTTTTCTTGGCTTTATTATTGAGAAATATTCTTAAAACAAAAAGAGAAAGAAGTAAATAAATACTTCAAATTGATAGTTGTTTATTTTAATAGGAGTGATTTTGTTTGCTCCGCTATCTCTTTCTCTTCATCGGTTTTTATCACTAAAACTTTGGCTTCAAAGTGTAAATCTTTTAAGATAAGATTTCTCATCGCTTCATCATTTTCTCCAATCCCACCTGTAAAAACGATTGCATCGACTTTTCCTAAAATAGCACTATAACTACCGATATATTTTTTGATATGATAGCTAAACATTTTGTGAGCCAAGAGAGCTTTTTCATCTCCATCTTTTGCCATTTGGTCAATCGTTCTCATATCACTTTGTCCACAAATCCCAAAAAGTCCACTTTTTTTATTTAAAATAATATCAAGTTCTTCTGTTGTGTAATGACTAAGTCTTTCAAGATACAAAACAATAGCAGGGTCTAAATCACCACATCTTGTCCCCATCATAAGCCCTTCAAGAGGAGTGAAACCCATAGAGGTATCGATGCTTTTTCCATTTTTGATAGCACAAATGCTATCACCATTTCCAAGATGTATTGTGATAAGGTTGCACTCTTCTAGCTTTTTACCCAAAAGTTTTGCAGCCTCTTTTGCTACATAAAAATGGGAAGTTCCATGAAATCCATATCGTCTTATCTTATGTTTTTCGTAAAACTCATAAGGCAAAGCATACATAAATGCCTCTTGTGGCATTGTTTGGTGAAATGCTGTATCAAAAACTGCAACTTGTTTTGCTTTTGGCGCAACCCTTTGTACTTCCAAAATCCCTTGAAGATTAGCAGGATTGTGCAAAGGTGCAAGGGGAATCAGCTCCCTTATCGTTTCAATAGTATGCTCTTCAATAATGACACTTTTTGTAAACTCTTCCCCACCATGAACCACTCTATGCCCTATCCCACCAAGTTCTTCAAGTGATTTTATTCCAAACTGCTCCAAAACTCTCTCCACTTCTAAAATAGCTTTAAGATACCCACTCTCTTTTATCTCTTCAATTATCCCACTTGTAATTACCTCTAAACTTTCCATCTCAAAAAGTTTAAATTTTAAAGAGGAACTTCCCGAATTTAAAACGAGTATTTTCATAATTACATCTCCCCAGCTTGAATAGCTGTTATTACAATCGTATTAACGATATCAGGGACCAAACAACCACGGCTTAGGTCATTGATAGGTTTTTTTAACCCTTGTAAGATTGGACCAATCGCAACTGCACCCGATGATCTCTGGACTGCTTTATAAGTATTATTTCCAGTATTAAGGTCTGGAAAAATAAATATGGTCGCCTCCCCTGCTATACAGCTATTTGGGGATTTGATTTTTGCAACATCACTATCAACTGCAACATCATATTGGATCGGTCCTTCGATGATTAAATCTGGTCGCAATTCTTTTGCAATTTTGGTAGCTTCAATCACTTTTTCGACATCCTTTCCTTTCCCACTATTTCCTGTAGAGTATGAAAGCATCGCTATTTTTGGTGTTATTCCAAATTGTTTTGCACTATTTGCTGAACTTATTGCAATCGTTGCTAACTCATTAGCATCTGGGTCTTGATTGACTGCACAATCAGCATACACCAAAACTTGAGTTTTTAAACACATAAAAAATAAGCTTGAAACAATCGGGATATTTGGTTTGGTTTTTATAATTTGAAGAGCTGGTTTGATTGTCTCTTGCGTAGTATGTACTGCACCACTTACCATCCCATCAGCAAGTCCCAAATAAACCATCATAGTTCCAAAATAAGAATCAAGAGAGATAGTTTCTAAAGCCACTTCATAAGCTATCCCTTTATGACGTCTTAGCTCATAAAAAGTTTTTCCAAACTCCTCTTTGAGTTCACTTGTAAGAGGATTTATAATTGTTGCTTTTTGTATATCCAGCCCTAAAATACCAGCTTTTTGTCTGATTTGTTTCTCATCCCCTAAAAGGATGATATCAACAACATCTCTTCGTAAAACTATCTCACAAGCTCGTAAAATCCTCTCATCCATAGCTTCAGGTAAAACGATTCTTTTTTTATTTTCCCTTGCTTTTTGAAATAAACTATACTCAAACATCACAGGGGTAATGATACAAGATGTTGATTTTGTGATATTTTCTCTAAGATTGTTTACATCAACACTACTATTAAAAAGTCCCATTGCAAGTGCTATTTTTCGTTCATTATCTGCTGTTAGCTGTACCTTAATATTACTAACTTTTAATGCAGTTTGGTAGGTATTATCATTGGTTGCTATGATAGGAAAAGGGAAATTTGTAAAACCTTCCAAAAGCTTAATAATTGAAGATGCTGGATTAATTCCACCTGTCAGTAAAATACCCGCTATATTTGGATAATTTTTTGAAAATATAGATGTCATCGCACCAACAATGATATCTGCCCTATCACCTGGAACAATAATCAAATCCCCATCCTCTAAATGGTCCAAAAAATGCTCAAGTTGCATAGCAGCAATTTTTGTTTGTTTTACAATTCGTTTAAAATCTTTTTTTTCACCAAGAAGTATCGTACAACCTAAATTATGTTCTACATCTGCTATAGTTGGCATATTAAGCTCTGGAATTTCCGCCAAAAGATAAACAGGAGCATTCAGTTGATATTGTTGTAAATTGCTTGAGAGTTCAGGGATAAGTGTTTCATCTAGCCTATTTACAAAAGTAGCAAAATGTCCACATCCACTCGCTTTTATAACTTGTGATTCGATAAGTATCTCATCAATTAGATCAACACTACTTTTACCATCACCTTTTAAAATAACACAATAAAGAGTTCCAAAATTTTTTGCAATTTCTAAATTTATATCTATATCTAAAGCATGAGAAAAAGCATCTTGATGTAAACCTTCAACGATAACAAAATCATAATTTGCCTCTAGTTGTTTATATTTCTCAAGCAAATCTTCAATCAAAAAAGTCACCCTATTTTGTGCGATAAGTTTTTCTGCTTCTTGCACACTATATCCATAACATTTCTCATATTGTATATCTAGATTGTATCTTGAAATGAAAAAATTAATATCCCAATCACAAGAACAATCTTCAACAAATGGTCTAAAAAAAGCAACTTTGAGAAAAGTTCCTTTTAAAAACTCCATCAGTCCCATAGATACGATTAAACTACCTGCACCTTTTTCATGTGATGAGATATATAAACTTTTTGATTTCATAGATATTTTTTCCTTTTAACTCTTAACTTATACTCAGCAAAACTATCTCTTTCGCCTCTTTTTGGATAAGTTTCAAATGCTCTTTTGAGATAAAACTCTCAGCATAAATCTTATACACATCTTCAGTTCCTGAAGGTCGTGCTGCAAACCAACCGTTTGCCGTTGTCACTTTGAGCCCACCTATTTTTGCATCATTTCCACTTGCATTTGTGAAAATCCCAGTAATCTCTTCACCAGCTAAAGTTTTGGAAGTGATATCATTAGGGGAGAGATTTTTGAGTTTCTCTTTCTCCTCTTTTGTGGCAACAGCATCGATTCTTTCATAAAAAGCGATTCCAAATTGCTCTTCAAATTCGGCATAGATTTGGGCAGGATTTTTCCTTAATTTTGCTGTAATTTCAGCTCCTAGAAGATTTAAAATGATTCCATCTTTATCAGTTGACCACACACTTCCATCAAATCGCAAAAAGGATGCTCCAGCACTCTCTTCCCCACCAAAACCTAAACTTCCTTCAAATAGCCCATCAACAAACCACTTAAACCCAACAGGCACTTCATACACTTTTTTCCCAATAGACTCCACAACTCTATCAATCATCGAGCTAGAAACCAAAGTTTTTCCGATTTTGAGATTTGTATTCCATGACATTCTATACGAAAAAAGATACCAAATGGCTACACAAAGGTAATGATTTGGATTCATAAGCCCATGTGTTGGTGTCACTATCCCGTGTCTATCAAAATCAGGGTCATTTGCAAAAGCGATATCGTATTTATCTTTCATTTCAATAAGGGAAGCCATCGCATACGGTGATGAGCAATCCATCCGAATTTTTCCATCATGGTCACAACTCATAAAAGAAAAAGTTGGGTCAACATAAGAATTAACTATATCAAGCCCAAGCCCATAGATTTCATTAATCTTCTCATACACCGCTATCCCAGAACCTCCAAGTGGGTCAACTCCGATTTTTAATCCAGCTTTTTTGATAGCTTCCATATCGATAATCTGACCCAAAGATTTGACATAAGGGGTGATAAAATCAAACTCTTCAACTAAGCCACTTTTCATAGCATCATCAAGAGAAACTTTTTTGACCCCCTCTAAATTATTTCGTAAAATCTCATTCGCTCGATTTTCAATAATAGT
>RRZU013559993.1_pt1 | contig 10645 bp, 10 predicted proteins | sample 2165561 | NCBI WGS metagenome assembly RRZU01 (sample SAMN10456909, study PRJNA506462) | wastewater metagenome | isolation source: wastewater sludge | place: USA: Moscow, Idaho | reverse complement strand
TTTGCCGAGACCAAGTATGCACAGGGTATACTGCCCATCGACAGCTACAAACGGGAGCTGGACGAGGTGTGTGCCGAGCCACTGCAACTGGATTGGGAAAGCCTACGTCAGGAGATCAAGCAGCATGGTCTGCGCAACAGTACCCTGACGGCGCTCATGCCCTCGGAGACCTCCAGCCAGATCGCCAATGCGACCAACGGCATAGAGCCACCACGGGGACTCATCAGCGTCAAGGCCTCCAAGGATGGCATTCTGCGTCAGGTGGTACCCGACTACGCCACCTTGAAAGAGCGCTACGAGCTGCTGTGGAGCCAGCCCTCCAACGAAGGCTATCTGCAACTGGTGGGGGTGATGCAAAAGTTTGTCGATCAGTCGATTTCGGCCAACACCAGCTATGACCCATCGCGTTTTGACGGCGGCAAGGTACCGATGAAGCAGTTGCTCACCGATCTGCTCAATGCCTACAAGCTCGGCATCAAGACGCTCTACTATCACAATACCCGTGATGGTGCCGATGATGCCCAGCAGACCCAGGATGATGGCTGCGCGGGCGGTGCCTGCAAAATTTAATGCCCGGTATCCCCTCTGCGGAGGGGATAGCCATGTGGCCAATGAAACCCGTGAGATAGCCTTGAAGGATCCAGACCGTGGCTTACAGTACATTCAGCAAACCCGCCAATAATCCGTTGCAAGAACCCATGTTCTTTGGGCAGACGGTCAATGTGGCGCGTTTCGACCAACAAAAGCATGAAATCTTCGAGAAGCTGATCGAAAAGCAGCTCTCCTTCTTCTGGCGCCCGGAAGAGGTCGATGTCTCGCGGGATCGCATCGACTATCACGCCCTGCCCGCTCACGAGCAGCATATTTTTCTGTCTAATCTCAAGTACCAGACCCTGTTGGACTCGATCCAGGGCCGCAGTCCAAACGTGGCCTTGCTGCCGCTGATCTCCCTGCCCGAGCTGGAGACCTGGATCGAGACCTGGGCCTTTTCCGAGACCATCCACTCCCGCTCCTATACCCACATCATTCGCAACCTGGTCAAGGATCCAGCGTTGGTGTTTGACGATATCGTGATCAACCAGGAGATCATCAAACGGGCCGATGATATCGCCAGCTATTACGATGAGTTGATTGCCGCCACCCAGCTCTGGCAGCAATTTGGCGAGGGAGAACATCTACTCAACGGCAAGACTGTTCAGGTCTCCTTGTATGAGCTCAAGAAGAAACTCTATTTGTGCCTGATGAGTGTCAATGCGCTGGAGGCGATCCGCTTCTACGTCAGCTTTGCCTGCTCATTCGCCTTTGCCGAGCGCGAGTTGATGGAAGGCAACGCCAAGATCATCAAGCTGATTGCCCGGGATGAAGCTCTGCATCTGACCGGCACTCAGCACATGCTCAACCTGCTGCAAAGTGGCAAGGATGATCCGCAGATGGCACAAATCGCCGCCGAGTGTCGTGACGAGAGTCAGGCGTTATTTTTACGCGCCGCCGAGCAGGAAAAAGAGTGGGCCGAATACCTGTTCAAGGATGGCTCCATGATTGGTCTGAATCGGGACATACTGTGCCAGTACGTGGAGTTCATCACCAATGTGCGCATGCAGGCCGTCGGACTGATCCCTCCCTTCGCCGACAAGCCAAACCCCCTGCCCTGGATCAATGCCTGGCTCAGCTCCGACAATGTGCAGGTTGCGCCACAAGAGGTGGAGGTCAGCTCGTATCTAGTCGGCCAGATCGACAGCGAAATGAACGCCGGTGATCTGGATGGCTTCAGCCTGTAACGACCCCAACCACGAGCGCATCATGACGGATCCCATGCTGATCACTCCGCGCGGCCGTTTCAAACTCCAGCCCGGTGAGACCCTGCTCACCGCGTTGGAGCGTACCGGCCATGCCGTCGAATATCAGTGCCGCAGCGGTTACTGCGGTGCTTGTCGCTTGCAGCTGGCGCAGCCGGAGCAAGCCGCACATCTGGTTTATCCCTCCCCACCGCTCGCCTATGTCGGGCCAGGTCAAGTATTGCCCTGTTGCTGCCAAAGCCGGGGTCCAATCTCCCTGCAGGTTGAAGTGGCGCAGTCGGCAGCAGAGCCGTCGTGCGAGGTGGCCATGCCACTGGCCTGAGGCTGACCACAGACTGGCGTATTCCCCGCTCTCCCTCGCCCCGCAATATCCGCACTGGTACACACGGCATCAGCCATGGTTCGCGACCGCGAGTTTTGACTTGTCAGGTGGGGATCCTAAGCTCAAGAGAGTATTGATAGCCTCGGGATTGGCACTTATGTCTCATCACTCTCTACTGCTATTGCTCGGAAGTCTGTTCACCGGCCTATGGTGTGGCGTCGCACAAGCCACCGACTCACCGTTGGAAACCTATTTGCGCCAGCAAACACTCCGGGATCAACTCCAGGCAACCTACGGTGCCGCCGTACTACCGCGCATCGATCAATGGCTCGCCACCCTGAAACGTCAGGAGAGTATGGCCGAGCGCAGCAAGATCGAGAGCGTCAACAACTTCTTCAATCAACTGATCTACGTACCGGATCAGCGTCTGTGGGGAAAGGATGATTTCTGGGCACGCCCGCTGGAGTTTTTAGGGGCGCGCGGTGGCGACTGCGAAGATTACAGCCTGGCTAAGTATTACACCCTGATGGAGTTGGGGGTTGCCGAGGAGAAGTTGCGACTGGTCTACGTCAAGGCGCTGGATTACAACCAATTTCATATGGTGCTGGCTTATTACCCGACCAAGAAGTCCGATCCATTGGTGCTGGATAATATCAAAGCCGCCTTATATCCAGCCAGCAAGCGCCCGGATCTATTCCCTGTTTACAGTTTTGATGCCAAGAGTCTGTGGATCATGAATCAGCGCAAAGAAACGCAACTGGTCGGTGATGCGGATCGACTCAAACTGTGGACCGATTATCGAAGTCGCATCGGTAACGGTAATTTCAAATCGCCACGCATGGTTCTGTAATCACCCGGGTTAACGCAGGCCCGCTAGCGCAGGCGCGGCAGCTGGATGCATGGGAATGAGCATGGCAGCTTGCTGCATATGGGCAGGTAGCCGGAACAGATTGGCATAGGCCGATACTCTCTTGTTAAAGGATTTACGCTGCTGCCAATAGCCCGTGATCACCCCACTGACCAACTGATTATCCATGCGATCCGTCGTCACCATGATGGCAGGCAATGCCAAGGTTGGCGTATTGGTCAGCACCCCGGGGTAGAGACGTCCCGGAATTTGGCTGACGCGATAAAAGGGATACTTTTCGGCCGCCCCCGGCTTATTCCTCGGTAGTATGGGAACGAAGCGAATGGCGCAGCGCTTGGCCGTATCCAATACCTGTTTGTTAGGATGACCGATGACCATAGCCCAGGCCGCGATTTTTTGCTCGCACAGTGCCGTCATCGGGTCATCAACCGCAACTTCCTGCTGCTCCACATCGGGTAATCCCAACTGTTTGAGCACCAGCAAGGCCGTGGCTCGCGAGCCTGAATGCTCGGCCCCCAGATAGAGCGGCTTACCCTGTAGTGAGGCCAGATTGGCCGTTTGTGTACTGAGCACCATCAAGGTGAACGGCTCGGCATGAGTCGCCATCACAGAGCGCAGTTGCGGGATAGCTCGTCCCTGATAGGGACCTTCGCCGCGCTGCGCCCAATACAGAAGATCCCCTTGGACCAGCGCCAAATTGACCAGACCTTCACGCAACAGCTGCAAATTCTCAGTCGAGCCAGCGCTCGGCATCACAGAGCAGACCAGATCCGGATTGTCCAGCGAGGCCAAACGGCAAAACTCGCCCGCGATCTGGAAATAGACGCCGTTCAGATCGCCACCGGCAATCACGATCGGTCCTCGCGTTGCGCCCCAGCTCAACAGGCTGAGGCTCCAGAGAAGCACTCCGAAGAGGAGCCGATTAAGAGGTGAGCCCATCGCCACCTCCCGCCAATGAATAGCCATTAAACTCCAGCTCCAGCAGCGATTCCGTCTGCGGTGCGTCCTCGAGCAACACCCCGGCCCCCAGATCATGGACAGTAACATTATGCAAAATCCAATAGGCTGGCGGGATATCCGCCTGCCACGGCGTGATCACCCACTGTGGCTGCATTTTTTCCAGCAGCAGGAAACTGGATTTATCGGCCATGAAATTGCCTAGCTGATGGATAAACCCCAATCGGGAGAGTTCGGACAACCGTTCAAAACACCATTCAGGCAAGGCATCCGCTGTGGCCTGCCACTCCAGTTGCAAAGGGCCTTGGCTCGATAACAAAGCGCGTAACTGCGGCCACCAGGGATCCGCCAGTAATGTTAATGCAATCGGCACCCCGCGCCCGGGCTCTGCCAACGCAAGAGGCCATATCCGCTGAAACTCCAGCCAGATGCGTTCAGAATCCCGACTCTCACTCTGACGCCAGGTCAAGAGTGTCGACATCGGGATCGGCAGTCGTTGATAGAGCAACATATCGCCCTGGGTAGATCTAAATTGGCTAGGTGGAGTCAGGGAGGTAACAACCCGAGGCGATTTATGGAACCCCAGACTTTGCCGCCACCTGAGCAGCTTTAGTTTACGACGCAGGTAGTTGCGATGTTTTTCCTGGATCAGCTGGTTGACGGACTGGGCTAACGCATCCAGTTCGCGGATGGCAGAGCCCGGTAGGGTACCCGGGAGGTGATTGAGAGATAAAATAGCAATACGCATGATGGCACGGCGCAATGGTCGCAACAGCACATGGCCCAGAAGCGCTATCGCCACGACGGCCAGAGGCAAACCAATTCCCAGGATCCACAGCTGCGACTGCACGGCTCGCCATAAGTAGCCATAGGCATAGCCGCGGTGACCTTCGATGTGCAAGGTACCAAGCACATTCCAGCCATCGGTAATTTCACGGGAGAGCTCGGTGCGGGGAAATGCCAACATCTGCACCAGCCAATCCGGAGCGGATGCCTCATCATCAGCAAACTCACGCTTGAATAGTTCCTTGCCATCCGGATCCACTAACCGGATGGACTTGACGTAGCCACCATCGAACATCGCATTGACGATGGTTTCCGCCATCACCGGATCGCCACCTAAAAAGGCCCCTTGCAACACCAAGCCTAGCGAGGTTGATGCGGTTTCCAAATTCGCGGCCATCTGGTCATGAATGGAATCCCGCACCATGCTGATCTGGACCCGCACCAGTAACAAGGTGACCAATAGCAAGATGACCATCATGCAGACATTAAATAATCGGGAAAGCGTCATGCTCATTTCCTGTCAGAGCTTTATCTCTTCCCAAAGACTAGAAAACAGAGCAACAAATGTACAAGCTGGAGGCGTTTTAAACCTTATCTTGTACTCTTTTCCCGCTTATTGACGCTCAGCCATCACCCAGCTGACGCTAATTGATCTGGATTTTACTGCCGCTCTGTTGCGACAGCTCGGCGGCCGCTCGCCAGCTCAAGCTACCGTTGGTTTCATAATCATTTTCCCGAGCACAGACTAACCACTCATCTCCGGCCTTGATCCGAGCGCCTTTAGAGAACTTTTGTCCATCAAACCAGCACACTCGCTCGGCGGCGCCATCCACGGGAATGAGCACGTCGGTACGACGCGGCCCCGTCGAGATAATGGTGTTTCCGGAGGCACTGTCGGTACCCACGACCACAGAGTCGGCAGCAAAAGAGCTGCTGGCAACCAGCAACATGGCGAACAACCAACGTGATGCAATCATATTATTTTCCTATTGTGTTTCCAGGTGCCCGACCCGAGATAGCGGGCCGCAGTCGGCTCTGCTAGCATGGCATCTCATCTCAATTGGAGCTGAGCATGCTAACTCATTCCCGCCTAGCCTTGCTGGTCATCGACATGCAGCAGGGACTCTTTGCCTCGGAACAAAGTCGATACCGCAGCGCCAGTGTCGTCGCCAATATCAATCTGCTCATCGATGCTTGTCATCAGCAAAGCACGCCCGTGGTGTTTATTCAACATGATGGCCCGACGGATGATGCCTTAGAGCCTCATACCGCCGGATGGCACTTATTGCCACAACTACACCGTGAACCCACGGATCACCTGATCCGCAAAACAGCTTGTGATGCGTTTTACCGCACCGGGCTGCAGCCGCTGCTGTATTCACTGGGCGTTGGCCGTCTCATCATCACAGGCTGTGCCACCGATTTTTGTGTCGATACCACACTGCGTGCCGCCGCCAGTCTCGATTATCAACTCATCGCCGTTGAAGATGCCCATACCACGGCTAATCGCCCCCATCTGGAAGCCGCTCGCATCATCGAGCACCATAACTTCATGTGGCAGAATTTACTGATCCCCGACCCGGTACAATTACTAAACACGGAACGGGTGATGGAGTACCTGACCTCGTAAACGTTTGCCTACCAAGCGCGACAACCGCAGATATTTTGTTCAGGCACCACCGGTCATCGGGTGCCAAGATGCGCCGTCCTCATGGAAATGCCGGAGGAAACTGCACTCCGGCACCGAAAGCTGATTGCCCAACATTGCTATTTTTTGCTAGTTTACTCCCCTCACCAGACATGGAACGACAAGCTGAGTGACTTGACGTTGCATCCATAACGTTGCGCATGAGGGACCGAAATGAGCCGAGTATCACTGGAAAAAGACAAGATCAAAATCCTGCTGCTGGAAGGTGTACACCCCAACACAGTCGACACCTTCAAGGCCGCTGGTTACAGCAATATCGAATACCTCAAAGGCTCGCTGGAAGAAGCTGAACTGATTGAAAAAATCCGGGATGTTCATTTCGTCGGTATCCGCTCACGGAGCAACCTGACCGAACAAGTGCTGGCTGCCGCACAGAAGCTGGTCGCCATTGGTTGTTTCTGCATTGGTACCAATCAGGTCAATCTAAAAGCCGCTGCGGCGCGTGGCATCCCGGTCTTCAATGCGCCGTTTTCCAACACTCGTAGTGTGGCCGAACTGGTGCTGGGCGAGATCCTGCTGCTGTTGCGGGGTATCCCGGCCAAGAATGCCAAGGCTCACCGCGGCGAGTGGGACAAGAGCGCCAACAACTCCGTCGAAGCTCGCGGCAAGAAGCTGGGCATTATCGGCTATGGTCACATCGGCACTCAATTGTCGATCATCGCCGAAAGCATCGGCATGAAAGTCTATTACTACGATATAGAGAACAAGCTCTCCTTGGGCAACGCCACTCAGGTTGCCACCCTGGATGAACTGCTGGCGATGTCCGATGTCATCACCCTGCATGTGCCTGAGACTGCCTCGACCAAAGACATGATCGGTGAAGCCCAGTTGGCGAAGATGAAGGCTGGCGCCATCCTGATCAACGCCGCACGCGGTACCGTGGTCGATATACCGGCCCTGACCGCCGCCATGGCCAGTGGTCATCTGGCTGGAGCCGCAATCGATGTGTTCCCCGTTGAACCGACAGCCAACGGCGAGCCGTTTGTTTCTCCGTTGCAAGCTTTCGATAATGTGTTGCTGACCCCCCATATCGGTGGATCCACTCAGGAAGCTCAAGAGAACATCGGCCTGGAAGTCTCCAGCAAGCTGGTGAAGTACTCCGATAACGGCTCCACGCTGTCGGCGGTCAACTTTCCGGAGGTTTCGCTGCCGGAGCATCGCGGCTCCAGCCGTCTGCTGCACATTCACCGCAACCAACCCGGGGTGTTGAACAAGATCAACCAAGCCTTTGCCGACGAAGGGATCAATATCGCAGGTCAGTATCTGCAAACCACAGCGGACATCGGCTATGTGGTCATTGATGTTGAAACGGAACGCAGCGAAGAGGCCCTCGCACGTCTGAAGCAAATCGATGGCACCATCCGCGCCCGGATCCTGCATTAATCCTGTACTTGGATGCACAAAAAAGAGCCCGCAAGGGCTCTTTTTTTATGGCTTGAATTTAAACAATCCGCGGCATTACTCCAGATTGAACACCACACTGACGTTATCACTAAAACGGATATCATCGGCAATATAGCTGTCTGCCGGGGCCGCCTCTGCCATCATCATCTTCCCCATCACCATGGGGCGTTGTGGCGTCGTGGTATTGTATTGAATCGAATAAACCTTACCCAGCGTCATGGTATAGGCCTTGGCCAGTTCGTTCGCCTTACTTTTGGAATCCTCAATGGCCTGCTGGCGCACTTGATTCAGATAGCGAGTCTCATCACGCACACCATATTGGATCCGTTGCACCGATTCCAAGCCAGCTTTCAACGCCACATCGATGATCTGACTGACACGCTCCAACTGGTAGAGGCGTACACTCACTTCCCGTGTCGCCCGATAGCCATTGGGTTTGGGCTTCTGATTGTCGGTATACACATACTCAGGGCTTAATTGCAGATTACCCGCCACCAAATCCTGGCGTTTAAATCCGGCCGCTTCCAATGCGTTCACAAACGCAGCCACCCGAGCATCCACCGCCTGCCGGGCCTTGAGGGTCTCTTTTTCCAACAAGCTGATCGAAAAATCCAGCGTTGCCATATCGGCTGGTACCCGAATTTCCGCACTTCCGGTGGTCACTATATGGGGTGCATTCGCCGGAACGCCCTGTTCCTGAGCCTGAACCGCACAGATAAACAGGCAAGTAAGAAGAGCACTGGTTTTCAGCATGACAGGTTATTCCATCGCAGAGTCATAGATAGGTAGGTGTTAACAAGAACACCGATCAGAACAGATGATGTAAATCGGTATGTTCAGGCAATAACGGCATATGCAGCGGTTCGACGCCATATTCCAGATACACGGATGTCATCTGCAACGAGGTGTCCGTTGACAGTACCTCATGAGCCGGGATCTCGTGAGTCGAGCTCTCGCCAAAAAAAGCATCCAGAGTTTCGTCACCATCTGACACCACCGAGGATAACGCTAAGGTGTAATTCTCCTGCGGCTCCAGCGGTGCCGCCAACACAGCCGGATCCAAAAAATCTGACTCTGCTGCCAACCAGGATAAATCCATAGGCGACGATTCGATCTCGTGCAGGCTGATCGCATGCACACCACTCTCATCGGACATCAGGATCTGGGTCGAGGCCAACTCCGCCGTCGAAGCCAAAGGTGAAATCGCCAAATTCCCCGATTCAAAGTCAACGCTCAGATATCCCAATGGATTACCCTGCGCATCGGCAACCTCCAGTCCATCCAGCGTGTGGCCTGGCAACTGAGAATGGAAGCCAACCGCCGTCTGGCAATGGATCGTATCCCCTTGCCCTTCATAGCGAACGCCTTCTACTTCCAGCCAGTTAATCATCGCCACTCGGCCTCCCGAAACGCCATCAAATACCCACATCAATTCGCCGCTAGTTAACCAATTCATCAGTTGGCAAGCAACTGCTTTGTGCACCAATCGCTCGACAACTCATGCTAACCGACCAAGGACTATCCGGATTGGGCCCGAGAGCCCAATCCGTTGCCCACGATTTACTTGATGACTCCATCCTGATTGAGCAGATAATCCTGCAACTGTTGCAACTCGGTAGACGTTGAGGCCAAACCGTCCAGAACAATGGTCAAATCTGCAGTGCCGCCACCACTGGCATTGCCCGCACTGTAAACCTTGACCAGAGCATCGTCCCCGCTGCCGGTAACGGACAGATAGTTGGAGAGATTACCCGTCGGATCGTTCAAGACATCGGCCAGATCCAGCTTGTCATGACCGATGGTGAAATCAGTGATGGTATCGGTTGATTTATCAGCATCCCCCTTCAACCAGACAAAGACATCATTGCCGTTACCGCCCGTCATCTCGTCACTACCGGAACCGCCATACAGTTGATCATTACCCACGCCGCCATCGAGCTGGTCATCGCCTTCCTGACCAAACAGATAGTCATTACCGGCGCCGCCATCCAGGATATCATTGCCTAAATTACGACCCGATTCTTGCGCTAACTCCTCGGCATGATTCTGGATGTAAGCAACGGTATCGGCGCGAGTCCAGTGATCATAACCATCGACCGTACTCTGACCCGCCTCCAGTTCGGAAAAGACTTGCCAGCCTGCGCCAGCCGCCAGCATAAGCCCGGCATTATGTGCCAGCGTATCGGTAAAGGGCGCATCACCGAACAGCAGATCATTACCGCCATCACCAGAAAGCTGGTCATTACCGGCATCACGCAATACCAATGATGGATCCAGATTCGCCAACACATCATCGAGTTGTTGAGCGGTGGTGATATTAGTGGCCGCGTCAGGGCTTACATTCGCCAATTCGCCTTCGACCTGATTCAGAACGTTCAAATCATTGGCACTAACATTGATGCCTATGGCCTGGATCTGGGCAAACAGCTGTTCCAACAAGGCGACCTCGTTGACATTGTCTGAACCGGAAGACAACCCAAGCATCTGCTTGATCGCCTCTGATTCTGAATCGTCCTTGTAGTTAGACAAATTGAGGCTATTCCCTTTCAGCCAACTATTGGGCTGGCCATCGGAGATAAAGATGGCCTGATTGATGACATTAGTCCCAGTTAACGGCGCATCACTTCCGGTTGAACCTAACCAGTTCAGCGCCGCTTGCAAGGCTGCCTCGTAGTTTGTCATGCCGCCCTGTTTCAGCTGATTAACTGCCTGTTCCGCTGCCGTCAGTTCACCATCTTTGACATCAAACGAACCCAGACTGGTTGCGGTACTGTCGAAGTCGATGATATGAACCCGCACATGAT
>RRZU011198928.1_pt1 | contig 10645 bp, 9 predicted proteins | sample 2165561 | NCBI WGS metagenome assembly RRZU01 (sample SAMN10456909, study PRJNA506462) | wastewater metagenome | isolation source: wastewater sludge | place: USA: Moscow, Idaho | reverse complement strand
GAGCGAAGGCATCCCGCCATCCTAGAACGGGGCGACGGCACCGGCCTCCGTCAGCGGGTCGTCGAGCCCCGCACCAGCTCCCAGGGCAGGTCGATGACGAGGGGGTCGCCGCCGGGGCCGAGCACGAGGGCGCCGAGCGAGGGGAAAACGGCGTCGGCGGCGAGCTCGGGATGCACGCACACGTGCGTGACGCCGAGGCGGTCGTTGAGCGCGCAGTCGGTCGCGCACAGCGCGACCAGTTGCACGTCGCGGGGGATGACGAGGGGCATCGCTTCGAGCTGCAGGTAGACCTCGGGGCCGTCTTCGCAGAAGGCGAGGATCGCGTCGGCCCCGGCATCCAGCGCATCGCGCACGCGGCGGGCCAGCGTGCGATGCGCCGCATCGACCTCGAAGACGAGCGGTTCGACGGCGTGCACGGTCGACCACGCCGAATAGCCGGCGCGGGCGATCTCGTCTCGCGGGTGGTCGCCCTCGTCGACGAGCAGTGCGACGCGCTGCGCCCCCGAGGCCGCGAGGTGTTCGAGCGAGGCGCGCAGCGCCGCGTCGTAGCCCGTGCGGATGCTGAGGGCGCGGTCGACGTCGACGTACAGGTCGCGGGCGATCACTGGCAGGCCGCGCGCGGCGGCGGCGCGCAGCAGATCGTTGCCGGTGCGCGCGTCGGCGAGGTACAGGGCGTCGAGCTGCGCGGTGGCGAGCAGGTCGGGGCGCGAAGCGGGCAGCACCGTCACGGTGAAGCCGTGCTCGGCCGACGCGCGCACGAGCGCGTTCAGCTGCAGGTTGTGCGCGAACGCCCAGCTCTTGGCGGCCTCATCGTCGAGGTCGGCGGGCATGACGAACCCGATCGACATGGTGCGGCCGCTGCGGAGCGCCGCGGCGTGCTTGTTGGGGGAGTAGCCGAGTTCGGCGGCGATCGCCTTGATGCGCTCACGCGTTTCGGGGCGCAGGTTGCCGCGGTCGTTGAGCGCCTGGCTGATCGCCGCGGTCGACACGCCGGCGCGCTCGGCGACGTCGCGCAGGGTGACGCGGCTCATTCGCGCTCCCGGGGTGGACGGTGAACGTGGTGAGCGGGCGCGCCGGGAGCATCCGGCGCGGCCGCAGTTCGGGGGGAGTGGGCAGAATCGGGGGCGCCCGTCGCGTCGGCGGCGGTCTCGCCCGCAGCGCCGTCGTCCCCTGCCGCGCCGCCCGGGAACACCGCGCGCACCGCGTCGCGCCACGCGGCGCCCTCGCCCTGCGCGGCGAGGCCGTGTCCCTGCGCGATGAGGCCGTGCAGCAGCGCGCCCGAGAAGTGTCGGAGCGCCGCCTCGATCTCGGGGTCGCCGCTCCGGGCGCGGGTGCGGGCGATCTCGGCGTCGAGCACCTCGTGCACGTAGCGGCGCATGTCGACGACGGCGGGCGAGACCTCGTGCACGCGACGCGCGGCGGCGTGGCGCTGGGCGGCCGTGTGCACGATGAGGCGGGCTTCGTTCATGGTCGCGAACTCGTCGATCGGCGCGTGCACGCGGATCGTGTCGAGGTCGAGCAGTTCGACGCCCGCCAGGCCGCGCAGGCCCGGGTCGACGTTGCGCGGCATGCCGAGATCGATCACGAGCTGGGCGGCATCGCCCCCGGCGCGTGCGGCGCGGTGGCCTTCCGCGGTCAGCGCGTAGGCGTCGGTCGTGGTCGTACAGGTGACGATCACATCGGCTGCGGCCGCCTCGGCGGCGAAGTGCTCGGCGGAGACGACCGTGAGGTGCTCGCGCTGCGCGAACTTCCGCCGCCCCGAGGGGGAGTGCACGCGGATGTCGACGGCTCCCACGGCGCGGAGGGCGGCGAGGGACGCCGCGGCGTAGCGCCCCGTACCGACGAGGAGCACGCGCGCGTCTTGCCACGCGCCGACCCGCGAGCCGGCGAGCTCGACCGCGAGACGCACGAGCGAGCGGCCCGATTCGCCGAGCCGTGTGGAGTTCTTCACAGCGCGCGAGGTCTCGGTGGCGCGCTGGAAGAGGTGCTCGAGGGGGCCGGTGGTGGCCCCTTCGCGGCGCGCCGTTTCGAGTGCGCGGCCGACCTGCCCCGAGATCTCGTCCTCGCCGAGGGCGACCGAGTCGAGCCCCGCCGCGACCGAGAAGAGATGCTGCGCCACGCCGTTGCCGTGGGCGAACTCGACCGTGTCGCGCACGTGGCGGTAGGGGAGTGCGGTGAGGCTCGCGAGGCGCTCCATCGCGGCATCCATCGCCGGCAGCGGCGACGCGCCGTGCGCTTCGTCGACGTCGAAGTAGGCCTCGAAGCGGTTGCAGGTCGCGAGGACGACCGCGCCGCGGATCGCCTCGTGGGCATCGCTGAGCTCGGATGCCGCGGCGTCGCCGATCACCGACAGGCGCTCGAGGTCTTCGAGCGGAGTGGTGCGCTGGTGGGCAGACAGACAGACGAGCACGCGAGGAAACCTCTTTCGGATCGTGAGTAGTATAACGATTAACTCCACCCTCGAAACGAAGGCTTCCGTCTTGCCCTCCACGCACCCGCTCGCTCTGCACGACACCGCCTCGTCTCGCCTCGTGCAGGCCCTGCGCGGGCACCGCCCCGAGGTGACGCCGGTCTGGTTCATGCGGCAGGCCGGCCGCTCGCTGCCCGAATACCGGGCGCTGCGCGCGACCGGCGGGTCGATGCTCGACGCGTGCCTCGACCCGGCCCTCGCGAGCGAGATCACGATGCAGCCGGTGCGCCGGCACAAGGTGGATGCCGCGGTGTTCTTCAGCGACATCGTGGTGCCGCTCAAGCTCGTGGGCCTCGACGTCGAGATCGTCGCGGGCCGCGGCCCCGTGTTCACCGAGCCCGTGCGCACGGCCGCGCAGATCGCCGACGTCGTGCGGATCGATCCCGCCCTGGTCACCGAGCGCGGCGGGGAGGTCGCCGAGGCGGTCGCCCGCACCACGGCGATGCTCGCCGAAGAATCGGCCGTCCGCGGCGAACCGCTGCCGCTGATCGGCTTCGCGGGGGCGCCCTTCACCCTGGCCGCCTACCTCGTCGAGGGCGGACCCTCGAAAGACCACCTCGGCGCCCGCAGCCTCATCCACTCCGATCCCGTCGCGTGGAGCGACCTCACCGCATGGCTCGCCGAGGTGACGGGGCGCTTCCTGGCTCTGCAGGTGCAGGCCGGTGCGAGCGCCGGTCAGCTCTTCGACTCGTGGGCGGGCGCGATCGCCCCCGCCGACTACCGCTGCGCCGTGCTGCACGCCTCGGCGAAGGCGCTCGAGCCCGTGCGCGCGCTCGATCTTCCCGGCGCGCCCGAGGGAGTGCCGCTCATCCACTTCGGGGTCGGCACGGGCGAGATCCTCGCCGACATGGCATCCATCGGCGTCGACGCGCTCGGCGTCGACTACCGCGTGCCGCTCGACGTCGCCGTCGACCGGCTCGGCGCACGCGGTTCCGACGTCACGCTGCAGGGCAACCTCGACCCGGCGCTGCTGTTCGCCCCGGCCCCTGCACGCGAGGCCGCGGTGCACGCGGCGCTCGAGGCAGGACTCGCGGCGCGCGCGCACGTCTTCAACCTCGGCCACGGCGTGCCCATGGACACCGACCCCGACGTGCTGACCGACCTCGTGCGCACGGTGCACGACTGGCGCGCACCGGGAGCAGCGTGAGCACGACGACCACCGCGCCGCACACGACGACGGATGCCGATGTCGTCGTCGTCGGCGGCGGCATGGGCGGCCTCACCGTCGCATACGACCTGGCCCGCGCGGGGCTGCGCGTGATCGTGTGCGAGGCCTCGGATGCCGTCGGCGGGCTGCTGCGGCGGGGCCGGGTCGGAGGCGTCGCCCTCGATCTCGGCGCCGAGTCGTTCGCGACCCGCACCGACGCCGTGCCCGCCCTCGTCGCCGATGCGGGGCTAGATCTCGAGCTGATTTCTCCGCGGCCGGGCGGTGCGCACCTCGCCGTCGCCGCGCCGGCCGCGCCGCCGGGTGCCGCGCCGCCGATCGGGCGCGCACCCCTGCCGCGGCGGGCGGTGCACGGCAACCCGGCCGACCCGCTCGCCGACCGCGTCGTCGCGCTCATCGGCGCGGATGCCGCGGCGCGCGCGGCGGCCGAGCGAGACCTGCCCCCGCTCGACCTCGACGCCGTCGAGCCGTCGCTGTTCGACCTCGTCGCCGAGCGGTCGGGCCGGGTCGTGGCGGAACGCCTCGTCGACACACTGTGTCGCAGCGTCTATTCGCGCCCCACGACCGACGTGACGCTCTCGGAGCTGCACCCTGCCCTGTGGGCCGCCGCCCGTGCGCAGGGTTCGCTGATCGCCGGTGCCGACACCATCGCGACCGGTGCCCGCGCCGGTGCTGCCGTCGGAGGCATCGCGGGCGGTATGTGGCGCCTACCGGTCGCTCTGGCAGAGGCCGCGCGGACGCACGGCGCGGCTATCCGCACGGGCGTCACGGTTGCCACCATCGTTCGCGGCGACGCCGGCGCCGGTGACGCGGCGCTCACGGTGCTGCAGACTTCGAGTGGCCCGATCACGGCGCGGGCCGTCGTGATCGCCACCGGCCCCGCCGTTGCCGCGCAGCTGGTCGGTGTCGATACCGGGGCGACCCTCGACACCGAAGCGACGGACGACGCCGGCGTGACGGCTCCCGCCCGGGTGCACGTGATCGCCGCCGCGATCGATCACACCGGCCTCGACGCGTTCCCGGTCGGTTCGGGCGTCATCGTCGACCCGGCGCTGCCCACGCGCGCGAAGGCGCTCACCCACGTCACCGGCAAGTGGGCGTGGGCGCAGGCCGCGGCGCCCGCGGGGCGTCACCTCGTGCGCCTCTCCGCTCGCGGCACCGACCCGACGGGCCTTGAGACCCCGGCCGACATCGCGCGCGAGGTGTCGCAGCTCACGGGCCTCGACATCGCCCCGGCCGACGTCGTCGACATCGTGCGTCAGGAGTGGACGGATGCCGTGGCATCCGCCCGCACCGCGGCGCTCCTCGCCGCCGCGGACCGCTCACCGGCCGACCCCGCCGTGCGCCTCGCCGGCGCGAGCGTCGCCGGCACCGGCCTCGCGTCGGTCGTTCCGCACGCTCGCGCCCTCGCCTCCGCCCTCATCGCCGATCTCGCCGCGGGGCCCGTCGCCGAGACGGCCGGCGCCACCGCCACCCGCTCCGCATCCCATCCTCAGAGGAGTCACGCATGACCGAATCCGTTCCGCTCGGCTACACGCTGTTCGCCGTGCTGGCGGGCCCCCGTCCGCGCACGGCGCCGGGCGACGCGGCGCTCGCCGAACTCGAGAGCGTCGTCGCCGGCCTCGCCGCCGACGGGGTGACCCTGCGAGGCTTCTACGACGTCACCGGCATGCGCGCCGAGGCCGACCTGATGGTCTGGCTGCACACGACGCCGGGATCGGTCGACGACCCGGCTCAGCTGCAGCAGGCGCTGCGCGCCCTGCGACGCACGACGGCGCTCGCGTCGTACGAGAACGTCTGGAGCGCGATGGGCGTGCACCGCGAGGCCGAGTTCAACAAGCGACACGTGCCCGGGTACCTGCGCGGCGAGCACGCGCGCGGCTGGCTGTGCCTGTACCCCTTCGTGCGCAGCTACGAGTGGTATTTGCTGCCCGAAGAGGAGCGCTCGGCCATGCTCGCCCAGCACGGCCGGCGCGGCGCGAAGTTCACCGAGGTCGTCGCCAACACCGTGTCGACCTTCGCCCTGAGCGACTACGAATGGCTGCTGCCGCTCGAGGCCGACGACCCGATCCACCTCGTCGACCTCATGCGCGACCTGCGTGCGACCGACGCGCGCCGGCACGTGCGCGAAGAGGTGCCGTTCTACACCGGGCGGCGCGTCGAGATCACCGAGCTTGCGGAGGTGCTGAGCTGATGGCCGCCGAACGACTGGCATCCACGACCGAACCGGAACCGTTCCGGCCGAAGCCGCCGCGCGCGACCCACGCCGCCGTCGCCGACGGATGCCGCGTCGCGGGCGCGACCGCCGCGACCTGCGCCGGCGAGCCCTACGCCACCGAACCGGCCGCGTACGACGCCGTGCTGCTGCTCGGCTTCGGCGGCCCCGAGGGTCAAGACGACGTGATCCCGTACCTGCGGAACGTGACGGGTGGCCGAGGCATCCCCGACGAACGCCTCGAAGAGGTCGCGCACCACTACCGCCACTTCGGCGGCGTCTCGCCGATCAACGAGCACAACCGTGAGCTGAAGGCCGCCCTCGACGCCGAGATCGCCGCGCGCGGGCTCGGCCTGCCGGTCTACTGGGGCAACCGCAACTGGATGCCCTACGTCTCCGACGCGCTGCAGCAGGCCTACGACGACGGGCACCGGCGGTTCCTCTCGATCGCCACGAGCGCGTATTCGTCGTACTCGTCGTGCCGGCAGTACCGCGAAGACCTCGCCGACGCCGTCGAGGCGACCGAGCTGTCGCTCAAGGTGCAGATCGACAAGGTGCGGCCGTTCTTCGACCACCCGGGGTTCGTGGGCCCGTTCGTCGAAGGCGTGCGCGGCGCGTTCGAAGATCTGCGCGCGCGGGGCTTCGACCTCGACAGCGAGGTCGAGGTGCTCTTCTCGACCCACTCGATTCCGAACGCCGACGCCGACCGCTCGGGCCCGCCCGAGAACAGCCTCGGCCCCGGCGGTGCCTACGTCGCGCAGCACGCCGCCGTCGCCGAGCGCATCATGACGGAGCTCGGGTCGGATGCCCCGTGGCAGGTCGTCTTCCAGAGCCGCTCCGGCCCGCCGCAGGTGCCGTGGCTCGAGCCCGACATCAACGACGCCATGGAAGAACTGCCCGCGCTCGGGCGCAAGGCCGTCGTGATCGTGCCGCTCGGGTTCGTCAGTGACCACATGGAGGTGCTGTGGGACCTCGACACCGAGGCTATGGAGACCGCCGAGCGGCTCGACCTGGTCGCGGTGCGCACGCCCACACCCGGCACGCACCCCGCCTACGTCTCGGGCCTCGTCGACCTGATCGAGGAGCGCCTCGCGGCGACGCCGCCCGCGGAGCGCCCGCACCTCACCGACCTCGGCCCCTGGTACGACGTGTGCCGCACGGGATGCTGCGAAAACAAGCGCCTCGGTTTCCAGCCGGCGCTCGCGGGGCTCACGGAATGACGCCCGAGACGCCGCCGCTCCGACTCGGCACGCGGGCGAGCCTGCTCGCGCGCACCCAGTCGGGCACGGTCGCCGATGCCCTGCGCGCCGCGACCGGCCGCAAGGTCGAGCTCGTGCCGATCACGACCGACGGCGACGTGCTCACCGGGCCGCTGGCGCAGCTCGGCGGCACGGGGGTGTTCGTCGCGGCCCTCCGCGATGCGCTGCTGCGCGGTGACTGCGACCTCGTCGTGCACTCGATGAAGGACCTTCCGACCGGTGCGGTCGAGGGGCTCGAGATCGGCGCGGTGCCGGAGCGTGCCCCGGTCGGCGATGTGCTGTGCAGCCGCGACGGGCTGAACCTCGCCACCCTGCCGCGCGGCGCCGTCGTCGGGAGCGGTTCGCCGCGCCGCGTCGCCCAACTGCTGCGGCGCCGGCCCGACCTCGTCGTGCGCGGCATCCGCGGGAACGTCGACACGCGTCTGCGCAAAGTCGACGAGGGCGAGTACGACGCCATCGTCCTCGCCGAGGCGGGCCTCGTGCGCATCGGTCGCACCGACCGCATCGCCGAGCGCTTCGGCGCTGACGGGTGGCCGCCGTCGGCCGGCCAGGGTGCGCTCGCGGTCGAGGTGCGGACAAGCACGCCCTCGGCTCCCGAGCGCGCTGACGCCACAGACGCCGTACGCGCCGCGGTCGCCCGCATCACCGACGTGGATGCCGAGGTGACGGCCCTGCTCGAGCGCGCCGTGTTGCGCCGCCTCGAGGCGGGGTGCGCCGCGCCCGTCGGGATCAGCGCGATGCTTGCGCCCGGCGGGGTCGCCCTCGTCGCCGAGGTGTACTCCCTCGACGGCGCGCGCGCCGTGCGCGTCGAGCGTGAGTTCTCGCGCGCCGAGGTCGACGGTGAGCCCGGTCGCGCGGATGCCGCGGCCGAGGTCGTCGACGAGCTGTTCGCCGCGGGCGCCGCCGACCTCGCCGATCTCGCGGGGAGCGGCCGGTGACGGGAGCGCTGCGCGGCGCGCGCGTGCTCATTCCGCGCGACGGATCGTGGGGCGCGCGCGTCGCGGCCGAGGTCGATCGCCGCGGAGGCATTCCGATCGTGGCCCCTCTCATCGCGTCGGCGCCGCCGCGCGACGAGGCATCCCGCGACCGCGCCTTCGCCGCCCTCGCGGCGGGGGACTACTCGTGGCTCTTCGTCACGAGTGCGGCGAGCGTCGAACAGCTCGCCGCGCACGGAGTGCGGGTTCCGGCGACCACCCGCATCGCCGCGGTCGGCCCCGCCACCGCACGGGCCGTCGCCGCGGCGGGCGCTGAGGTCGCGTTCGTGCCGCTCGGCGAGTCATCGGCCGCGGCGCTGGCCGCCCAGTGGTGCGCGGAGCGCACCCCCGCGGGCGCCGGCCGTTCGCTCGTCGTCCGCTCCGATCTCGCGACGGCGGTGATCAGCGACGAGCTCGCGCTGCGCGGGTTCGCCGTCGACGTCTGCATCGCGTACCGCACGGTCGGCGTCGACCTGCCCGACGAGGTGGCTGCGCAGCTGCAGGCCGGCACGATCGATGTCGTGTTGCTCACCTCGCTCAGCGTCGCGCGCGAGCTGCGCCGCCAGGTGGGTGCGCTTCCGGCTGGTGTGCGCGTAGCCTCGATCGGGCCCGGCACCACGCGAGATGCCGAGCGTCTCGGCTTCACCGTCGCCCACACCGCCCGCACACAGAGCGTCGACGCGCTCCTCGCCGAACTCGACGCGCGCGACCCCTCCGCCGCCGTATCCACCGATCCCGCCGCCGCCACGAACGGCGGCCAGGAAGGCACCCCATGACCGCGTTCCCCGTCCGCCGTCCGCGTCGCCTGCGCCGGAGCGCGGCGCTGCGCCACCTCGTCGCCGAGCACGATCTGACCGCCCGCCGGCTCATCCTGCCCGTTTTCGTCAAAGAGGGGATCGACGCCGCGCAGCCCATTGCGAGCATGCCGGGAGTGGCGCAGCACCCGCTCGACGCCGTTGCCGGCATCGTCGAACAGGCCGTCGCGGCGGGCATCGGCGGCATCATGCTCTTCGGGGTGCCCGCGACCCGCGACGCCGTCGGCAGCGGGGCCACCGACCCCGCAGGCATCCTCAATCGCGCCATCGCCGCCGCAGCTCACGCCGCCGCGGGGCGCATCACGGTGCAGGCCGACCTGTGCCTCGACGAGTTCACCGACCACGGCCACTGCGGCGTGCTCGCCGCCGACGGCAGCGTCGACAACGACGCGACGCTCGAGGTCTACGCGCGCATGGCGCTCGCGCAGGCCGATGCCGGCGCTGACATCTTGGGCCTGTCGGGCATGATGGACGGCCAGGTCGCCGCGTGCCGCCGGGCGCTGGATGCCGCAGGCCACAGCGACGTCGTCATCCTCGCCTATTCGGCGAAGTACGCCTCGGCGTTCTACGGTCCGTTCCGCGACGCCGTCGAATCGACCCTCACCGGTGATCGACGCACCTACCAGCTCGACCCCGGCAACGGCCGCGAGGGCGTGCTCGAAGCCCTCATCGACATCGACGAGGGCGCCGACATCGTCATGGTGAAGCCCGCCGGCCCCTACCTCGACGTCCTCGCCGAGGTCGCCGCCGTCTCTGCCGTGCCGGTCTGGGCGTACCAGGTGTCGGGGGAGTACGCGATGATCGAGCACGCCGCCGCGGCGGGGGTCATCGACCGCGACCGGGCGATCGGCGAATCCCTCCTCGGCATCCGCCGGGCGGGCGCGGAGGCGATCCTCACCTATTGGGCGCTCGAGGTCGCGGGCTGGCTGAACGCCGGGCGGAGCCTCGCATGAGCGCCACCTCGCCTGCCACGAACGACGAGCTGTTCGCCCGCGCCCGCGCCGTGATCCCCGGCGGCGTCGACTCGCCCGTCCGCGCCTACGGCTCGGTCGGCGGCACGCCGCGGTTCGTGACGAGCGCTTCGGGCGCGTGGATCACGGATGCCGAGGGCCGCCGCTATATCGACCTCGTCGCCAGTTGGGGGCCGGCCCTGGTCGGGCACGCCCACCCCGAGGTCGTCGCCGCCGTGCAGGAGGCCGCCGCGCGCGGCCTGTCGTTCGGGGCGCCGACCTCGGCCGAAGCGGAGCTCGTCGAGGAGATCGTCGCGCGGGTGCCGGCCGTCGCGAAGGCGCGCCTGGTCTCGACTGGCACCGAGGCGACGATGACCGCGATCCGCCTCGCGCGCGGGGCGACCGGGCGCGATCTGCTGGTGAAGTTCGCCGGTCACTATCACGGGCACTCCGACGGTCTGCTCGCGGCGGCCGGGTCGGGTCTCGCGACCTTCGCCCTGCCCGGGTCGGCGGGGGTGCCCTCCGCGATCGCCGCGCAGACCCTCGTCGTGCCCTACAACGACCCTGACGCGCTCGCGTCGGTCTTCGCCGCGCACCCCGGGCGCATCGCCGCGGTGATCACCGAGGCGGCGGCCGCCAACATGGGTGTCGTGGCTCCGGCATCCGGGTTCACCTCGTTCGTCCGCGACCTCACCGCCCGTGAGGGCGCGCTGCTGATCAGTGACGAGGTGCTCACCGGGTTCCGCGCCGCACCCGGTGGGTATGCACAGGTGCTCGCCGAGTCGGGCGAACCCGTC
>RRZU010672053.1_pt1 | contig 10645 bp, 6 predicted proteins | sample 2165561 | NCBI WGS metagenome assembly RRZU01 (sample SAMN10456909, study PRJNA506462) | wastewater metagenome | isolation source: wastewater sludge | place: USA: Moscow, Idaho | reverse complement strand
GCGAGGCCTCGCGTCACCTCGGCCTGGCGGCGTTCTACGAAGCCAAGCGGGAATTCTTCCGCAGCCAGTTGCGCGACTCGCGCTTCCGCTTGCTAGCCTGTCGCGGGACTTATTTTCAACTCGCTGACTACCGTGCGATTTCGGATCTGCCTGACCGCGAGTTTGCCCACTGGCTGGCCAGCGAGGCCGGCGTCGCAGTGATTCCGGTGTCGGCCTTTCACCACGACGGCCGCGACGACCGCGTCGTACGTTTCTGCTTTGCCAAGCAGGAGGCGACGCTGGCTGCCGCGGGCGAAAAGCTGCGACGGCTATAAGGGCTTTACGGGTTCTCCATTTCATCGATAATCGTGCGCCCGCCTCGCGATGCCGAACGGGTACTTCCCCCAACTGAACACCCGTCGGTCTGGCGACGGGGCGACTCTCGTCAGTTGGCAATTCCTTTGCGCGTGTCGCCGGCGATCACCAGGGTCAGTTGCTCGGGATCGATGTATTTGCGAAAGGCGGCGTTAACCTGCTCGGGGGTGACAGCCAGGATTCTGGTCTCGAAATCCTGCGAAGACTGCCAGTTGCGGTCCAGGTCGAGAAAGGACAGCCAGCGAGAAGCGACGGCGCTGTCCTGCGAGCGAGCGATGGCGCGCATGTCGAGAATTCCTTTCTTCGCTTCGGCAACCTCTGCGGCGGTAAAGCCGTCGCGTCGGGCCCGCTGCAGTTCGTCGAGAAATGCCTGCTCGGCGCGGACGGCGTTCTGCGGCGCCACCATGGCGGCGACGGTCCAGCTCGATAGCCGCTGCCGACTGCCGGTTGCCAGACTCGAGCCAGCACTGTAGCTGAGGCCTTCCTTCTGGCGCAGGCGATCGACCAGACGGCTCGACAGTCCGCTGTCGCCGCCAAAGATGCTGTTGGCGACGTACAACGCGGCGGCGTCGGGGTCGTCGTCGCGCAGCGGGAGGTCGATTCGCGCACGCAGGAATGCGTTTTCCTTGTCGGGGGTGTCGATCACCAGTCGCTGTGGCGGGACGTTGCGAAACTCGCGCTCGACGCGTTGATAGGGAGAGCTGGAGACGTTTTCCGGAAAGAGTAGGCGCAGTTCATCCGCGATGGCTTGTTCGTCGAAGTCACCGACGATGGCGATCTCGCCACGAGCCGTGCCGATCAGGTCACGCCGATAGCGCAGGACCTCGTCGAGCGTAAGCTTGCGCAACTGTTCGATACGTTCCTTCAGCGCCGAGTGATAACGCGGATCGCCGGGTGGATAGGTGTTGAAGTGCGTGCTCAGGGCATCGCTGGACAGCGCGTCCGGATTGTCGAGCTGTGTTTGCAGGGAGGTCAGATACTCGCGCTTGAGTTCGTCGAACTCCGCCGGCGGGAAGCTGGGGTCGCTGAGGATCTGCGCAACCAGTCGGAGGGCCTCGGGCAGCCGGTCGCGGGTGGTCTCGAAGTGGGTCAGGCGGCCCTGGATTTTCAGACGGGTCATCTCGTCGGCAATTTGCTGGCGGTTCAACTGGCGGGTGCCCCGAGTGAGCATGGCAATTGCCAGGGCGCCGGCAGTCTGGCGATGTTGCAGCGAGTCCTGATCGCCCCAGCGGAAATTCATTGCCACATTGACGGTCTGACCGCGGTTCTTTTTCGGTAGCAGGGCAACTTTCAGGTCGGCGAAGCTCAGTAGCCGGGTGCGTCGGTCAAGATTCGCGTACGAGGGGTCGAAAGCCTCCCCGGCATCTCCTTTTTCCTGTGGTCGGTAGTTGCTCAGCAGCTGCGCTGCGCTCGGCGCCTGCGGCAGCACGGCGCGCTGCGGGGAATCGTCGGGGATGAAGGTGCCGAGCACGCGGTTGTCGCGGACGAAGTATTTGCTGGCCACCGCGTCGACTTGCTCTGGCCTGATCTGATCGAGTTGGTCACGCGCATGGAAAAACAGCCGCCAGTCGCCGAGCGCGATGTACTCGGACAGCAATACCGCGAAGGCCTCCGGATTGGCCAGCGCGCGCTCGTAGGCGGTGCGTGTCTGCTCGACTGCGCGGCCAAGCTCGGCCGTGGTGGCGGCCTGGCGCGCAAAGCCGCCCTCGATTACCTCGATCATCCTGTCGCGAACTCGATCCAGCGATTCACCCTTGTTGACCATCGCTCCGAAGACCACGAAGCCGGGGTCACGGGTATCGATGGTCTCGGCAAAAACTGCGGTGGCCAGGCCAGGCTGAACCAGGGCCGTGTATAGGCGCCCGTTGGGCGTGTCGCCGAGTATCTCGCTGGCCATGTCGATCGCTGCGGAGTCGGCATGCAGACTCGACGGCGTGCGATAGGCGAGGGTCAGCAACTGTAGCTCGCCGCGGCGCCGAACGACGAACTGGCGCTCGCCATCGGCAGTCGGTTCGACGGTCCATTGCTCGGGCAGGCTGCGGGTCGGCCGCGGCAGCTTGCCAAAGCTGCTGACGATCGCCTTGAGCGCGGTCTCCTCAGCGAACTTGCCGGCAACGGTCAGTACCGCATTGTCGGGCTGGTAAAACTTCCGGTAGAAGGCCTGCAGATTTTCGATCCGGACGTTCTCGATGTCGCTGCGCGCGCCGATCGTGCTGTTGCCATAGTTGTGCCAGTCGAAGAGCAGCGACTGCGTGCGCTTCAACATCACGCTTGCCGGGTCGTTCTCGCCCATCTCGTATTCATTGCGGACGACGGTCATTTCGCTGTCGAGGTCCTTCCTGGCGATGAACGAGTTGACCATCGCGTCAGCGCTCCACGCCAGTGCCCATTTGAGCCGGTCTTGGCTGGCGGGAAAGGTGAGATGGTAGTTGGTGCGATCGAGCGAGGTTGAGCCGTTGATCTCGAAGCCGCGTTTCGTGAACTCCCTGGAAGGGTCCGGGAAATTCTTCGATCCCTTGAAAATCAGATGTTCGAGGAGATGCGCCATGCCGGTTTCGCCGTAGTTTTCATGGCGGGAACCGACCAGGTAGGTGACGTTGACCGTGGCAGTTGCTTTGGCGGCGTCGGGAAAGAGGATGAAGTGCAGGCCATTGGCCAGTCGGTACTCGCTGATGCCTTCGACGGTGGACAGCTTTTCCACTCCGGCCGGCAGTGGCGGTGCCGCCTGTAGCGCCGGCGCCACGAAGGCCAGCGCCCGCCACGACAGCAGACTTGCGAGAGTTCTTGCCCATTGCTTCATCACGATTGCTCCACAAGACTCGCCTTCTTCCGCGAATGATTTCTGACCTGTGCTTTGAATAGATCTAACCGGCCGGCAATTTGGCGCTAGCCAGAAAAGAAACGGCCCGCCCAGAGGGAGGGCTGGGCGGGCCGGGTACAGCTATCATTGCCGCGCGGAGGGAGGGGAGGGGGAGCGCGGCAGCGACAGGACGAAGAATAGCGAAAGCCGGCACGATGATCTGTTGCCACTCTGTCCCGGTTGTGTAACGGCTTGTGATCCGCGCGTGCGGCGCCGCTGGCGTCTCCCGATGGCCTCTTGAGCGGGCGAGAACTATTGCCATGGGTTCGCAAGAACTGGCATTATCGTCGCCGCAAGTCGCCTCACCGGTTCGAACGCTGGGGCGCCTGCGGGTTCGGCGGCGAATCGCCGTCAAAAACATGCACAAGGAGTGGGTCATGAGTCAACAAGAAGACGACATCGGAGTTGCAACCGTCGTGCTGCAACGCCTGGAGAAAGAGCGCCTGCCGCGAGCCCTCGATCTGAAAGCAAAGGTCGACGCCGGCGAGCGGCTCGACGATATGGATATTGCCTTTCTGGAACGGGTGTTCGCCGAGTCAGAAGAGGTGAAACCGATGCTCGATCGGCACCCCGAGTATCAGGAAGTGGCGGCAAAAATGGCTGGTCTTTACGAAGAGATTACCGCCAAGGCGCTGGCCAACGAGCAGGCAGGCTGAGCATTTCTGCGTCTGGGCAGGGCCGCGGGCAGCCCACCCGGCCATGGCTCATTCGCAGCCGGCGATGACGCTGCACGCAGCGCCGAGGTGGGCCTAGGGACCGTGGGACCATGCCGGTGCTGCTTACAAGCCGAGCAGCTTGCGCGTATGGCGGGCGATCATCAGTTCCTCGTTGGTCGGCACCACCCACGCCGAAGCGCCGCTGCCGGCGCGGCTGATACGCGGGCGAGAAGCGGTATTGGCCGCATCGTCGAGTTCAATCCCCAACCAGCCTGCCTGTTCGCAAACGCGCTGGCGAATATAGGCGCTGTTTTCACCGATACCGGCAGTGAATACCAGCGCATCGAGACCGCCCAGAACCGCCGCCAGCGCGCCGAGTTCGCGATTGATGCGGTACACGAAGTGATCGATGGCCAGGCGCGCGCGCGGCGAGTCACTCGCCTGCAGTACGCGCATGTCGTTGCCGATGCCGGACAATCCAAGCAGGCCGGAGCGCTTGTAGAGCAGGTCTTCGATCTCCTTGGCCGAAAGGCCTTCCTGCTGCAGCAGGTAGAGGACGATGCCGGGATCCATGTTCCCCGGTCGCGTTCCCATCAGCAGGCCGTCGAGCGCCGTAAAGCCCATCGAGCTGCCGACGCTGTGACCATGGTGCATCGCGCACATGCTGGCGCCGCTGCCGAGGTGGGCCACCACCACCCGCCCGCTGGCGATTTCAGGGGCGACCTCCGGCAGCGTCGCCGCGATGTACTCGTACGACAGGCCATGGAAGCCATAACGGCGGACGCCACGCTCGTAGTATTCGTAGGGCAGGCCGTAGAGCTGCGCGACCACCTCCTGGCTGCGATGGAAGGCGGTGTCGAAACACGCGACCTGCGGTAAATCCGGCTGCACCTCCTGCACGGCGCGGATCGCCGCGAGGTTGTGCGGCTGGTGCAGCGGCGCCAACGGCACGAAGGTCTGCAGCGTGGCCATCGCTTCCTCGCTGATCAGCAGCGGCGCCGAGTAATCGGGACCGCCATGTACGACGCGATGGCCGACACCCGCGAGAAGTGCACCTGGGAAGCGCGCACGCAACAGCGCGGCGATCTCCTGCAGGGCCTGCGCGTGGCTGGCCACCTGGCTGGTATCCCAGCGCACATCGGCAATGCTCTCGCCGCTGCCGTCCTTCACCTTCAGGCGCGGCGCCGTACCCAGGCCTTCGACCTGGCCGACCGCTGCCGCGCGCATTTGACCATCGGCGGGCACTTCGAAAACCGAGAATTTCAGGCTCGACGAGCCGGCGTTGAGGACCAGAAGCACTTTTTCCATCTCAGGCTCCACTCTTCGTCGGCTCGGCAAGAATGGTCGCACTGGCCATCAGGCAGGCGACGGCGCAGGAGGCGAGCTTGGCCCGCCGGTTGTCGGCACGGCTGGTGAGAATGATCGGCACGCGCGCGCCGAGGACGATCCCGGCCCCATCGGCGTTGCTCATGAAGGTGAGCTGCTTGGCGAGGATGTTGCCGCTGGCGAGGTCAGGGACGACGACGATGTCCGGATCGCCAGCGACCACCGATTCGATCTTCTTGATGCGTGCCGCTTCCTTGCTGATGGCGTTATCGAGGGCCAGCGGGCCGTCGAGAATTGCGCCGGTAATCTGGCCGCGATCGGCCATCGTGCACAGCGACGCGGCGTCGGTGGTGCACACCATGCGGGAATTGAGCATTGCGACGGCGCAGATGATCGCCACCTTCGGACGCGCAACGCCGAGCACCTGCGCGAGGTCGATCGCGTTCTGGCAGATGTCGCGCTTGGTGTCGAGGTCGGGAGCGATGTTGATTGCCGCGTCGGTGACGATCAGCGGCTTGTGATAGGTCGGTACGTCCATCAGGAAGGCATGCGTGATGCGCCGTTCGGTGCGCAGGCCGGTTTCCCGACTGACCACTTCGGCCATCAGTTCGTCGGTATGCAGGCTGCCCTTCATCAACGCCGCTGCCTTGCCGAGGCGGACCAGCTCGACCGCCCGGTAGGCAGCGGCATGGCTGTGCGCGACGTCTTCGATGTGGATGCCGCTGAGGTCAAAGCCGTGCTGCTCGGCGAGCGCCCGGATGCGCGCCGCCGGACCCACCAGAATGGCCTCGATCAGGCCTTCCCGCGCGGCTTCGAGGGCCGACCCCAGAGACGATTCGTCACAGGGGTGCGCCACCGCGACCGCTACCGGAGGCAGTTGCCGGCAACGTTCGACGAAGTTCTCGAAGTTGTCGTGGCTCTGGATCGACACCTGCGCAGCGTCCGGACGGTCCATGGTGATCCTGACGTCTGGCGCGACGACGCGCGCGGTCCCGGTCATGATCGTATCGCCGTGCGGGTTACGCGCGCGGCAACTGAAGGTCACCTGCCGGGTCGCGGCATGCTTCTCGCTGACGGTGATGCTGATCACGATCTGTTCACCGATCGCGACCGGCGCCAGGAATTCGAGGTCCTGCCCGGCGTAGATCGTCCCCGGGCCGGGCAGCTGGTTGCCGAGCAGGCCGGAAATCTGGGCGCCCAGCCACATGCTGTGTCCGCTCAGCTTGGCGGCACCGAGTTCTGTTGCCAGTTCAGGGTCGAGGTGGGTCGGATTGAGATCCCCCGAGACAGCAGCAAAGAGCTGCACGTCCCGCGCAGTCAGGGTATGGCTGATGCTTGCCGTATCACCGATCTGGATCTCGTCGAAGCAACGATTCTGCAGGGTTTCCTGGGTCATGATGGGCTCTGCGTGTGGAGTGGTGATGGATCATGTCGGGCGGGTGGCCGCCAGCGGGCACTGTACACTGCTCTGGCGCCCCTTCTCAAGGGGAGAGCCACGAATTGCCACGAATTGCCACGAATCTCCATGCATCCCCGGCGTCAGTTACGCCGCCAGATTGTCTGGTCGATCTGCCCCGGCAGCTGTGGGTGATCAACGGCGACGAAGGTCGGCGTGGCACCGGCCTTGCGCTGGGCAAAAAAGTCGCGCGTGAGAATGGCCACCGTCCCCGAGAGCAGCACGATCGCCACCAGGTTGATCGTCGCCATCAAGCCCATCGCCGCGTCGGCAGCGTCGAAGACCGTGCTCACCGCCTGCACCGCGCCCCACACCACCATCGCCAGCACGCCGAGGCGCAGCACGGTCAGGCCGGTCTGGTTGCCGATGCCGAGGTGCACCATCGCATTCTCCGAATACGAGTAGTTGCCGATGATCGAGGTGAAGGCGAAAAAGAAGATCGCCGTCGCGATGAAATAGCGGCCGGCGCCGCCGATATGCACTTCGAGTGCCTGCTGGGTAAGCGCGATGCCGGTCACTCCCGACCCCGGCGCAAACACTCCCGAGAGCAGGATGAGGATCGCCGTCGCCGTGCAGATGACGATGGTGTCGATGAACGGCCCCAGCGCCTGCACGAAACCCTGGCTCGACGGATGGTGCGGCACCGGCGTGGCGACCGCGGCGATGTTCGGCGCCGACCCCATGCCGGCCTCGTTGGAGAACAGCCCGCGCTTGACGCCGTTCATCATCGCCGCCGAGACGCCGCCGACGACGCCGGCCGCGGCCTCGCGGAAACCAAGTGCCTCGCCAACGATCTGCGCCAGAATCCCGGGAACCTGGCCGATGTGGGCCGCCAGCACGTACAGCGCGAGGAGAAGGTAGCTGACCGCCATGAAGGGAACCGCGATCTCGGCCACCGAGGCGATCTTGCGGATACCGCCAAAAATGACCAGTGCGGTGATCGCCGCCAGCGCCGCGCCGACCGCCAGCGTCGGCACACCGAAAGCGCCGTGGATCGCGCCGGCGATCGAATTCGCCTGCACCGCGTTGAAGACCAGCCCGAAGCTGATGATCAGGCACACCGAAAACACCGAGCCCAGCCAGCGCACGCCGAGTCCCTGCGAGATATAGAACGCCGGCCCGCCGCGATACAGCCCACCCGGCCCGCGCGTCTTGTAGAGCTGCGCCAGCGTCGCCTCCGCATAGGCGGTGGCCATGCCGACCAGCGCCACCATCCACATCCAGAAGATGGCCCCGGCGCCGCCCAGGTAGAGCGCGACGGCGACGCCGGTGAGGTTGCCGACGCCGACCCGCGACGCCAGCGAGACCATCAGCGCCTGCAGCGGCGAGATGCCGCTGCTGTCGGTCGAACGTTTGCCGAGCACCGAGCGGATCAGTTCGCCGAAATGCACGATCTGGATAAAGCCGAGGCGGACCGTGAAGTACAGCCCGACCGCCAGCAGGCCGTAGATCAGTACGTATTGCCAGAAAATCGTGTTGAGAAACCCGATGACCGCGTTCATGACATTCCTCCCCTGGACGATCTGCGAAGCCCTCCGGCGGACGGGATCGTCCCCCGCAAGCCTCCGCAGCAGATGGCTCGCGGCCAGTATAAGGAGCGCCGTCGGTCACGGTCAATCGCTGCCTTGGCTTGTCTCGCCGGCGCCAGGCTGGCGCGTTGAAGCGCGGCGGAAAGGGAAACGGCTGCGGGTCCACAGATCCCGCGCTGCCCGGAGTGTTTCCGGCGCCGATGCGTGGTAGTCTTTCGTCCATTCCCGGCGCCGGAACAGGCGCCGCAACCGACCCTCCGAACCCGACATGGCGGCCCTCAAGATCTTCATCAGCCACAGCTCGCGCCTGCGCGACAACGAGACGAGTGAGCCGCAGGCGCTGGCGAACTGGCAGCTCCTGCAGGACACCCGCAGCGAGCTCGCAACCGTCTATGGTGACAGGATCGAGGTCCTGGTCGACTACCAGGAGTTGCATTCCGGAGACGACTGGAGCCATCGCCTGCACACGCTGCTGGGCGAGTGCGAGGCGGCGATCATCCTCTTCTCCCGCCGCGCAATCGAGGAGTCGGACTGGGTGAAGATCGAGACGACGGTTCTCGCCCATCGCCGGATCGTCGATTCCGAATTCAAGCTCTTTTCGGTGACCCTGCCGGGCCAGAGCAAGCCGGAGGATCTCGATCGGGGGTACTTTGGCAATCTCGGCCTGGCGCGCTGGCAGGCCGTTCCGAATGCCGCAACCGCGCAGGAGATCGTTCGCGCGATCCGGCCGACGCTGGGAGAACCGGAAACTTTGCCGGGCAAGCGGCAGACTGCCTTCCAGCGCAAGCACGGCCAGATCGAGGACCTGCTGGCCCGACACGTTGTGCGGAACACGCTCGTCGATTTGTGGGAAAAGCTTTGCCCGGGCACGCCTCCTCCCCAGACCCATGCCGAACCGACCAGGCGCTACGCCTGGGCCCTCGCCGAACATCTGCTGACCGATGCTGAACAGGCGCTGCAGCGGGTTCAGAAGGTGCTCGATCACCTGCTCCCCGAGTTGCCCCGCGAACCCGCCGAAGCGCTCTTGAAGTGCCTCAACGCACTGTGGGTAGACGCGACGGCGGCCAGCGCGTTGAGCGAGGCCCGCTCGACTGCCAGATGCCTGGCACTCAACGGGAGGCTGGTCGATTATGAAGATCCGGAAGGTTCCGACCGTCCATTCTTTACGCTGAACCGCTATCTCAAGCGCGCGTGGCCGGAAACCCGGCGCGTCCGGTTGATTTCCGTGGCACAGGTGATGAGCGCGGACGAAATCAGGGACGAGATCCGCAAGGTTTACCAACGCGGCAGGTTGCCACTGAGCGACGACCAACTGGGCCGACGCTTGCTGGCCGATGAGTGGCAGGTAATCGTATTCCTTGCCGGCAGGCTCTGGCCGGATGGCGTCATCGATCCGCGTCTGGTCGACGAACTGCAGAGGCTGAAGGCTCAATACCAGCCGTTGATCTTCGTGCTGGGTGTCGACGGCACGATGCGCGACGACCTGCCCGCGGGCGTCCAGGCCATCCTCCCGGAACTGAATCTCGAAGACGAGGACTCGCAACACGAAAGCGAAATCGACGCCTGGAATCTGATCAGGAGCTGACCAAGGAAATGCCGATGACCGAATATGAACCCTGGAACCTGGTGCCACCCGCCGACTTCTGCTACCCCGGCGACGACGCGCTGAAGATCGAGCCCTACCTCTTTTCCGAGCCGGTGGTGATCGCTGTCCGCGTCGCGCTGGCGACGCGCAGGCCATTGCTGGTCGCTGGCTCTCCCGGCTGTGGCAAGACCTGCCTCGCCGAGGTGCTGGCTGCGCAGTTCGGCTGGAGCTTCCTGCGCAAGACGATCACCTCACGCACCCGTCTCGAGGATTTGACCGTCGACGTCGACCATCTGCGTCGCCTGTACGACGCGCAGCGCGCCAGGGCAGAAAGTGAACAGACCGCACTGGCACCCGACGAGGCCTACTACCAGCCAGGAGTCTTCTGGTGGGCCTTCGACCGCGAATCGGCCAGCTGGCGCGGCCTGTCCGCGAGCGACGCTGCCGCGCACTTGAAGACGCAACCGGAATTTCCCGGCACGCCACGGACTCGCGATGGGCAACCACAGGGAACCGTGTTGCTGATCGACGAAATCGACAAGGCCGAACCCGACCTGCCCAACGACCTCCTCGAACCGCTCGACCGCCGCAGTTTCCAGTTGCCCGGGGGAAGAGTGGTGGAGGCAAGCGCAGACCGTGAGCTGTTGACGGTGATTACCACCAATCGCGAACGCGAGCTGCCGCAAGCCTTCCTGCGCCGCTGTGTCAGCCTGCTGCTCGACGAGCCGAATGCCGCACGCCTGGTCGAAATCGCCCTCCAGCATATGCCTGATGCCAACCGCCGACGCGTCGAAACGCTGGCCGACAAGATCGTTGCCTTCCGTAGCACCGCCAGGGTCAGCGGCCGTCGGCCGCCGGGAACCAGCGAGTTTCTTGACG
>RRZU011714983.1_pt1 | contig 10646 bp, 3 predicted proteins | sample 2165561 | NCBI WGS metagenome assembly RRZU01 (sample SAMN10456909, study PRJNA506462) | wastewater metagenome | isolation source: wastewater sludge | place: USA: Moscow, Idaho | reverse complement strand
GCCTGTACGTGAAGAGCAGCTAACCGATCAGCAGCAACGCATTCTGCAGGCGACACCAGACGCTTCCCAGCATGTCACACAGTACATGAGCCAGGACCCATTCGAGTTCTATGCTGAAAACTATGCAGAGTGGATGCAGACACAGGGTAATACGACAAACCCTGTGACACAAGCGTGGGCACGTATCAACAACTTCTCTCCAGATGTAGCACAGGAGGAGAAGGCGAGCCTTGCTGTCCCATCAGCATTTGAGGATGTGCCCGACCCACGCACTCCGCACTTCCTGACACCGGAGGATGCTTCCGATACAGCGACAGTTTTCTCGAGGATTGACGAGAATTTCGGAACGCATTTGTCTCAAGCATTTGCGTACCAAGACGAGTCTAGCCCATACCTGAGTCGTGTTTCCTCGCAGAGTCTCCTTCGAGACACCTTCAATGGTGCACCAGAGCAAGACATGAATCGTAATGACTATGCCCTGACAAGAGATGCTGTTCAGGCGGAAACACCCGACTATCAAGCAGAGCAAGAGCTTGCTGAAGCGCGTCGCGCGATCCTTGCAGAAATTGGTATTGACGATCCGCGTCTACTGGATATGGCAAACGGGGCGTCTGCTCCGCAGGACAAGGAGATTGCACAGCACGCATTTCTTTACCAGATGCAGTCTGAGCATAACGTAGATGCAACCTCAACAGTGCATCCAGAGATTCTGGCAACGTACAACCCAGACACAGAACGTGACGCCGCTCAGTTAGCTCGCCTCACGGGAACAAGTGACTCGTACAGTGTCAACCGCTGGGATCGGTTCTCGCGCTATGGTGATGTCTCACCGGAAGCGCGGAGCTACCTAGATCGCCACCGCACTCGCGAAGATGTCATTGAGGCTCCCGAGCTTACACCACCCGATGAGGTTCAGTCTCCCACAACACCAATAGAAACGCCGCGACTCTTCACGGACAATCCACAGTTCCGTGAGATGTACGAGCAAATTCGTGGACGTACACGGGTTGCTAAGCGTGGGGTTGGTAATGTGCATCTTGCGGACCGTGTTGCCCTAGACAAGAACGGCAAAGTCGTCCACAAGGGAGACTTTGTGCATGTGGATGCTGCGGCAAATCAGGGTCGTCGTGGCCAGGATGGTGCAAAGCGTCCTGCAATAGATGCGTTCATCAAGAACATCGCATACAAAATGCGTAACGGTCGTCCTATCCTAGATGAAAATGGCGATCCCGTTGTTCAGCGTGTCCAGGTTCGTCACTTCGACCAGGCCTATATTGGTCGTAATCATGCAAACCCCAAGCTGCAAGCTGCAGGCATCGAGTGGCCATTCCCGTATTGGGATTACTATGTCGCTCCACAGGCGCTCACTCGCCTGAATGAGGAATCCGACCGTGCAAAGAGGATCTTTGACGAGTTCGGTTTCCACGGTCGCCGCATGGCCGGTCGTAATGCTGGACGTTTCGCACCTGCAATGGGTAAAGTGCTGCAGATGGAGCGTATGTGGAACACCGAGCCTATCCAAAATCGTATGCTTCCAGATGCTAACGGCCGCCTGATTGGTGAAGGTGATGTCGTACGTTGGGACGGCCATCTTTATGAGGTTGTTCGTCCGTACAATCCGTGGGACCGAAAGTGGAATCCACGCGTTGTGTTGCGTCCAGAAGGCGGAGGAAAATCGCGCTTCGTTGCTGCAAGTAGCGTCGAGTATCACGATGATCCAAAGAACCTTCAGTGGCTACGTGGTGCTGGTGGCATCATTGCACCACGTAAACAAGATGTTGCAGAGACACTGTCTCAACGCGGTTTGGATACTCCAGAGCTAACAGCAGTCTACGAGAACGGGTCTGACGAGGACTTCATTCGTGCGTTACATGCTGATCCGCAGGTGCAGGCATTCCTTGCCCAAGAGCAAGAGAATCGTGTACGTATCCGTGACCGTATTGAGGCACAGAATCGCGGCGGAAACATGACGGATGCACCTGTTACCTATCACGAGTACGAGGCTGCGCAGCGAGATAAGGGCGATGCTGTTATTCTGACAGCGGCTTTGCGTGGGTGGTTGGTCTCTCCGGATGCGCAAGGAAAACCGCGTCGGCTAGATCGCCGTATCCAAAAGTCTATCTTTGACGACTACATTGGTGCAGAGCTTGATATCCCACTTCGTGCCGCATACGGCGAGCTACAAAAGGTTATTGAGGACCGAGCTGTTCGCGGGGATGTTCACAACCCACAAGCCAACACGTTTGACATTTACCGTGAGTTCACAAACGCTGGGCAGATGTGGCTAAACATCCCACCCCAGCGTGAAGCCGCGCTCCAAAACATTGAGCGCATTTACAATATCCTCCCAGAAGAGGACAAGCCCGCTGCACAAAAGCTCATGCAAGCCATCACCGAATGGGGTGATGACTTCGACCGTCGTCATGCTGCTCTTCGTGCTGGCAAACCTACAGACGACGTACCAGACGACGTACCAGACGAGCCTACGACCCCGGAGGTAACCACACCGTCAGTACCAACACCAGAGCCAGCACCAGACACGGACATGCCAGATTTGCCAACGAGCGCACAGAGTCCGCGTGCGGTTGCTCAGAAAAATGTCTTCGACCAGGCAGATAAAGCGACAAAGGAGGCTCGCGCGGACGGGCGACGTGCAGATGCTCGTGCTATCCAGAACACAGCTGATGACATCGCGGACTTCCTCGATGAAGCACGGAATGCTGATTCTGAGGAAGATCGTACTGCTGCGTTTGAGAAGGCAAGAAAAGCCGCTGAAGATGCTGATGCATATGGCCTAGGTGCAGCCTTCCGCAATGAAATTGACCGTGTAGAGCAGACATATGCACAAACAACTAAGTCTGAAGCTGTAGCTAGTCTTCGTTCGCGGATTGACACGATGTTTGAGGCGGCTGAAGAAAGCATCTACGCGAATGGGCGAGACGCTAAAGCAAGAAGGGATGCTCGTTCTCTGCGCGATCTTGACGGCCGTTTCTCGGACGAACTGGCGGTCTTGCAGCAACTTGTGGACGACCCCGCAACATCGTCACAAGATCTCGCTGACCAAATCGAAAAAGTCAACACTATTGCTCAAGAGATAAACGACGACTTCTCTGACCATATGCCAGGTGTTGCCGAGGCTGTGTCTTCTGCACTGTCAACACTGCAGTCTTCCACAACAGAGTCACCAGTTCCACCAGAAGTTGCGGCATTTGCCAACCTTCTTGATGCCAATATTTCTGCGACGAACAAATTCGATTATGACTTGGCTACCGACTTAGATAACATGCTTAGCGATGGACGCATACAAGCTCTATCTATCATCTCGTCTGGTTCGCTTAATGGGGATGTCTTTCGTGTGCTAACGAATGACGGAGCGTCTTTAATTGTCAAAACAGATCTAGAACCGGAAAGTCATCGGTCCGAAGTTGCTGTCTCCAGTCTCTATCGTGCACTTGGTTTCACTGTACCTGCAGTTACGTCTCTACCGAATCATGATGGTGTGCTAGTAATGAACGACTTCCATACGCTAGGTGTGAAGGACATAAACGAAGGTATGTCCTATGCATGGTCACAGCAGTTTATTCAACTTGACGACCTAGACAAAGAACAGGCATTCCTAAACGAAATGCTACACGGACTGGTGGCTAACGTGGTCGTCGGTAATCAGGATCGGCACGGACTAAATATTGCGTTTGGGATAGACGCAAACGATAACTTACGACCTGTCTTCTTCGACCATGGTATAACCATGTTTACAGCTCGTGGTAAGTTTTCTGGCATGAGTAACATACCAAGTACCGATGCACAGTTTCTTCCTCTGAAGACTACTCCTGACATGTACGTACAAAACTATGGTCTCGGGAATGTCAATTACGCTCGAACGGTACTAAGGTACATTGGGCGTGACCAAAAGATTCCTTACTACACTACACCGTCAGCTATGGAAGCAGTCGCGAAGTTTGCCGAGCGTATCCGAGATCTATCTGATAGACTAGCAGATCTCACTCCGCAAGAGCGCAAGTTTATCCATGACCGAGCAGGATGGGTCTTGGAGAATGTGGAGAAAATAATCAATGAAATTTAAGCACAGAAAGGATGCACTATGAGTGTAGATGTTGTTTACGTGTATAGCATGTTTCGTGGAACGCTGTCTTATGCTATACTAGTTGAAAACGATCAGGATGTTTCCGTATTTTTTCCGGAAACAACACATGAAGATGTCCGAACAGCGACTACTGATATTATAAGTATCTCAGTACAGCGTGCACAGACAGTGCGCACTGCAGACAACGGTCTGTGGTCATATTTAATGCTTAATCAGATGAGTCCCAACGAGCATTCCTCGTTCGCCACACGCGAAGAGGCAGAACAAGATATTGAAAAGACGATGAAAGAAGGTAAGGTCGTAGCACATTTCGATGCGGGGTAAACGTGGAGCTTTTGGGCCAAAGTCAGGACTACGCGCTGTTTGGTGACGGACGCGTATCTGTCATCATCGGCATCAAAGATCTTAGCACATTCGATCCACGCCCGTATCCGGACGTAGACCTGACAAAATGGGACGCGCCGGATGCTTCTTTGGTCACAACGGAAGCATTCACGGCCGCTCGTGTGGCACTCGGCAGTCATACATCAGTAGATGGTACCCTTATCACAGATAGCAATGCCGCCGAACAGACCTTCATTGTTCCGAAGCGAGTACAGACAGCAGCGTCTCGGGGTATTCAGGCATACAACCTCCAAACATCCCACACGGACCAAGACAAGATCGCCCTATCTGTTGCTACGAAACTTGTGTCAGGGAGTGTATCACGTGCGCTCTTACAACATTTGGCGTCTGTCCAGCCAGACACAGATACCCGAGACAAACTGTGGGGCTCGGCTGAAGCGAAAACATGGGCGGAAGCCGCGTTGGCAACGACAGCAGACGCACCCACAACCACTACCGCCCCTAACGCTGTAGATCCATCACGTCCGCATACGTTTGTCCCAACGGATTGGCTGGGAGACGTTTGCGACGTGTGCGACCAGGCTGATCATTCTATGGTGCATATCACAGATGCCGTCAACGAGGAAGCTTTCTCTTCTCGCGCATCTCTGCATGCGGCCATTACAGACGACGGCAGCGTGCTCAGTGTTTTCTCCAATGATGGACATGTGTGGGAGCAGTGGGTGTCCGAGAAAAACGCGTGGGTACCTCTTGCGGATCAGACTATGGTGGCTTCACTGCAGCCAGAGTTGCGCCCTATTGACAACGATACCGCCTTTCTTGCGGTCCAGTACCACGTAGCGCACACTACGGCCGCCGCTCCACTATCCATCCTAGATGCCGACGCTCCTCCGGTGCCCGACTCGCTGGACATCCACACGGACCCTTCTGTTGTTCACTACCTAGCGACAGAAGCAAACCCAGACGTTCTGTATGCGGCGGAGGAGGACACCCTATGGCAGTGGAGTCCGCACACCAATGAGTGGGAGCATGCAGAAAAGGCATTATCTAGTCTCTATCCTGTCTCTGAGCAAGAGGCCTATGTAGCCGCTCACGAGCTATCTTACGATGTACCAACCCATACGTTTGACGAGTCATTCTTCAGACACTTCAGTTCGAATGCGGAAGAGTACACGCCAGAAGAGCGTAGTAAGAATGCATCCGCACAGGCACGAGATGCGTTCGGTCGCTTCACGCGAACGGGTGATACGGTACAGGAAGTACGCAATCACAAAACAGCTAAGGTAAAAGGATACAACGCGCAGACTGGCAAAATTACTGTGGAGTATGAAGATGGCTCTACGCAAGAGATTGATGCCAAGAGTGTGCAACGCCTTCATGGTGCAGACAAAGACACGGCCGCTCCAGCCGCACCAACCAAAGATAGTACGCGTGCACCAGCCCCGAGCAATGTCTCCGAGGAAGAGCAAGCCTCTCTGAAGAAGGCCACACTGCCCAAAGAGCAGCCAGTGCTTACGCCAGAGGAAGTCCGCAAAGTTCTTGCTGAGTACAAAGCGTACATTGCGGCGGAACGTAAACGCAAACTGCAATCGTTTGCCGTGATGAACCCACAGACATCAGATGTTAATCCCCTATACATTGCAGAGGTTGACGATCTAGACCCGTCTGCTGTGGTTGAACTCATTGCCCTAGTGCCGAAGTCTGGTGCTTCTACAGATGTTAATGCCTATGTGCGTCAGCAGAAACGCTGGGTTCTTTCTCCCAAAATGCTAAAGCGCATTCGTGCAACTGTACCACCTCCTCTTATCGTCTTGGATGAAACAACCTATGAGGATGTTCTCCAACAAGTTGACGCTTGGTATGGCGGAAAGAAAACAAGCGCAACTGATGAGAATAAGCAAGCACCAGTCACTGCAGCGGGTGTGCCGGGGATTGCCGACACACCATCCGATGTTGCTGCTGCTCGACGTTTACGACGTTATTGGCTGCATGGCGCTGGTGCGGCCAAGATTCGTTGGGGAACACCAGGTGATTGGGTTCGTTGTCATCGACACCTGTCCAAGTATCTTGGTCCACGTTCCAAAGGTTACTGCTTCTCTGGTGATACAGAGTTCTTGACGCAAAAGGGCGTGAAAACGTTTGCAGACACTGTGGGAACAACGCAAAAGGTTCTGACGGCCTCCCAGCCAGCACAAAACGCACTAGAACAGCCTAGTGATGCTCGGGGGGTGTGGAAAGAAGCCGAGATTCAGTCTTTCGGTGAGCAGCCTCTGCTAACGATCACTCTTGTACGCGGTGGTGGTAGCTCTACCAAAGTCATTCGCGCCACACCAGAGCACCTGTGGTTTGCTGCGGACTTCCGTACGACGGGAGAGGTAATGACAGTCTCTACCGCAGACCTTCTTCCGGGCATGCGTTTGTCATCGCTCCATCATAAGAGCGACTCGACACACGTACGTGGACGCTGGGTCGTTCGATCCGTAGAGGACCACGGAGACGTCGAAGAGGTTTTCTGTGCGGTTGTTCCAGATACAGAAGCGTTTGCTCTGACAGACAACATTTTTACGCATAACTGTCAGAATCTACACAAAGCAGCCACAGGGGTTTATACGGGCAGTAAGCTCAATCCCGGACGCAAGCACAAGATGCTCGCGACCACGACACAGATATTCGCTTCCCCGAGCGATTTGTCCACAAACAATATCACGTCGTTTGACGCTTATGTCACAGTTACCGAAGCAACAGCACTAGACGTAGCTATTCTAGAGTCACGTCCTGTCGGGCATAAGCTCATTGTTGGCGAGCAGTTTTTGGTGAATACAAAAGAAGGAATGCTCACAGTGGACGTTTTAAATCCACTAGACGTTATGGGTTGGGATATAGAGTCAGCCCTTTTGGTGTCTGACGAGAATAGCAACGCAAAGCTATTGGTGGAAGGATAAGTTTATGGCAATGATTGCTGGTATCCCAGCACAGGGAGACCCTATTCATGAGCTTGCAGGTTCTCCTGCACACATGACTATGGTGTACTTTGGTGATGGAGCACTTCCTGACGAGGTTATTGAAGAGATAGCGGAAGAGCTCGGCGGGATTATCTCTGAGTATGTTCCAGAGGAGGTCCCAACAACAGGGCGGCAGTTGCTCGGTGACGATGAAGCCGATGTTATCACAATTGCACCTACAGCATTGGCAGATTTGCGTGCGCGGATGCTGGAACTCCCTGCCGTGCGTCGCGAGTACGACAAGCATGACCAGTTCCCAACATGGACACCACACATTACGGTTGGCTATCCATATGCTCCAGCGACAGACGCAGATGCAGAGCCTTCCGAGATTCCTAACTCTATTGTCATTGATCGAATTGGTATCTGGAATGGCAGTGATGAGGCCATTGACGACAAAGTATTCGAGCTTCCACGCTGGAAGGACTACGAAGATGAGCCTCCTGTGTCGATGACGGCTTCTGCTATTTACACGGCTGATCCGAACTTCAAACCAGCACGCTTTATGATCCCTGTCCTGTTGCCAGAAGCCATTTTCACTGGCGACAAGCGCAAGTTTGCCCCTTTCGGTACCACAGTCCGTGACCTACCTATCCCTTTGATGTGGCAGGAGAAAACCTCCACAGGTCACATGACTTCTGTTGTTGTGGGGCGCATTGATAGTGTTGAGCGCCTTCCCGGGGGTCGCGGTTTGGGGAAAGCGCTAGGTGTATTTGATCGTGGTCCTTACGCGCAAGAAGCGCAGCGTCTCGTCGCTGAGGGCTTCCTTCGTGGTGTCTCTCCAGACCTTGACAGTCTAGAGTTCATTGACACAGAAGATGAGGCCTATCTGCATTATGGGAGCGCTCGTGTGATGGCGGCGACACTGGTGCCTATGCCCGCTTTCCAAGAAGTTTCTATCCATCTAGTACTGGAAGACCTTCCTGATGGTGAGTATACAGAAAGTGACCCACTAACAGCAAGTCTAGGGATCGCCTCCAATATTCCTGTAGAACCACCGCAGGAATGGTTTGACAACCCACGTTTCCGTGAGCCAACACCCCTAACAACATCTGACGATGGGCACGTGTTCGGTCATATTGCCCTGTGGAAGACTGGGCATATTGGGCTGCCGTTCTCACAGAAGCCGCCGCGTAGCTCGTCGCACTATGCTTACTTCTTGACGGGTGTTGTGCGTGCAGACACAGGGAAAGACATCCCTGTTGGGCAACTGACACTGACGGGTGGTCATGCGCCGCTTAGTGCTTCTGCAAAAGATGCAGCGGCACACTATGCCAACACCGAATCTGCTATTGCGGATGTTCGAGCGGGCGAGGACTCTTTCGGTATCTGGGTGGCTGGGGCTATGCGTCCAGGTACGCCAGCATCTCGTGTGCGTGAATTTCGTGCAGCGAAGCCGTCTGGTGACTGGCGTGCTATTGCTGGTCGTCACGAGCTTGTTGCCGTTTGTATGGTGAACGTGCCTGGTTACCCTGTACCCCGAGCAAATCTCTTCCAGGGCCGTGTTACATCCATTGTTGCCGCTGGTTCCTATGACCCACAGGAACTTGTCACTGTTGAAGACGTAAACCGTGACATTTCTGGAGAACTCGCAGCACAGCGCGAGGAAGCCATTAGTAAAGTATCTGCCTTGTCGGACTTCAATCGCATGTATACACCGGAAGCACGGCAGGGGATGGCTGAAAAAGGCTGGGCACGCTCAGATGGCTCCTTCCCTATTGCAGACATTATTGACCTACGCCGTGCCATGCACCTCTGCAAGCGTGTGGCACCTGCAGAGCGACAAGGCGTTCGTCAGCACATTGTGCAGCGAGCCCAGGCGCTGGGACGGACTGACCTTGTTCCGCAGGAATGGATTGATGCGCTTGCTGTGCACACGGCAGTATTCTCGTCCACAATCGATGTTTCTGTTGGACCGCGCTACCGTGCGAAGCACATGCCGCGTGGCGACAGTGGAGAGTTCCGGAAGATTTTATATCGTCTGAATGATGGACTCCCGGACGATGCACAGGTCATAAAGGCCTTTATTCGTACAGCCATTTCTGCAGAAGAAAAAGGAAACACAGAGGTAGCTACGGAGGCAGTGAAGCAAGTTGTTAAGCAGTTAGAGCCAAATGTTGATAAATACCCAGAATCTGATATAATATTAAATGAACTTAAAAGGTCCCTATCTCCTATTGAGTAGTTTGGGGGAATACACCGCCGTATGTCAGTCATGTCCATGTAGCAAATGACAGTTACGTTTGTCACTTTGCAGCATTGTACCAGGAGACCCTTATGGAAAAGATTCAAGACCTCCTGAGCAGACTGACCGACCTTTCAACTTCTGAAATTGTTGAGCTTGAGGGAGAGCTTCTCTCACAGTTCACTGCGCTAGAAACTGAGGAAAACCTTACGGTTGACCACGTACAGCAGCTTACTGAGCTTGCAGATACGTTGGGCAAAGTCCGTGGGGAGTCACAGCGCCGAACAGAGGTAGAGTCCGCTTTGGCGGCTCAAAAGAAGGAAGCGATTGAACGCGTCCACGCGTCAGACGTTCAGGAAACCGCCCCGGAAGTTGATGAAACTTCCACAGATATCTCAGACGTAGAACCTACTGAGGAAGAGTCAGTAGTGATGACAGACGAGATGCCAGTTGAAGCCGCTCCGGCTGAGACTGATAGTGAACCTGAAGTGGTAGTTGATGAAGTAACTGTCCCTGTTGATGAAGCACCGACAGAGGAAGTTACTCCAGACGAGGACCCAGAGAAGGATGACGAGGAAGAGACTCTTGCGCCTGTAGCGGCTGCAACAGCAACTGCGTCAACCGAGGACTCAACCACTGACCAACTTACTACTGAGGAAGAGGACTCTACCACAGAGTCTGACTCTGCTACGCCGGAGGACGAGACTGAGCTAGCAACAGATGTTGCGGCTACAGAAGAACTCGCTACTGCTGTAGAAGAGACATCTGACGAACAGAGTATTTCTCAGGATTCTACCCCTTCGACCGCTCAAGAGGAAGCGCTCACAAATATGCCTACACCTGAAGAAGTTACTACTGCACCTGTATCTGCACCAGATACCTTTGCTCCGGTCTCCGCAGAACCTGCGGGAGATGCCGTAACTGTGTCCATCACAGCCGGTGCTGACATTCCTGGCTACGGCGCAGGATCAACCCTATCAACCATGACGGACGTTGCCAAGGCCTTCTC
>RRZU010762938.1_pt1 | contig 10646 bp, 9 predicted proteins | sample 2165561 | NCBI WGS metagenome assembly RRZU01 (sample SAMN10456909, study PRJNA506462) | wastewater metagenome | isolation source: wastewater sludge | place: USA: Moscow, Idaho | reverse complement strand
TTCGACCTGCGCGAGTCGCTCGAATTCATCAACGAAGGCCGGCGCTACCTGCTGACGCCGATCGATCTCGAGGAATCGGGCAGTAACTACGAGATCGGGCGCTACCGCGAGAGCGTTCTGGACTGAGGGCTGCGGTTCTTTCGAACGCCTTGGCTATTCCTGTATTGCCTGAAGATCGGCGAATACAGGCGCCATGATCAATTTCCCGCAGGCCGAGAGCCATACTCCGTTGAGTACGGGATCTGGATCGCCAGTCTGCACGGTACCCAGGCCGGGACCGTGCCGACCTATCGCGCTTGCGGCCCCAATGAACTTTCTCTGATGACGAGGCGGACCGGGTGCACGCTCTTCAGCGTTGTACCCGTTGCATCGAGCAGCCACGTCACCGCTTCGCGTCCCAAGGCTTCTTTTTCCACGGCCACCGTGGTCAGCGATGGGTGCGCCGTCGCGGCCGATGCGATGTCGTCGTAGCCGCAGATCCCGATGTCCTCGGGAACACGCAATCCCCTGCGCTGACAGCGTCCGAGCGCGACAAGGGCGGTCAGATCGTTGAAGGCAAAGATGGCGTCGGGTGGGTTCGGCAGATCCAGAAGCTGATCCGCACACAGGGCCGATGCTTCCGCCTGGTCAAGCCCGTCCCGGTAATAGGTTACGTAGTCCGGGTCGGCGAGGACGCCAGCATCGAACAGCGCCTTGCGATAACCGCGCTCGCGCAGGTGTATCGAGTAGTGGCTGACCGGCCCCGAGATGAAAGCGATGCGCTTGTAGCCGCGTTCCAGAAGATGCTGAACCGCCGCATAGGCTCCGGCAACGTTGTCGTCGTTGATGGTTGCCACGTTGGCGGCAAAGTGATCGACCATGACCAACGGCAACCCGCACTGAATGACTGCCTGCAGCACTTCTGCCTCGAAATAGCCGGCGCAGATGATCGCGTCCGGTTCGTGGATGCGCACGAGATCGGCCACGTTCTGGTCGATACCCGCGGAAGCGAAGGAAAGCGCTATGCCGGCTTCGGCGCAGGCGTCTTCCACACCATGCAGGACCGGCGAATAGAACAGGTTCGAGTGAGCACTCGAATGCTGCTTGTGCAGCAGAAACAGAATCCGCCGCAGGCGCCGGACGCGCAGATTGTCGCGGTTATAGCCGAGTTGGTTGGCGATTTCAAAAACGCGAGTTCGCGTCTCCTCGGACATTCCCTGCTGGCTCTTGAAGGCGCGCGACACGGTTCCGGGGGAGACGCCGGCGATACGGGCGATATCGCGAATCGTTACGTTGGGGCTGTTCATTGCGATCAAACGGGAGTGGTTATTTGACAGCCTCCATTATAGCGATGACGAGGAAATGTTGAGCAAAAAACAAAATGTTGACGTGAACAATATTTGTTCGCTAAAGTTGTCTTTGTTTACGCAACAACGTGTGCTAAACGCTGAATCAGAGATCAACATCCACGGGAAGGAGTCGAATAAATGAGAAAATCAAAGTACGCAGCTGTGCTCTTCGCGCTCTTGTCGGCTGGCGCGTTTGCCAAAACGACGGTCACCGTCTGGGTCCCTTGGGGCGGGCCCGACGGCGACGCGATCTTCAACGCCGCGAAGGAATTCAACGGTACGCAGGATGAAATCGAGGTCAGGCCGACGATGGTGGCGGGTGCCGGCCTCGACGGCGGTGGCGCCGGTCGCTTCATGACCGCAGTCGCCAGTGGAATGCCGCCCGATCTGATCCTGTACTGGGGGAACGACACGATCGCGGGATTGGCCAAAAACAACGCGATCATGCCGCTCGATGAATTAATGGCCAAAACCGGCCTGAACCCTTCGGCGTTCAACGCCGCTGCCTTCGGCTCGATAATGTATGGCGGCAAGGTCTACGGCGTGCCCGAGATGATCAACGCCCGCATGCTCTACATCAACAACGACCACGCCGTCGCTGCGGGGCTTGACCTGCAGAATCCGCCGAAGACCCTGGACGAGCTAAACGCGTGGTCAGACAAGATGACCAAGCGCGAAGCCGACGGCAAGATTCTGCAGATGGGTTTCATCCCGTGGCTTGGGCAAGGCAAGGCAGAGATACTGACTGGCTACATGGGCGGTTCGCTGTGGGATGCGGCGGCCGGCAAGCCGGCGATCAGGAACGACGGAACCGCCGTCGTGGCCGACTGGTTTGCCGGAGTATTGACGAAATACGGCACGAACAACGTGAGCCGTTTCACCGCCAGTTTCGGCAAGGCATTGCAGTCTTCCGGGTCTGATCCGTTTGTCGGCGGCGTGGTGTCGATGCAAATCAATGGGGGCTGGCATGCCAACTTCATCAGGAAGTACAACCCGACGATGAAATACACGGTGGCGCCGGTTCCGGTCGCCGGCAACGCCACGTATGGTAGTTCCTTTGTGGATGGCAACACGTGGATGATTCCACGCGGCGCGAAGGCGCCCGAGGCCGCCATGAAGTTCGTCACCTGGTTCAGCCAGCCGGAACGCAGTGCCAAGATTGCTGAGACCGTATTCAATGTAACGCCATTACGCGAAGGCCTCGCGCTGCAGTCGACCACCGACAATGCGGCGATGGCCTTGAGCGTCAAGATGGCGTCAAGCAGCGGCAACTTCGGCTTGCCGGCAGTCGATCCGATGCTGGTTATTCGCCGTGAACTGGAGAGCGGGTTCAACAAGCTCACCGCCGGACAGATCGAGCCCACACCGATGCTCGAAGCGGTAGCCAAATCGGTCGATACCGCCATCGCGCAGGGACGCTTCTAGACGCCCAATCGCCCCGGGCCCTCGAGGCGCATTTCTGGCCTCAAGGGCCGCTGGCTGCGGTCTTTTCTTGGTGTTATTCCCCGGACATGCTCTCATGACCCCCTCCGAAGAAATTCGCGGGCGCAGTCTTGCGCGTACCGCCATCGGCATGGCGTTCATTTCGCCGTGGCTGCTTGGCTTCATCGCCTTGACGGCCTACCCGTTTTTCGCCTCGCTGTACTTTTCCTTCACCAAATACAGTGTGTTGTCGCCACCGCAGTGGGTCGGCCTGAAGAATTACTCCGACCTCCTTTCCGACTCGAACGTCCTCGTCGGGACGATCAATACCCTGTACTACACGTGCTTTGCCGCCCCCGGTGGCGCCATCATCGCGGTACTGCTCGGCGTCCTGTACAACCAGAAGATGCCCGCGAAGCATCTGTTGCGGGCATTGATGTTCATTCCGCTGGTGGTGCCGACCGTCGCCAGCGCGATTCTCTGGATGGAGGTCTTTCGGCCCGACAGCGGCATGCTCAACACGATTCTCGGTCTGGTCGGGATCAACGGCCCGGCATGGCTCGGTGATGTCGATTGGTCGAAGGCGGCGATGGTCATCATGATGCAATGGGGGGTCGGCGGTAACACCTTGCTGGTGCTCGCCGCCTTGCAGGATGTGCCGCGCTCGCAGTACGAGGCGGCGGATCTCGATGGTGCGAACGCCTTCCAGAAATTCCGGCACATCACCTTGCCGATGATCTCGCCGGTGGTGCTCTACATTCTGATCATCAACGTGATCTATTCCTTCCAGTTCTTTACGGAGCCGTTCGTCATGTCGGGCGGAACCGGCGCACCGGGCGATTCGCTGCTGTTCTACCCGATGTACCTCTATCAGCAGGCGTTCCGGTTCATGAACATGGGCTATGCGTCAGCACTGGCGTGGATGCTCTTCATCGTCGTGCTGGTATTTACGGTGATTCTTGTCAAAACCTCAGCCAAATGGGTGGTCTATGAGCGCAGCTGAAAACACGGCCGATCTTCCGCTCGCCGACGAAGAGGCTCGCTTGCGAATGGGTAAGCGCGTGCGGTCCGCTCTTCCCTTCCTGGTCGCACTGCTGGTGACGGCGGCCTTCGTGCTGCCCCTCTACTGGATGGTGATCGGTTCGTTGAAGGAGAGCGTCGAGTTCTTTCAGCGACCGCCAACCTGGTATCCGCACCGGCCGCGCTTCGAAAACTACCTTGATGCGATTACACGGATTCCCTTCATGAGCTACTTGAAGAATTCGCTGTATTACGCGGTAGGTTCTGCTCTCGGTGCCTGCCTTTCGTCGGCGATCGTGGCTTATGGCTTCGCCAAGCTGAAATGGAAGGGGCGGGATGTGGCGTTCAGCGTTGTCATGCTGACCATGTTCCTGCCCTATCAGGTCACCATGATCCCGACCTTTCTGGTCTTCCGCGCCGCCGGTCTGGTCGATTCGCTGTGGCCGCTGATCCTGCCGGCGTTTTTCGGCAACGCCTTCTTCATCTTCCTGATGCGTCAGTTCATACGCACGCTGCCGGATGAACTGCTCGACGCCGCGCGCATGGACGGCTGCAGCGAGTTCGGTGTGTTCTTGCGCGTGGTCATCCCCCTGGTCAGACCGGCGTTGGTCGTGGTTTTCCTGAACCAGTTCCTGAATGCCTGGAAGGACTTTCTCGGACCGCTGATCTACATCACAGACGACAGCAAATGGCCTCTGTCACTGGCCTTGCAGCAGTTCCAGAGTGCACAGGATTCCGAGGTCAACCTGATTCTCGCCTGTGCCACGGTCTTCACGATTCCTTTGCTGGTGATCTTCCTGTTCACCCAGCGCTATTTCATCGAGGGCGTGACCTTCTCGGGCCTCAAGGGCTGAATGCCCACGCTCGCTACGTATTAATTCTGGGAGAAATAATGGATTCCATCTATCCACGCCGCGAGTCGGCGTTTGAACTTGGCTGCAATTACTGGCCGCGGCTTTCCGGCCCCCGCATGTGGCGCGACTTCGACGAAGCGCAGATCGCCGAAGAACTCGAGCTGATTCGCGCCTCGGGGATGACGACGGTGCGCGCTTTCTGTTTCTGGCCGGATTTCATGCCGACCAAAACCCGTGTTGAACCCGAAATGCTGGCCCGCCTCGAACGCTTCATGGCGCTTTGCCAGTCCGCAGGGGTCGGCGTATTCCTGACTCCCATCGTCGGCCACATGAGCGGCGAGAACTGGCCGCCGGCCTGGCTGGAAGATCCGGCGCACCTCTATTTTGATGAAGAACTCCTGTCCATCCAGGCGTCCTACGTACGGACGATCGCCGCGACGGTCGCCGCCTGTCCCGCGCTGCGCGGCCACATCATCAGCAATGAGATGCCCCTGTTCGCCGGCGTTGGCGAGCTGGCCACGGTCACCGCCTGGGCGACGCGGCTTTATGCCGCGGTGCGTGCAGGCGATGCGGATCACCCGATCTCGATCGGCGACGGCGTGTGGTCGCTGTGGGGCGAGCCGACCGGGTTCCGACCCGGCCACCCGCAGGACTTCCTTGGCCTGCACATGTATCCGAGCGAAACCGATCCGCTGCGTCACACCTTCCTGTTCGGGCTGAACGTGCGTATGGCGGCGATGTACGGCAAGCCGGTGCTGATGGAGGAATTCGGCGCGCAGCATACCGTTTTCGGCGAAAAGGAAATCGGCGGCTTCGTTAGCTCGGTGCTCTACGAGAGCTGGGCCAACGGTGCCACCGGCGCGCTGTGGTGGTGCAGCTTCGATTTTCCACTGCCGGACGATCTCCCCTACAGCCACCATCCGTTTGAGCTCAAGTTCGGCATGCACGATACGGATGGGCGCGCCAAGCCGGCGGCGCAGGCCTTTCACCGCTTCGCCACGGCCTTGCCGTTGCTCGACGGACTGAATCCGCAGCTGGCGCAGGTCGCGCATCTGATCCCGTCGTTTCTCAATACTCGCTACCCGTTTTCATGGGATGACCTCGACGGCATGAAGCGCGGCCATCTGCAGGCGTTCACGCTGGCACGGCTGGCCGGCGCGCCGATCGGTACGCTGATGGAGCCGGCCGATACGCGCGAGAACCGGAGCGCCGCCGTCCTCGACATCCCCGCCAATCTGCGCGCGATCCATGCCGGCGCGATCCACAAGCTTCGCTCGTCGAGCTGGCGCGAGATCGATCGATGGGTGCACGCCGGCGGCACCTTCGTGATGAGCTTCGACTTCAGCAGCAATGAAGTGCACGTCGGCACCTGGCACCAGGATTTTCCGGGGTTCTTCGGCCTTGAGCCGCACATGCGTTTTGGCTTGACCGAAGTCGCGCCGAAGTCGATGACGCTGACCCGGGACGTCGGCCGCTTGAAGGCAGGCATGACGATGCAGCTACCGGCATCCATCAATGCCTGGCACGGTACGCCGCTGATTGCCGACACTATCGATGCAGAAATCCACGCCGTCGATGACCTCGGTCGTCCCTGCCTGTGGCGCACGCGTCGCGGCGAAGGGGCGGTCTGGCTGTTCGGGTTCCCGGTCGAGCATTCGCCGTCGTGGACCGATGATGAATACTCCGCGCGAGCCGCGCTGTTGCGCGAGATTTTTGCCGGCGCCGGCGTGACCTTGCTGGAAGAACAAGCCCTTGGTGTGGTGGGCTGCGGCGATGCCAATCGGCGGGTGTGGATGAACCATTCGTGGCAGCCGGTCAGCGTCAATCTGCCCGACGGCGCATGGACGTCGCTCGATGGCGCGGTTGTGGCCGGCACTGTCACGCTCGCGGCAAAGGCGTTTGACGTATTTACCCGTTGTACGGAGAACTGAGATGGCCAGCGTTGAGTTGATCAGGATTCGCAAGAGTTACGACACGGCGGCAGAGGTGATCAAGGGCGTCGACCTTTCGGTAAAGGACGGCGAGTTCATGGTTTTCGTCGGCCCCTCCGGCTGTGGAAAATCGACCTTGCTGCGCATGATCGCCGGTCTCGAGGATATTTCCGGCGGCGAACTGCAGATCGAGAAGCGCCGCTGCAATTTCCTGCCGGCGTCGAAACGCGGTGTGGCAATGGTTTTCCAGAACTATGCGCTGTATCCGCACATGACCGTTTTCGACAACATGGCCTTCGCTTTGAAGCTTGCCGGCGTCAACAAGAACGAGGTGAAGACGCGGGTGCATAAGGCTGCGGCCATTCTCCGGCTCGAGGCGTTGCTGGAGCGAAAGCCGGCGGCGATGTCTGGCGGACAGCGCCAGCGCGTGGCGATCGGTCGGGCCATCGTGCGTAATCCCGGCGTCTTCCTGTTCGACGAACCGCTGTCCAACCTGGATGCCGCCCTGCGCGTCCAGATGCGCATCGAGATCGCTCGGCTGCACAAGGAGTTGGGTACGACGATGGTTTACGTGACGCACGATCAGATGGAGGCCATGACGCTCGGCGATCGCATCGCGGTGTTCAACGAAGGCCGGATCGAACAGGTCGGTGCGCCGCTTGAGCTTTATGAACAGCCTGCCAACCTGTTTGTCGCCGGCTTCATCGGATCGCCGAAGATGAACCTGATCGAGGCGCTGGCCGTTGACGGGGAGATTCGCTTTGGCACCGGCAGCAAAGTCGCGCTTCCCGTTGGCTTGCCGCTCGCCGCTGGCAAGTGCCATCTGGGAATTCGCCCCGAGCATCTGGTGATCGGCGATGCCTCAACGCCGGGCATCGACGCCATGCTCGTTTTTGTCGAGCAGTTGGGCGATGCCACCTTGCTTTACGTTCAGGTCGACGGCATCGAGGAAACCCTGACCGCGCGCCAGCAAGGCATCGTGCGCAACCTGGAAACCGGCGAGCGAGTACGATTGTCCGTGTTGCCGGAGTATCTGCATCTGTTTGACGCGAGCGGCAAGCGCGTCGGCAGAGCCCGTCTCTGACAAGGCGGGCCAGCCCGACAAACAAGCTTGCCGACAAGTGCACGCGCCACTTGGTCAGCGCCACGCGCTTCGTGATCACCCGAAGCGCGCTACAAGGCCGGTATCAAGGAAGCGCGCGGCTGGCTCGCCGATACCTTCGATCTCGCCGAACAGCACTTCTGGGAAGCGGCGGCGCAGCTTTACGCCGCCGACGAGGCCGGCCCGGACTGGAAGACGCCCTCCAGCCGCAGGCAGAATGCCAACATGCACGCCTGCGAAGTCGACTTGCTGCGCGCTCTGGGCGAACTTGAAAATGGGTGGCTGTGGCGGGCTACTCTTCGTTCGCGGAGCTTTCCGGGGTGGAGGCACCGCGATCTGCCTCCACCGCGTTCTCCAACTCCTTGAGCCGCTGGAAAAGCGCGCGGTAGCTGCGCGGCGGCTTGTTTTGTTCCTGCTCCTTGAGCGCTGCGCGCCGCAGCGAGCGCAAGTGCTGCAGGTCGACGCCGGGGTAGCGTTGCGCGATTTCGTGCACGGCCTTTTCGTCGGCCAGAAAATCGGCGCGCAGGCGCTCCAGACGGTGCAGCTTGGCCGTTTCGCCGGCCGACTCGCCGCGCACCAGCGCCAGTGCCGCGCGGATCGGTTCGACATCGACGCTGCGCATCAGTTTGCCGATGTACTGCATCTGGCGGCGCCTGGCTTCGTCGTGCTTGGTCATGCGCTGCGCTTCGACGATCGCGCTGCGCAGGTCGTCCGGGATGTCGATGCGCTTGACCTGGTCGGCCGCGAGCGCGACCAACTCCTCGCCGAGCGCCTGCAATTCCTCCATGGCTTGCTTGCGTTTTGTTTTCGAGAGCGGGAGGTCGTCGTCGGGTGTAGTCATCGGTGGCGTCGGGGCTGGGGGTGGGCGGCCGGGATGGCCGGAAGGGAACTGCTATGATAACGACTTTCCACGCACCGATCGTTACCCCATGTCGCGAACTCCTCCTTCCCCGGTCTCCGAATCGCGCTTCAGCCATCCGCTGGAGACCTTGCAGCAATTGGCGCAGGACGTTCTCGCGCATGCGAAGCATCTCGGTGCGAGCGACTGCGAGGTCGACGTCTCCGAAGGCTTCGGGCAATCGGTCACCGTGCGTTGCGACGAGGTCGAGACGATCGAGTACAACCGCGACAAGGGGATCGGCATCACGGTCTATCTCGGGCAGCAGAAAGGGCACGCGAGCACGTCGGATTTTTCCGCATCGGCGTTGCGCGAGACGGTCGAGGCCGCGCTCAGCATCGCCCGCTTCACCGCGCCCGACCCGTGCGCCGGCCTGCCCGGGCCGGAGTTGCTGGCGACGCGTGAGCAGGCGTTCGCCGACCTCGATCTCTATCATCCGTGGACCGTTTCTGTCGACGAGAGCGTCGATCTGGCGCGGCGCTGCGAGCAGGCCGCGTTTGCCGTCAGCCCGGAGGTGACGAATTCGGAAGGTGCAACCGTCTCGATCCAGGAAGGGCATTTCATCTCGGCCAACAGCCTCGGCTTCATGGGCGGCTACCCGACCTCGCGCCACTACCTCGCGTGTTCGGTGATTGCCGGCAAGGACGAGACCATGCAGCGCGACGACTGGTATTCGACGGCGCGTGACGCACGCAATATCGCGACGCCCGAGGAAATCGGCGACTACGCGGCACGACGTGCGTTGGCGCGTCTGGGTGCGCGCAAGATCAAGACCTGCAAGGTGCCGGTGCTGTTCGAGGCACCGCTCGCTTCGTCGCTGATCGGCAACTTTGTACACTCGGTAAGTGGCGGCAGCCTTTACCGCAAGGCGACTTTTTTGGTGGATAGCCTGGGCAAGCCGGTGTTCTCGAAAAACGTGAAGATCAGCGAGCAGCCGCATCTGCCCGGCGGCCTGTCGAGCAGCACGTTCGACAGCGACGGCGTGGCGACGCGCGAGCGCGAGGTGGTCGTCGACGGCGTGTTGAACGGCTACTTCCTGAGCGCCTATTCGGCGCGCAAGCTGGGCATGCAATCGACCGGCAACGCCGGCGGCTGCCACAACCTGGTCGTCAAACCGGGCCGTCACAACTTCGAAGCGCTGCTCAAGAAGATGGGCCGCGGCCTTGTCGTCACCGAACTGCTCGGCCAGGGCGTCAATTACGTGAACGGCGACTACTCGCGCGGCGCCGCCGGCTTCTGGGTCGAGGACGGAAAGATCGTGCATGCGGTCGAGGAAATCACCATCGCCGGCAATCTGCGCGACATGTTCCGCCACGTCGCCGCGGTCGGCAACGACGTGCTGGTGCGCGGATCGAAGCAGGTCGGTTCGCTGATCATCGAGCAGATGAAGGTCGCCGGCAACTGAGCGCGGCCAGCGACGCGCCGCAAACAACGCCATGACCCGAATCTGCTTTGCCCGTCACGGTGAGACGGACTGGAATATCGAACTGCGCATGCAGGGCCACGTCGACATCCCACTGAACGCGACCGGGCTGGCGCAAGCTGCGGCCTTGGGTCGGCGCTTTGCCGCAGGCATGGAAGCCGCAGCGATCTACAGCAGCGATTTGCTGCGTGCGCGGCAGACCGCGCAGCCGATCGCCGAGGCGCTCGGCTTGCCGGTCGTTCCTCTCGCCGGTTTGCGCGAGCGCAGTTTCGGCCGCTGCGAGGGGCTTGTCATCGCCGAGATCCTCGAACGCTTTCCCGAAGAAGGTCTGGCCATGAAGCGCCGCGACGCCGACCACGTGCCGCAGGGCGGCGAGAGCCGCCGCCAGCATCAGGAGCGCATTCGTGCCTGCGTGCGCGAATTGGCTGGTTGTCATGCTGAACAATCGTTGGTTGTTGTGACGCATGGCGGTGTGCTCGATGTTGTTTATCGAATCGCTACCGGCCTGCCGATCGAGGCGCCGCGGAACTATCCGATCGGAAACGCCGGCATCAACTGGGTGCGCGTCGAGGGCGAACAGTGGGCGATCGAGTCCTGGGGCGAGGTCGCTCACCTGAGCGAATAGCTTGCGTTCCGGCCAAATTCCGCTATTGGGCTGCATGCTATAA
>RRZU010090363.1_pt1 | contig 10646 bp, 10 predicted proteins | sample 2165561 | NCBI WGS metagenome assembly RRZU01 (sample SAMN10456909, study PRJNA506462) | wastewater metagenome | isolation source: wastewater sludge | place: USA: Moscow, Idaho | reverse complement strand
TCCATATAAAGCTTCACAACTTCTGTCACTTTTGCTAAAATTTTATGTAAAAGTGCAGGATTTGAATACATCATTTTTTTACAAATATTGTATGTTTTTGTCCCTTGCCCCTCTATCATATAAGTTGCAAGTGTCCAAGGAGCACCAGTAAAACCTATAAGAGCGATATCGTCTCCTCTCTCGTCTAGTTGTTTTCGTAAAAGTTTAATAGTATCATATACATAAGTAAGTTTACTACTTGCTTCTTTTCCACCAATTAAAGCATCTACATCAGCTTCAGTTACTATTGGCTTTTCAAATACAGGACCTTCCCCTTTTAAAAATTCTAGTTTCATCCCCATCTCATTTGGGATAACTAAAATATCACTAAATAAAATAGCTGCATCAACACCAACGATATCAAGTGGTTGGATAGTTACTTCAGCAGCTAGTTCTGGATTGTGACAAAGGTTTAAAAAATTCCCAGCTTTGCTTCTTACAGCCATATACTCAGGAAGGTATCTTCCTGCTTGTCTCATCATCCAAACTGGTGTATAAGGTGTTTTTAGCCCCTTACAAGCATCTACAAATATTTTACTCATTAGTGTTTACCTACTTTTCCAAGAAAAAACAATCCAACTGCAAGTGCTGTGATTGAAAGTGCAAAATACAACATATCAAGTGGTGTTGCAAAATCTGTATGTAAGACTTTTTGGAAGAAGCTTACAACTAAAACCATTACGATCACTTTTGAAATTTTATCTTTGAGTTGATCAAGAGAATGGATAGCCAAAATAGTGCTACAATTTTCCGACTCTTCATTACAAGCGGCATCGATCTTGGATACAAAAAGCTCATAGATACCAAAAGAAAATATAAGCATAACAACAGCAATAAGGTAAAGATCTATCGCCCCAATGATTCCTGATAATATATCCTCGTGAAAATCCTCAGGGTGTGCTCCAGTTACAATGGTTTCAAAAGCATATACAGCAACACCAAAGACATCCATAGATGCAATCACAAAGAGGACAATCGAGCCCACGAGGCTAAATATCACCGCTAGAAGTACAATAAACCTTGTTTTCCAAAGACCATCTTCGAATAATTTTTCTAACATTTTTCATCCTCCATTACAATCCACTTTAAAGCAATTCTTACTGCATTAGTAGCAGCACCAACTCTCACTTGATCTGCTACATTGAAAAAATGTAACACATTTTGCTTATAAATATCTTTTCTTAGCCGTCCAACATAGGTAAAATCAGTATCCGTAGCAATTATAGGCATAGGATAAAGGCTATTTGGTAAATCATCTATCACTTTTACATTTTCAAAATTTTCTATCACTTCCCTACATTTTTCAACATCAACATCAATATGTTCACCAAACGTAACTGTAACAGATTCACTATGGCTTCTTAAAACTGGAACTCTTACACAAGTTGCAGCAACTTGAAGATTTTTATGAAGAATTTTTTGTGTTTCATATACCATTTTTTCTTCCTCTTTTGTAAAACCACTCGGCATAGCTTTATCAACCTGAGGGATAACATTGAGTGCTATTTGGTGTGCAAAAGCTTCTATTTTAGTCTCATCAAGTCTAAATGCAAAAAAGTCTTGCATTTGTGTTACAAGCTCTTCCATCCCTTTTTTACCAGCACCACTTGTCGCTTGATAAGTACTAACATCAACTCTTTCTATTCCATATAATTCATCAAGAGGTTTGAGAGCCTGTACCATTTGGATAGTTGAACAATTTGGATTTGCTATGATTCCAGATTCTTTCCATAAAGCTATATCTTGCGGATTCACTTCAGGAACAACAAGTGGAATTGTTGGATCCATTCTAAAGTGGCTAGTATTATCAATAACAACAGCACCTCCCTCAACAGCATATTTAGCATATTTAGCACTGATACTTCCACCTGCACTGAAAAATGCGATATCAACATCATTTTCTTCAAATACAGTTTCAGTCAATTCAACAACTGGGTATTCTTTACCAGCAAATTCTATTTTTGTACCTACACTTCTAGCACTTGCAAGAGGAAGAAGTTCCCCTACTGGAAAATTCATTTCATCTAATATTCTAAATAATTCTTCACCAACAGCACCAGTAGCACCTACAACAGCAACATTATATTTTTTCATTCTTCATCATCTCCATTAATATTTAATAAATTTAATTCTTGATCAACAGAAGTACTAACAAGCGAAGCACTACTATTGTCATTTGTATTACTGATTACAGATTGCGCATCTTCGATGTCAAGTTCATCTTCTTTTTCTTTAGGACATTTTGCAATACTTACAACTCTATCACCTTTATCAACATCAACAATATTCACTCCACTTGTATTTCTACCAGCTTTTCTAATAGTTTGCATATCAACTCGTATCATTTTCCCTGCACTTGTAAGTGCCATTAGGTCTTGGTTCTCATCTACTATTACATTTCCAACAACTGTTTTTCCAGTTTTTGGACTTAATTTCATAGAGATAACACCACTTCCAGCTCTATTTGTAATTCTATATTCTTCAACTGTTGTTCGTTTTCCAACACCATTTTCACTTACTGTTAAAAGTTCTTGTTCTTCATTTTCTACAACTTCTGCATCAACAACATAATCATTTTCATCTTTAAATTTAATTCCTCGAACACCTCTTGTTGTTCGTCCTTGAGTTCTTGTTTTTTCAGTTTCAAATCTTATAACTTGCCCAAGAGCCGTAAAAATCATCAGATATTTTGACTCTGGAAGTGTGATTTGTGCAGTTACAATCTCATCTCCTTCGTCAAGAACGATAGCTCTTACACCATTACTTCTAATGTTACTAAATTCACTTAACTCTGTTCTTTTTACAACACCTTGTTTTGTAAAGAATGCTAGAGATTTACTTTCATCAAAATCACTTGTAGGGATGATTGCCATAATTTTTTCATCTTCTCTTAAATTGATAAGATTAACTACTGCTTTCCCCTTCGCTGTTCTACTCCCTTCTGGTATCTTATAAACTTTAAGCCAGTAGAGTTGTCCCATATTTGTAACGAACATAAGTGTGTCGTGAGTATTACTTACAAAGAATTTTTCAATAAAATCATCATCATGTGTAGTAACAGCTACTTTTCCTTTGCCACCTCTTCTTTGCATCTCATAGGCTTTGATTGGAACTCTTTTCACATATCCATTATGAGTAATTGTAACAACCATTGGCTCATTTGGAATAAGATCTTCTATATCGATATCATCATAACTATCTTCAATTTCAGTTCGTCTTGCATCTGTGTATTTTTCTTTTGTTTCTGTTAATTCTTCTTTAATGATTGTATTTAGTTTTTCTTCAGATTTTAAAATAGATTCCAATTCTTCAATAAGTGCCAAAAGCTCTTTGAGTTCAGCTTCTAATTTTTCTCTTTGTAGCCCTGTTAATCTTCCAAGTCTCATATCTAAAATAGCTTGAGATTGAATTTGTGAAAGACCAAATGTTGCCATTAAACTTTCTCTAGCTTCTTGATCATTTGCACTTGCTCGTATAATTCTTACTACTTCATCAATATTATCAAGTGCTATTTTTAAACCTTCTAAGATATGTGCTCTTGCCTTTGCTTTTTCAAGGTCAAAAATTGTTCTTCTGATAATAACAGTTTTCCTATGATTTAAAAATACTGTTAAAAGTTCAGGAAGTGTAAAAATTCTAGGCTCTTTATTATGAACAGCTAACAGAATAGTCCCAAAAGTGATCTGCATAGGTGTTGTTTTGTAAAGATTATTTAAAACTATTTCAGCCATAGCTTCCTTTTTGAGTTCAATAACAACTCTCATTCCCTCTCTATCAGATTCGTCTCTTACTTCACTCACACCATCAAGCATTTTGTCTTTTGCAAGAGTTGCAATTTGTTCAACTAGTCTTGCTTTATTGACTTGGTAAGGAAGTTCATCAATAACAATAATATCTTTTTTGTTTTTGATTTCAATATGATGTTTTGCTCGAACTCGAACTCTTCCTCTTCCAGTTGTGTAAGCATCTACAATACCTCTACGACCAAATATTGTTCCACCTGTTGGAAAATCTGGACCTTGGATAAATTCCATTAAATCTTCAGCAGTTGCTTTTGGATTTTCTACTAAGTGAAGTAGAGCATTCATCACTTCAGTTGGATTGTGTGGTGGAATTTTTGTAGCCATACCAACAGCAATACCTTCACTTCCATTGATTAGCAGTGATGGGATTCTTGTTGGAAGAACTGATGGTTCTTTTCCAGCATCATCATAGGTTGGGATAAAATTTACAGTATCTTTATCGATATCTCTTAAAATATCTTCACTAATTTTAGTCATTCTAGCTTCTGTATATCTCATAGCCGCAGCACTATCACCATCAACAGAACCGAAGTTTCCTTGACCATCAACTAGAGGTGTTCTCATAGAAAAGTCTTGTGCCATTCTTACTAATGCGTCATAAACTGAGTTATCTCCATGTGGGTGATATTTACCGATAACATCTCCAACAATTCTTGCTGATTTTTTATAAGGAGCCCGAGAACTAAGATTAAGCTCGTTCATTGCATAGAGTATTCTTCTATGAACTGGTTTTAAACCATCCCTAGAATCAGGTAGTGCTCTACCAATAATTACACTCATAGAGTAGTCAAGATATGAGGCTTTTACTGAGTCTTCGATTTTGATATCTCTAATATCTTGTGATTGGAAAAGATTATCCATAGTTAATTTACCTTTCAAGAGAAACTTTTTAAAAATTTGTTGGAGTTTATCCAAAAAACCCATAAAAAAAGGTTAAGATACTTATATCTTAACCTTTTTATCTTCGTAATAAAAGAAGATTATTGTTTGCTATGTTTAAGATCCATAATCATTGCATAAGCTTCATCTTTGAGCTTTAGCTTTGCTTTTTTCATTCTTTCGATTTCAAGATGGTCAATATGATCAACCCCACCAGCTTCAGCTTTCTCTAATTTGTCATGTAAGTCATTATGCTCATCAAAAATTTTTCTAAAATGTGCATTTGAAGTTTTTAATTCAGTTACTAAATCTCTATATTCGTGAAACATTTTTCATCCTTTGTTTTTAATTTTTTGGATTGTAGCTAATGGCTACTAAAAGTTGGTTTAATGGTTCGCCCTACGATGATACCTTCGGTATAACATCTTCGGTTCCTATCCTAGAAAAGCAGAGTAGTTTGCTTTTCTTAACGGATATCATGTTCTATAATCGGCGTTTATTTTGACATATTCATAACCTAAATCGCATCCAAAAGCAGTAAATTTTCCATCTCCAAGTCCTAAATCACAAATGATTCTAAAAGATGGTTTTTGTAAAATAGATGCTGCTTTTGTTTCAATCTCTTTAGTAAAATAGATTTCACCTTTGTTATAAACAAGGACATTTTCAAAACTTATTGTAAGGGTAGTTTCATCACATTTAGCTCCACTAGCTCCTATTGTTGAAGCGATTCTTCCCCAGTTTGGATCTTCTCCAAAAAGGGCAGTTTTCACTAAAAGTGAGTTTGAAAGATTTTTTGCGATGAGTTCTGCTTCTTCATCATTACTTGCTCCAATAACTTCAAATCCTACAGCTTTTTTTGCACCTTCACCATCAGCTACCATTAACATTGCCATATCGTTCATCACAAGTCGTAAAGCCTCTTTAAATGCTTTTTTGTCATAACAACCAGCTTTTTTATTTGCCAACAATAAAACAGTATCATTTGTAGAAGTATCCCCATCGACACTGATAGCATTAAATGTTGTATGGGTATTTTCAAGTAACATCTCTTGCATATCCTCTTTTGGAACAGCTGCATCGGTGCAGATAAAACAAAGCATTGTCGCTAAGTTTGGATTTATCATTCCAGCACCTTTGGCTACAGCACCAATTTTAAAAATTTGCTCATTTTCAAGTTTTACTTCATATAAACAACTTTTAGGATAACTATCTGTTGTCATAATTGCTTGAGTGAGATTTTCCCCATTTTTATGAGTGAGATTAAAAGTTTTCGCACCCTCTAAAATTTTCTCTTTTGGAAGTCTTACACCAATAACCCCAGTACTACTCATAATTGGATTTTTGATATTTGGCAGTGTTTTTTCTAATTCACCAAAGAGTTCATTGATATCATCTATCCCAGCTTGTCCTGTCATTGCATTTGCATTTCTTGAGTTGATAAGGACAAAATTTGAACTTTTATCAGCTTTATTTAAAAAGTGTCTAAGAGGTGCAGCTTGGAATTTATTTTTCGTAAAAATTGCATCCACTTCACACATCACTTCACTATAAATAAATCCAATATCAAGTTTGTTATTTGCTTTTAATCCAGCACTTATCCCGTCACAATAAAATCCATCTATATCACTAATATAACCTTTTATTGGAAATATACTAAACATTTTGTAGTCTCCTTTTTTGTATTATTGTAATCTTATTTGGTTACAATTTTGCTTATTATTGTATAAAAGAAATAAAAAAAGGTGCATTGCCAAAGCAACACACCTTTTTATCTCATCTAAATAAAGACTAAGAATTTTTCTTTAAAGTTCTTAATTCTTTAGCACAAATTCTAATTTTTGTAGAAGTTCCATCTTCAAGTTGTATTCTAACACTTCTTAAATTTGGTAAAAATCTTCTTTTAGTTTTGTTTTTAGCATGACTTACATTGTTTCCGCTCATTGGACCTTTTCCAGATATCATACATCTTCTTGCCATTTTATTCCCTTTTGTATAATCGACCGATTAAAAATTTTTCGCAATACTACTTAAAAGTAATTAAATTATTGCTTAAATACATAGTGTTGTATGCTCTTTTAAAAAATTAATTCATTGGGAATGTAATTCTAAAATGAGCTCCTTCTCCTGTATCAGTTTTAATGTTATCTGCTAAAATAGTTCCATTAAAATATTTTGTAATAATTTCTAAACTCAAATAAAGCCCAAGTCCTGTCCCTTGTGTTTGATGTTTTGTACTAAAATAAGGATCGAATATTTTATTTTTTATATCTTCAGAGATTCCACCAGCATTATCTTTTATATCAATGATAATATTCTCATTTTTGTTGTATAAATTAATACTAATAATTTTTTCTTCAATATTATGGAGTAAAAAAGCTTCTTGGGAGTTTTTTAAAATACTCAGTACAACTTCAAAGAGTTGTTCAAAGTTTCCAAAATATTTTAACTTTTCGTCTAATACAACTTCAATGTTTATTTGATCAACCTCAAATGTATTTTGTAACATATCTAAACTTTTTGCAATTGTGTCTGAGATAAAAAAAGTTTCACATTGTTCTGAATCATTGAAAAAATGTCCAAAAATATCTATTGTTTTTGATAATTGATTTGCATTTTTTAAAATAATATCATTTGCATTGTTGATATCTTCATCTTCAACCAGACCATATTCTGCTTTTAAAGATAAAGTGCTTATTGCAGTGGTTATAACACTCAGTGGTTGTCTCCACTGATGTGCAATATTGTTTATCATTTCACCTAAAGCAATAAGTCTTGATTGCTGATATAGAATTTTATCCTTTTGAGAATTTTTTTCAATCTCTTCTTTTATAATTATTTCAAGATTATCATTGAGTTCTTGAAGCTCTTTCTCTTTTTCTTTCAATGTTTGAAGTGTTTGAGAATATTTTTTTCGTATAGCACTATCTTCCTTAAGTGCTTGTTCGTAAAATTTAAGTTTAGATTTTAGGGTTTTATTCTCTTTTTCTAACTCTTCAATGTTCAATCAAGCTCTCCATAAATGATATCTGTTCCACAACGTAATTCTTTTAAATAATTTTTTGCATCTTCTACATTGTGACTATCAATGATCGAACCATGCTGAGGTAAGATTGCATCGATTTTTAGGTTTTCAAGTTTATTAGCAAAACCACGAGCAGCAATATTAGAAGCCATATAAGATAGATGAAAGAGATCCATATTCATAGTATGTTCCTCAAAATCATCAACGATAAGTTTCCAATCCATATCAAGTGCAGCCCAAATATCTCCAGAAAAAAGAAAATGAGAAGTCAAATCTAAAGTGGTAAATGCCCCAGGAAAATGTAAAAATGGAGCTTCGATAAATTGCAATTCTTTTCCACTTGAAAAGGTAAAATTACTCTCTCCAATATCAAAAAAATCGTATTCTTCAATTCCATAATGTGGTAAAAGAACATTTGTTCTGTTTGAGGAGATTATTTTTATTTCTGGTTTGAAATTGAGCCAATCTATCATAGAAGCAGCAACATCTGGATCTTGATGACATAAAATAAGCCCCATAACATTTTCTAAAGGGCAAACTTTTGTAATATTTGATTGAACTTGTGTAAAAAAACTTCTACTTCCAGGGTCAACTACAATCGCTTCTTCCTCATCTACAATAAGATACACATTACATCTAAAAGCAGTTTCATTACTGATTCCAACCCAAAAAATTTTATGATTTCCCTCTTCAAACAATAAAACTGGTTCATTTCCATCTATTATTTGGTTTGCAAACTTCGTTGTTAAATTATTTTTCATTTGAATCCTTTTTTCTAATTTGATTGTACTATAAGTAAATTAAATAGTGCTATGTTAATGGCTTATTAAATCTATCTTTATAACTACATTTTTGACATAAAGATTCGACGGCAATATTATTTTTAAAATTATTTATGATATTTGAAGTTTTTTCGTTCTTTAGAATATCTTGCAAACTTTGATGGAATATATTTCCAAGATGAATCACTCCAAAGCCATCAAGACAACAAGGGATAACAGTTCCATTGCTAAGAATCCCTATATGAGAACTAAGTCCATAACAAAATCCATTGCTAAAATGGTTTGATTCTAAATTCGGCCATTCAAAATAGGTATCAAAATCAAGTAAAATTTGATTTTCTAATCGAATTGATTTATCATAAGTTAGATTATCTAATTGGATATGAAAATAATCTTCCAATAGGGTAAAAACATCTTTATTGAAAATATCTTCACTTTTTTCTTTATCCAAATTCCACAGTCTAAAATTAATAAAACTATGTACTTTGTTTTCTAATTTCAATTTACAAAGCATAAACATTGGTTGTAGGTATTCTAAAAGTGTCATCTTCATCTCATTTTTATTGTAACTATTGAGTGAGAAATTGATTTGTCTAATTGCTGGGTGTAAAAATAGTTCTAAATTGAATCTTTTTAAAAAATATCCAGTTGTAGTTATCTCTACTTTAAGATTATGCTTTTGTGTAATATCGAGATATTCTTTTAAGTTTGACAGAGTCAATGGATCACCAAAAATATGAAAAGTGATGATGTTAGTATAATGTTTCACTTGTTGTAAAATGGCATCAAATGAGTTTAGTGATATGGTTGATGGTTTATTATTTTTAGATGGACAAAAAGAGCATTGAAGTCCACAAACATTGGTAAGTTCTATATATACTTTATTAAATTTCATAAAAGGAGTTTATCAAAATAGAATTAAAAAAGGGAGAAGCTTTATAGCCTCTCCCTTGTCCAGTGATAGTATTTAACTTACTATTCAGCCACTGCTACTTCAACAGGAGTTGATTCCCAGATACCGTGTTTTGTACAGTATGCATGAGCAACAAGATTAAGTTTTCCCATAGCTCTAATAGAGAATGTTACCTCACAATGAGATTTTTCATTTCCTAAAGTTCCTGGAACAAAATCAGCTCTTGCTAATAAAGTTTCACCATTAAATAGTGAAATGTTTGCAATATAGTGATCAAAATCATCTGGATGAGTATATTCATTTCCCATTTTTACTGTTACTTTAAACATTTCACCTTTTTTTGCAGTGCTATCACAATGGATAAATGGTGAATGTCTATCAATATAATCTTTTTTCGCTTCTCTTTCAACTGTATCAATATCTACATATTTGTTAATCTTTGGCATTTTATTTCCTTTGTTTTATTTTGGTTTTCAAACTTCAAAATTCTACAATAACTTTTTTTAATCTCAATAGTGAAATAGGAACTTAATTTTTTAGTTTAAGAAAAGAGATAAAAATAGTCTTATTTATACTCAAATACAAATATTGCAAAAAATACAGATTTTGTACTTTAAATGTCTCCAAAAATAAAAAATAAAAACAAAAATTTTTCAAAATATTAGTTAAGAGATTTTTTGTATATTTTTTAAATCCCTTAAATTAGGGCATTTATCGAAAATACAAAATTTTATTTTTCATTTTTCATTTTATGGAACACTAAATGCAATTACTATTTTCGATTTAAATTCAAATAAAAGGAGACGAAATGTCAAGTTTAAGACAAATTGCATTTTACGGTAAAGGTGGGATTGGTAAATCTACTACATCTCAAAATACATTGGCTGCTATGTGCCACTATTATGGGAAAAAAATTCTTATTGTTGGGTGTGACCCTAAAGCGGATTCTACAAGATTAATTCTTCATGAAAAAGCTCAATCTACAATTATGCAACTAGCAAGCGAAGCTGGAACTGTTGAAGATTTAGAATTAGAAGATGTATGTAAACCAGGTGCTGGAGAATTTCATCCAGATAATAATGACATAACTGAAGGTTATATCAACTGTACAGAATCTGGTGGACCTGAGCCAGGTGTTGGATGTGCTGGAAGAGGAGTTATTACAGCTATTAACTCCTTAGAAGAAGAGGGTGCTTATAACGATG
>RRZU013476850.1_pt1 | contig 10648 bp, 13 predicted proteins | sample 2165561 | NCBI WGS metagenome assembly RRZU01 (sample SAMN10456909, study PRJNA506462) | wastewater metagenome | isolation source: wastewater sludge | place: USA: Moscow, Idaho | reverse complement strand
GCGGCGCTGAACGCCATCCAGGTCGCGGAGCTGTTGGTCCGATGACGGGGCTCCTCGTCGTCGGCGGCGGCGCCATGGGCGAGGCCCTCCTCGCCGGCTGGGTCGCCTCCGGAATCCCCGCGGCCGAGATCGGCGTCGTCGAGCCGCACGCCGCCCGCGCGGCAGATCTCGTCGCGCGCCACGGCGTCCGCGAGGCCACCGTCGACGACGCGGCCTCGGCCGAGGTCGTGGTGCTCGCCGTGAAGCCGAACACCGTGCCGAAGGTGCTCGACGCGCTCCACGGGCCGCTCGCTCCGGGCGCCCTGGTGATCTCGATCGCCGCGGGCGTCCCGCTCACGGTCCTGGAGGGTGCGCTGCCCGGCGTCGCGGTCGTCCGCGTCATGCCGAACACGCCCGCTCTCGTGGGCAAGGGCATGGCGGGCGTCGTCCCCGGCGCCGCGGCGAGCGACGCGCAGGTGGAGCGCGCCGTCGGCCTCATGGAGGCCGTGGGCAAGGCCGTCGTCATCGGCGAGCACCAGCTCGACGCGCTCACGGCGCTGTCCGGTTCCGGCCCCGCCTACCTCTTCTATGTGGCCGAGGCCATGATCGAGGGCGGCGTACACCAGGGCCTGACGAGGGCCGAGGCCACCGCGCTCGTCAACCAGACGTTCGTCGGGTCGGCCGCGCTGCTCGCCGAGTCGGGCCGCAGCGCCACCCAGCTCCGCGAGATGGTGACCTCCCCGGCGGGAACCACCGCCGCTGCGCTGCGTGCGCTCGACGACGCGGGCGTGCGCTCCGGCTTCCTCGCGGCCGTGCAGGCCTGCCACGACCGCAGCGCGGAGATGGCGCGCTGATTGGTCGATTACACGGCCGCGGGTTAATATTTGGGGTCTGGCCAGCCGTGGTTGGTCCCAGCAAACCACCCCGGGGGAAGTTGTTTCCCCCGGCTATGAAAGGCACACAGTGGGTTCTGTCATCAAGAAGCGTCGCAAGCGCATGGCCAAGAAGAAGCACCGCAAGCTGCTGAAGCGCACCCGCATTCAGCGTCGCCGCGCCGGCAAGTAGTGCCTGCGCCCTCCCGGGTCCTGCTGCTCACGCGGCGCGGCTGCCACCTGTGCGTGGAGGCCGAGGCGGCCGTGCGACGCACCGCCGCAGACCTGGGAGTGACATGGCGCGCCGTCGACGTCGACACCGACGAACGGCTTCGGGCGCGGTTCACCGATCATGTGCCCGTGACGTTCGTCGACCGGGAGCTTCACGGCTACTGGTTCGTCGACGAGGCGGCCCTGCGCGACGCGCTGACCCATAGCGCGGCGCGTGACATGACCGACGACTGGATCGCGGCGCTGCCCCTGAAGGAGAACTGACGTGACCGAGCCTGTTGACCCGATGGCCTCCGCCGACGAGGCCGAGATCGAGCCGACCAGCGGTTCCGTGACCTTCGTGGGGTCCGGCCCCGGCGACCTGGGTCTCCTGACCCTCGCCGGCTCCCGCGCCGTCCGCTTCGCCGACCTGATCATCGTCGACGAGGACGCGGACGTCGAACTCGTCCGGGGCTACGGCCCCGCGCACGCCACCGTCGCGTTGGCGGGCGACGACGAGGTGGGCGTCATCCTCGACGGCGTCTCGCGCGGGCAGAAGGTGGTCCGCCTCACTCGCGGCGACTACTTCACCGACGCCGACGCCAGCGGGGTCCTGCCAGAGGTGCTCACGCACGCCGGGCTGCACGCCAACGTCGTGCCCGGCGTCAACCGGTGGAGCGCCGCGCTCAGCTTCGGCGCGGTCCGCGTGACCTCCGCCTTCGCCGCGCTCGACGCGTCGCTGGAGGTGCCACCCGCCGCGCAGTGGCCCACCGCCGACACCCTCGTCATCCGCACCCGCGGCGCGCTCGCCGGCCAGGTGGCCGAGCAGGCCCGCGAGCTGTTCGGCGCCCCGGGGCACACCCTCTCGCTGAGGGGCATGGGCACCACCGCACAGCTCAGCGAGGTCCTCAGCTGGTCCGAGGTCGCCGCCTCCGAGGCGGGGGAGTGCTTCTACATCGTCGGCCCCGGCGTCGAGGACACGCACCGCCAGCGCTACCTGTGGTTCGAGGGCAAGCCCCTCTTCGACTGGCGCGTCATCGTCCCGCGCACGAAGGACGACCTCGCCTCGCTCGTCGACGAGCTCGCGCACTTCGGCGCGTCCACCGAGATCGTCGCCACCATGTCCATCGAGCCGCCGCGCACCGAGCAGGGCATGGAGAAGGCCGTCCGCGGCCTCGTCGACGGCCGCTACCTCTGGCTCGTCTTCACCTCGCCGCACGCCGTCGCCGCCATCGCGGAGCGGCTGACCGAGTACGGCCTCGACTCGCGGGCGCTGTCCGGCATCTCGCTGGCCGCCGTCGGCCGCGGCACCGTCGAGGCGCTCGCCCGGCTGGGCCTCGTCGCCGACCTCGTGCCCGTCGTCGAGAACACCACCGGCGCCCTCGCGAACGAGTTCCCCGCCTACGACGAGCTGATCGACCCGCTCAACCGCGTGCTCGTGCCCAGCGCCGACGTCTCGGTGGAGCCGCTGCTCGTCGGCCTCAGCCGCCTCGGCTGGGAGGTCGAGGAGGTCACGGCCTACCGCACCGTGCGCGCGGCCCCGCCGCCGCCCGAGGTGCGCGACGACATCAAGACCGGCATGTTCGACGCCGTGATCTTCACGTCCGCGACGGCCGTGCGCAACATGATCGGCATCGCGGGCAAGCCGCACGCCGCCACCGTCGTGGCCGCCATCGGCCCCGCGACCGCCGCCGCCTGCGAGATCCACGGCCTGCGCGTGGACGTGACCGCCGAGCACCCCACCTTCGAGGCCGTCGCCGAGGGCCTCGCCCGCTACGCGGACAAGCGGCGGGCAGACCAGCTCGCCGCCGGGCTGCCGGCGACCAAGCCGTCGCAGCGCAAGCGCCGGAAGCGGCGCAAGCCCGTTGAACCGGCGGAATAGGGTGATGAGCGTGAGCAACGCGACGATCGTTCATGTCCAGCGCCACGGCCAGGTCGAGAACCCCGACGGCGTCCTTTACGGCCGGCTGCCCGGCTACGGCCTCTCGGAGCTCGGTCACCGCATGGCGGAGCGTCTCTCCGAGCATTGGGCCGACGCCCCGCTCACGCACCTGCGCTGCTCCCCGCTGCAGCGCGCGCGGGAGACGATGGCCCCCACCGCCGCGCTGCACGGCCACCTCGAGATCACCACGGACGAGCGCGTGATCGAGGCCGACAACGTGTTCGAGGGCATGGTCTTCGGCAAGGACAACGCGGCGCTCAGGAACCCCCGCATGTTCTGGCACATGCGCAATCCGCTCCGGCCCAGTTGGGGCGAGCCCTACCGCGACATCGCCGCCCGGATGCGCGCCGCGATCGCCGACGCCGCCGACGCCGCAGGCCCGGGCGGGCAGGCCCTGATCGTCAGCCACCAGCTTCCCATCTTCATCGCGCGCCGCGACGCCGAGGGCAGGGCGTTCGTCCACGACCCCCGCGCCCGGCAGACGACGCTCTGCTCCGTGACCAGCTTCACGGTCCGCGACGGCCGGATCACCGCCGTCGCGTACGCGGAGCCCGCCGCCGACCTGCTCCCGGTCAAGAAGGGCCGCGGGTTCAAGGTGGGCACGTGAGTCGACTGGCGGTCGCCGCCGCGGCGCTGCTACTCGCCGGGTGCTCCGCGACGCCGGGAGCCGGCGACGGCCTCGGCTTCACGGGCGGCGACGGCACCTTCGCCATCGTCCCCTCCTCCGAGCGCCAAGAGGCGCCCGTCCTGGCGGGGACCACCCTGTCGGGCGACGAGATCTCGACGGCGGACTTCGCGGGTACCCCGATCGTCGTCAACGTGTGGGGTTCGTGGTGCGCGCCCTGCCGGGCGGAGGCGCCGCATCTGGTCGAGGCCGCGGAGCAGCTCGGCGACCGCGCCGCCTTCGTCGGCCTCAACACCCGCGACCTCGACGCCGCGCCCGCGCTCGCGTTCGAGCGCGCCTTCGAGATCACCTATCCCAGCATCTTCGACCCCGACGGCGAGCTCCTCCTCGGCTTCGGCCAACTGCCGCCCAAGGCCATCCCCAGCACCGTCGTCATCGACGCCGACGGCAGGGTCGCGGCCCGGGTCCTCGGCCAGGTCGACGCCAAGACGCTGGTGAGCATCGTCGGCGACGTGGAGGCCGACTCGTGATCCTGCTGGAGAGCTGGGCGGGCGCGGCCCTGACGTCGTCGATGCTCGTCGCCGTCCCCGTCGCGGTCCTGGCCGGCATCGTGAGCTTCGCGTCCCCGTGCGTGCTCCCGCTGCTGCCCGGCTACCTCAGCTACGCGTCGGGCCTCGGCGCCGCGGAGATCGCCACGGGCGAGGGGCGGAGGCGGCTGCTGATCGGCGGCACGCTCGGCTTCGTGCTCGGGTTCTCCGTGGTGTTCGTGCTGACTGGCGCGCTGATCGGAGGGGTCGGCGCGGCGCTGCTCGGCAACGCGCGCGCGATCACCGTCGTGCTCGGCCTGGTCATCATGGCGCTGGGCGCCGCCTTCGCGGGCTGGCTGCCGATGCCCTCGGGCTGGCGGATGTCCGCCGCGCCCCGGCTCGGCGTGTGGGCGTCGCCGCTGCTCGGCGTGGTGTTCGGGATCGGCTGGACGCCCTGCATCGGCCCCGCGCTCTCGGTGGTGCTGACGCTCGCGCTCAACGAGGGATCGGCCGTCCGCGGCGGCGTGCTCGCGTTCGCCTACGCCGTCGGGCTCGGCCTGCCGTTCCTCGCCTTCGCCGCCGCGTTCACCGCGCTTGCGCCCCGCCTCGACTGGCTTCGCCGCCACCAGCGCGGCCTGCAGGTGGTGGGTGGCGTCGCGATGATGCTCGTCGGCCTCGCGATGGTCACCGGCGTGTGGGACGTGCTCATGGGCGCGCTGCGCCAGTGGGCGGCGAGCTTCGGGACGATCCTGTGAGGCCCGTCCGCGAGTTCGTGCGCTGGAGCTGGGGCCAGCTGACCAGCATGCGCACCGCGCTCGCGCTGCTGTTCCTGCTCGCGCTGGCGACCGTGCCCGGATCGATGATCCCGCAGCGCAGCGCCTCGCCCATCTCCGTGATGGACTTCAAGCGCGAGTACCCGTTCTGGGACACCATCCTCGAGCCGCTCGGCATGTACCACGTGTACACCTCGCCCGCGTTCTCGGCGATCTACCTGCTGCTGTTCTTCTCGCTGATCGGCTGCATCCTGCCGCGCATCGGCAAATACCTGCGCGCCGTCCGCAAGCCCCCGCCGGCGCTGCCTGCGCGGGTGGAGCGGCTGCCCGAGTCCGCCGTCGGCACCTTCGACGGCGCGTCCTCGGCCGCGCTGGACCGCGCGGAGGCCTGGCTGAGGAGCAAGCGCTACCGCACCCGCAGGGCGGGGGAGGGCATCAGCGCCGAGCGCGGCTACCTGCGCGAGGCGGGCAACCTGCTCTTCCACATCTCCCTTGTCGTGGTGCTCGTCGGGCTCGCGTGGACCAACCTGTGGGGATTCCGCGGCAGCGTCGTCGTCGTCGAGGGGCGCGGCTTCGCCAACGCGATCACGCAGTACGACGACTTCACGCAGGGCTCGCTGCTCGACACGGATGCCCTCGAGGCGTTCAGCGTCAAGGTCGAGAGCTTCGCGGCGGAGTTCGAGACCGGAGCGGTGCAGCGCGGCGCGGCCCGCCGCTTCGACGCGGATGTCGTCTTGACCGACGCGAGCGGTGAGCGGACCCAACTGCTCACCGTCAACGGGCCGCTGCTCACCGCGGGCGGCAGTCAGGTCAACCTCGTCGGCCACGGCTACGCGCCGAACGTCACCGTGCGCGACGGCAACGGCGACGTCGCGTTCTCCGGCCCCGTCGTCTTCCTGCCGCAGGACGGCAACTTCGCGTCGGTCGGCGTCGTCAAGGCGCCCGACGCCCGCCCCTTCCGGCTCGCGTTCGAGGCGTTCTTCTACCCGACGGCGGTCCTCGACGAGACCGGCCCGCACTCGGTGTTCCCCGACGCGCTCAGCCCCGAGATCTACCTCAACGCCTGGTACGGCGAGCCCAAGGTGGAGACGGGCATCCCGGAGTCGATCTACACGCTGAACACCGACGGCCTGCAGCCCGTCATGGGCGACGACGGCGAGGTGTTCCGCGCGCGGATGCTCCCCGGCGCCGACATGCCCCTGCCCGACGGCCTGGGTTCCATCTCGTTCGACGGCTGGCAGCGCTGGGTGAAGCTCCAGGTCAGCCAGACCCCGGGCAACGCCCTGACGCTGATCTCGATCATCGTGGGCGTCGCCGGCCTCACCGTCAGCCTCTTCGTGCGGCCGCGGCGCCTGTTCGTCCGGCTGGGCGACGGCGTCGCCACCGTCGGCGGCCTCGACCGCACCGACGCCGCGGGCGGGCTCGACGTCGAGGTGGCCGACCTGCTCGCTGCGGCGACCGGGTCGGCCGAATCCGGCGCGTCGGGGCACAATGGGGACGCGCCTTCCCCCGTCGTCGATCAGGAGCAGCCCGAATGACGCTATCCGAGTGGTCCTACACCGCGACGGTGACTGCCGCCGTGCTGTACCTGGTGGCGTTCGCGCTGCACTCCTTCGAGTGGTCCTCGGCGCGCGGGTTGGCGGCCGTGCGGCCGGGCGACGGCAGCGAGGACGCCGCGCGCGTCCGCGTCGACTTCTACGGCCGGCTCGGCCTCATGGTCACCGGGCTGAGCGCGGTGCTGCACGTGGCAGGCGTCGTCCTCCGCGGCGTCGCCGCGCAGCGTCCCCCGTGGGGCAACATGTACGAGTTCATCACGACCGCGCTGGCCTTCGTGGTGCTCATCTACCTCGTGTGCGCCGTCCGGTTCGGCATGCGCTGGCTGGGCCTCGGCGTGACGCTGATCCTCACGGTCGGCCTCGGCCTCGCCGTCACGCAGTTCTACGTCGAGGTCGCCCCGTTGATGCCCGCGCTGCACAGCGCGTGGTTCATCTTCCACATCATCGCCGCCTGTGCGGCGGGGGCCGCGTTCAACGTGGGCGCCATCGCCGCCGTCCTCTTCCTCATCCGGGAGCGGGCCGAGCGGCGCGCCGCGGAGGGGGGCGCGGAGATCACCGGCTACCTGGCCAAGCTGCCGTCGTCGGCGCGCCTTGACCTCTTCTCCTACCGCATGCACGCGTTCGGCGTGCCGCTCTGGACGTTCGTCATCGTCGCCGGCGCCATCTGGGCGCAGTACGCGTGGGGCCGGTTCTGGGACTGGGACCCGAAGGAGACCTGGTCGTTCATCACCTGGCTGGTCTACGTCGCCTACCTGCACGCCCGCGCCACCGCCGGGTGGCGCGGCCGCCCCGTCGCCATCATCGCGGTCATCGGCGTGGTCACGTTCTGGTTCAACTTCGTCGGGGTGAACCTGCTGTTCAACGGCATGCACTCGTATTCGGGGATCTAGGCCGGTGCCGGCACACGAGTCGCCGGACTGGCTGGTCCGGATCTACGAGGAGCAGGGGAGTTCCCTGCACCGGCTCGTCGTGCTGCTCGGCGCCGAGGCGCAGTCCGGGCGGATCGTGCGCAGCGCGCTGCTCGCCCTGCACCGCCGCGGCCACCGCATGATCGACCCGACGGAGCGGGTCGAGTTCCTTCAGGAGCACACCGTCCACCTTTCCCGGGCGGCGCGGCTCGCGCAGGACCCGCTCGTCCTGCCCGAGGTCGACGACGCGCGGCAGGCCGAGCTGCTCCGCGCCGTGTCGGAGCTGCCGCCGCGCACCGCGGAGATCCTCGTCGTCAGCCACTACCTCTCGACCTTCGGGCCCGAGCTCGCGGGCATCATGCGCCAGTCGGTGCGCGGCTGCAACCAGCGGATGGAGGCGGCGCTCGAGTCGCTGCGCGCCCGGGTCGGCGATCCCACGCCGGGCAGCCAGCCCGGCGTGATCGAGTCGCTGTCGCAGGAGCTGACCGCCGCGCTGCGCTCCGCCGCGCGCACGGTGCAGGCGCCGGGCACCGACACGCTGCTCGGCGAGCTCGCCGAGCTGTCCGGCCCGTACCGCCGCAGGGTCGGCCCGCGCACCGTGGTGCTGCTGACGGTGACCGCGCTGCTGCTCGGCCTCGCCCTCGCGCTGCTGACCCGCCCGGACGCGGCGCCTGCCGTGACGGCCACCCCCCAGCCCAGCGTGACCGCCACCCCCGGGTCGACGAGCTCGCTGCCCGCGAAGGTGCAGGCGGTGGTCTACTACGTCGGCCGCTCCGACGGCCTGCTGTTCCGGGAGACGCGGGGGCTGCCGTCGTCGGAGAACCTCGTCGGCGCGGTGGTCGAGGCCGTGTTGAGCCTTGCGCCGCTCGACCCCGACTACAAGACGGCCTGGGGTCCCGGGCAGCTGATCGGCGCGGAGGAGGCCGACGGGACGATCGTCGTCGACCTGACAGCCGAGGCATACAGCGACATCGACGGCGCCCGCCAGGCCGCGCAGGCGCGGTCCCAGGTGATCTACTCGCTGGTGGCGTTGCTGAAGCAGCCCGATCTCCGCGTGCGGTTCCTCATGGAGGGCGGCCCGCCGCCGGAGGAGTTCCGCAACCCGAACGGCTTCGGCGCGCGCGGCCTGACCCCGGTGACGCCGGTGATGGTCACCGCGCCGCGCAACGGCGCGAAGTTCCCCGTCGGCGAGGTCGTCATCACGGGCCTCGTGCAGCCGGGGGTCGGCTCGCCGTACATCCGCGTGACCGACATCGACTCGGAGGCCGTCATCGTGGACGTCGAGGCCACCGTGAGCAGCACGACCGACGACGACGGCTGGCACGCCTGGTCGGCCGAGGTGAGCCTCGGCGCGGGCAACTACGACATCCGCGCCTCGGTCGTCAGCGGCGACCCCGCCGAGGTGGTCGCGGAGAACAAGGCGATCAAGGTCGGCTAGCGAGGAGCGTCACGGGCCGAACGGAAACCGCCACGCTGTGTCCGCGGCTTGTGGCCTTTCGGTCAGGACGACGGTGCGACGTACTCGTGCCGCAGGTCGGTCACCCTTGCGATGTGGCCGAAGTCGTGGTCTGCTGCAAGCACCGTCGCCTCGTTGACCAGGGCATACGCGGCGATGAGGATGTCCGTCGGGCCAGCGGCGCGCGCGAGACCCGCATTCCACAACGCCCCCTGGATGTCGAGCACCAGCGACTCATCGGGCGCCCGCTCGAGTGGAAACCCCAGAGAGATCTGTTCCCGGTAGTGGGCGTGCTCGGCCGGGGTGCGGGCGCTGTGGCAGAACTCGAGGACCTGTGGCGGGCAGGTGACGAAGAGGTCAGACGGCGCCCGCTCGATGCGGCGGAGCCTTTCGACCATGTGGGTGTCCCCGGTGATCGCGCGCGCCCACACCGAGTTGTCGACGAGGTAGTCGGTCACGATTCGGGGTCGGGGTATGAGATGACCGGGGCGCCGAGCCCTTCCGGGAGGTCGGCGAGTTCCAGGATGCCGTCGATCATCGCCCCCTTCTGCTTCGACGCGATGAGCCGGCGCAGCGCGAGGTCGAGCACGGCGCGGTTCGACTTCTCGCCGGTGAGTGTCCGAGCTCTTTCGAGCAGCTGGGGATCGAGGTCGACGCTTGTTACCGCCATGGCAGCCCCTTCGACGTTGTATATGGTCGAGTATATAATGATGCCACGCGGTGCTTCCAGCCGGTTCATGCACGTGAGCAGCACGACCGACGACGACGGCGGGGCATTTCCGCCCGGCACGTCCTCGCCGCCCTACATGTGCCGCGTCGAGTCCATTCGTTGATGCAGGATTCGGATGACGTCGACGCCGACTGGACTCTCGACATAGAACACGACGTGGCTGCCGATGGGGTAGCGCCTGTAGCCTTCGCGGATCTCGTCGCAGCGGCGCCCGCGGCTGGGGTGCCCGGCGATGCGCTCGATCGCGGCTCTGATCTCGGTCACGTACACCTCTGCCTGGGCGAGGTCCCACCGCTCCTGCGTGTAGTCCCAGATCGACGATAGGTCCCGCTGCGCCGCGGGCGTGAGCCGGTAGGTGCTCACGACTTCTTCGCCGCGATGAACGCGTCGAAGTCGAAGGCTTCGGGGGCACCGCTCGCCTCGCCGGCGGCGAGGGAGGCGCGCAACGCGGCCAGGTGCGTCTCGCGGTCTTCCAGGAGCCGGAGCCCCGCGCGCACGACCTCGCTCGCGGACCGGTAGCGCCCCGTCGCGACCTCCCGGGCCAGGAACGCGGAGAAGTGATCGTCCAGACTGATCGACGTGTTCGTGCTCATGCCCGGAGAGTACCAAGAATTGGTAACTTAACGAGAACCTGCCAATGCCCAGGTCCTCCAGGAGCGTGGCTGCAAACGTTCGATCTGCGCCACGCCAAGCGGTATCTCGGCTGTTTCCGTCAGCAATCTGACGGAGACAGCCGAGATAAGCCGATTGGCGTCACGGATCGAACGGAAACCGCCACGTTGTCGCCGCAGGCGGGGTATGTAGTTCCCTCAGTGGGTCGCGATCCGGCGCGCGAGGGCGAGGGTCGGCTCGTCGGGTTGAGCGTCTGGCGCCCAACCTTGGACCGACTCACCGTCGTTCCAGGACGTCCAACGGGTCCAGGCGCATCGCACGCCAGGCGGGGTAGGTGCTGCCAAGGACGAGCATGAGGGCTGAGCCCAGCCCGAGCGTCGCCACGCCAGTCGGGCGTACGAGCCGGAGGTCGGCGTGGAACGCCGACCTGCCGAAGGACTCGACGAGCGGGGCGGTGG
>RRZU013372585.1_pt1 | contig 10648 bp, 10 predicted proteins | sample 2165561 | NCBI WGS metagenome assembly RRZU01 (sample SAMN10456909, study PRJNA506462) | wastewater metagenome | isolation source: wastewater sludge | place: USA: Moscow, Idaho | reverse complement strand
TGTGATCAGTCCGGCCACCCACCATGCGGCGGACCAGCCGGGTGAGGGCTCGAGCGCCGCAGCCATCCGGGCGACCGTGGCCACCCAACGCGTACCCAACTGGGCCGGTGCCATCACCAACGCCCTGTTCGACTCCGACCAGCTCGAGGCGTGGGGCGACTGGAGCATGATCTACACGACAGAGTGCAACGGCTGGGTGCCGTCGATCCGTTTCACCGACTGACGCTGAGCCGACAAACCGCAGAGGAGTGCCCGCCGCCCGTCTCACACGTGTGAGACGGGCGGCTGTTATTGTCGGGCGCAGAGGCTTGCGGCTGAAGGGCGGGTGCAACGCCCGCGAGCCGCCCTGAGGACTAGACACATGGCCGCACCGAAGTTCACGGGCACAGACTCCAAAATCCGGGCGGCAGAAAAGGCCGCCCAGGCCATGCGTCTGCGGGCGGCGGGCGTCACCTACGAGGAGATCGCGCGCACCCTGGGCTACTCGGCACGCTCGAATGCACACATTGCCGTGCAGCGCGCATTGCGTGACGCCATCCAGGAGCCGGCCGACGAGCTGCGCACGCTCGAAGCTGGGCGACTCGACAAGCTGCAGCAGGCGCTCTGGGCGCAGGCCATGCAGGGCAACCAGGGCGCGGTAGACCGCGTGCTGCGCATCATGGAGCGCCGCGCCAGGCTGCTGGGGCTGGATGCGCCCGTGCGCAACGAGGTCACCGGCCCGGGCGGCGCGCCGCTCATGATCACGCTCGACAAATGACTGCACTGAAGTTCTCCGAACTGTGCAATTTCACCGAGAAGCAGTGGACGGCGACGCACACGGCCGATGCGCACCTTTACACGCTATTTGGCGGCTCACGCGGCCCGGGCAAGGCACTCGCCCTGGAAACGCCGATTCCAACACCTGCGGGGTGGGCGTGCATGGGCGATCTCTGCGTAGGTGACGAGGTGATCGGGCGCGATGGCGCACCCTGCCGCGTGACATGGGTTTCGCCTGTATGGGCCGACCGCCCCTGCTACCGGCTCACTTTTGACGATGGCACTGCGATTGTGGCTGACGCGGCGCATGAGTGGCTAGTCTTTTCGCGCAATGACCGGCGCGCGCTGGTGCATCGCACAGAAGGATGGCGGGCCGCCCGTCGCGCCCGCCGCCAGTCGCGTGGCACAGGAGCGAAGCCGTGGGTGGCTGCGCGCAATGCAGCTACGCCTCCACCGACCAAAGCGCCGCCCGCGGGCTTGATTCGCACGACGGCGCAGATTGCCGAGACACTCAAAGCAAGTCGCGGCGCGGAGAGCAATTGGAGTGTCCCTACCTGCGGCGCGCTGGACATGCCCGCCGTCGCCCTGCCGATTGACCCTTACGTGCTGGGTGTCTGGCTCGGTGACGGCACGTCGTCGATGGGATCAATTACAAGCGCCGACAGCGAGATCGTGGAAGAGTTGCAGGCGGCGGGTTACGCAATGACGAAGTGGGCCGCTCCCTACCTCTGGAACGCCGTCGGGCTTAAGGCGCAACTGCGTGCGCTGGGTGTGCTGGGCAATAAGCACATCCCGGCCGCCTACATGCGAGCATCCAAAGCGCAGCGTCTGGCGCTGCTGCAAGGGCTGATGGATACCGACGGTTCTGTAGACAAGGATGGGCGCGTCGAATTCACGGGCATGACTGAGCGTCTGGTGCGCGGGTTGTGGGAGCTGGTGCTTTCGCTGGGCTACAAGGCGACACTGCGCACAGGCAGGGCGACACTGGACGGGCGCGACTGTGGCCCTAAATGGCGCGTGGGGTGGTCTGCGGAGGAACCGATGTTCCGCTTGTCGCGCAAGGCGGAACGCCAAAAGGTCTCCGGGTTCAACGGTGTGCATCACTGGCGCTACATCGTGGCTTGCGAAGCGGTGGACAGCGTGGCGGTGCGTTGCATCGAGGTGGACAGTCCGGATCACCTCTACCTGGCAAGTGAATCATGGATTCCTACCCACAATTCGTTCTGGTTGCGCTGGTACCTGCTGCGCTTCCTGTTGCGGGCCGCGCAGGCGGGCTTTCCCGGTATGCGCGTCATGCTCGGCTGCGAGGACTACCCGTCGCTCACCGACCGCCACCTCACCAAGGTGCAGACCGAGTTCCCGGCGTGGCTCGGCTACTACGTGGGCGGCGACCGCAAGGAGTTCAGACTTGCACCGCACTACGGCGGCGGCGCGATTGCCTTTCGCAACCTGGACGACCCGTCAAAGTACCAGTCCAGCGAGTTCGCCTGCATTGCCATCGACGAGCTAACCAAGAACCCGGAGCGCACCTTTCACATTCTGCGCGGCTCGCTGCGCTGGCCGGGTTTCGAGGGCGTGCGCTTTGTGGCGGCGACGAATCCCGAGGCGAACTGGGTGCGTGAGTTCTGGATTGAGCGCACCCTGCCCGAGGCGCTGCGCCCGGCGGCCGACCAGTTCGCCTTTGTGCCTGCGCTGCCGGACGACAATCCGCACTTGCCGTCTTCGTACTGGGCGATGCTGGACACGCTGCCCGACGCGCTGCGCCAGGCATGGCGGCACGGCGACTGGTATGCGGCCGTAGAGGGGCTTGTGTACGCGAGCTTTACCGCCGACAACCTGCACGACGCAGAGCCGAACGAGGCGCGCCCGTGGTACGTGGCCATTGACGACGGCTACATCGACCCGAGAGCCACGCTCTTTGTGCAGCCGCAGCAGGGCGGCGGGCTGCACGTGTTCGACGAGCTGTACCAGACGCAGACGCTCGAAGAGGTGACGATTGACGCGATCAAGGCGAAGGCGGCAGAGCACGGGCTGCGCCTGCCCACGGCGGCGATTGTGAGCCATGAAGCGGTGGCGCTGCGCGCACGCCTTGCGGCGGCGGGCATCCCGGCGGTCAACTGGCTCGAGCAGAAAGCGGGCGGCGGGCGCTCGACGCGCATGGCGGCCGTGACACTGACGCGCGGCTTGATTTGCGACGGGCAGAATCAGCGCAGCTTGCACGTGCATCGGCGCTGCGCGCGTCTGCTGGACGAAGTGCGGGCGGGCTACAAGTACCCGCCCGGCCGACACGGGCTGGAGACAATGCCCGCAGACGGCAACGACCACGCGTGCCAGGCGCTCGAGAGCGTGGTGTGGTGGATGTACGGCAGCGCAAAACGGCAGCGACCCAGAGTGCGGGAATACTAAGCCATGATCGACCTGTTCAGACTGTCGCCGGCAGACCTCGAGCGCTTCATTGCCCTGCAGGCGCGCGTCGCGCAGCAGACAAACGAAGCGGTGCGCATCAAGGCACTGCGCGAGTATTACGAGGGCGCGCACCCCGTCCTGCTCACCGAGCGGCAAATGGAATTCCTCGGCCCGCTGGTGGCGGACGACGTGTTTACCTTTGCGCACAACGTGACGGGTTCGGTGGTGGACACATTGAGCGAGCGCCTGAGCGTGCAGGGCGTGGCCGTCAACGGCGTGACGCAAGCGCCCGGCGGCAAGGCGCAGGCCGACGCGCCCAGTCCTGACGCGCAATTGAGCGCGACGCTGTGGGGCTGGTGGAAGGCCAACCGGCTCGACATGCTCGAGCAGGACATGTACGCGAACGCGCTGGTAGACGGCAAGGCGTTCGCCATGGTCGATTACGATCCGGTGGAGCAGCGCCCGCGCATTGTGGCGCACCGCATGGACGACGGCGACACCGGCATTGTGGCGCACTACGATCCCGATCAGCCGCATCGCATCCTTTTTGCGAGCCGCTACTTTTACGCGTTCGACCCGCTGCGCCCGAGCGCCACGGGCACGGCGCGCAAGACGGTTTACTTGCCGCATGAAATCCGCAAGTACCGCGCCGGCGGCTTGCAGGCGGCGGGCGGCGTATGGCAGCCGGTGATGGACGAGGGCGACAGCGCGTGGCCGTTGCCCTGGGTGGACGGCACAGGCGCGCCGCTTGGCGTGCCTGTGGTGGAGTTCGCGAACCCGGGCGGCAGTGAGATCGCGCAGCTTGTCGGCTTGCAGAACGCGCTGAACAAAACATGGCTCGACCTGATTGCGGCGGCCGACCAGTCCGGCTTCCCGCTCATGGTGGCCGAGTACCCGAACGGGCAGGGCTTCGCCAACGTTTCGAGCGATGACGACCTGACCGGCGACGACGAGCTGCGCCTTGCGCCCGGCCGGCTGCTGGAGATCGACGGCGGCACGGTGCGCAGGCTCGAGGCGGCCAACCTTGCGCCGATGCTCGATGTGATCTGGGCGCTGGTTGCGGCGGTGGCCGGTATCAGCCGCACGCCGCAGTATTACCTGCGTCCTGTGGGTGGCGACGTGCCAAGCGGCGAGGCGCTCAAGCAGCTCGAGAGCGGGCTGGTGGCGCGGGCCGTCAAGAGGCAGCGCGTCTTCGGGCAGGCGTGGGAGGACGTGCTGCAGCTTGCCGTGCGCGTGGCCGGCGCGTTCGGGCCGCTGCCGATGGTGGCCAAGCCAAGCCTTGAGATGCAGTGGGAGGACGCAGAGACGCGCAACGAGCAAGTGCAGGCGCAGGTGGCCGAAGCATACAAGCGGCTGAACGTGCCCGATGCGCAGATTTGGTTGACACTCGGTTTTACCCCCGAACAGATTGCGGGCTTTGAGGCAAGTGCAGCGCAGAAGCAGGCAGAGCAAGTGGCCGGCATTGCGGCGGCCCTACGTGTGACGACGACAGGGAGCACAGACAATGGCAGAGCCAGTGACGTTGTACAAGGACGGCAAAACGGTGACAACGGCAGCACCCAGCGAAGCGCGCCGCTTGCAGGGTGAGGGCTGGTCGCTCGACGCGCCTGCGCCCAAGGCAGAGCCTGCGCCCAAGTCTGAGCCGAAGAGCGCCAGGAAGTGAACCCGCTTCTGGCCGCGCTGGTGGCGGCGGGCGTGATTGACCGCGCCGAGGCCGAGCGCATCAATCGGCTGCTGAACGACGACCTGCGGCGCACGTGGGCCGAACAGCAGATCGCTGCCGCCACGGCGCGAGCCCTGCGCGCCCAGCAGCAGCGCCTTGCCACGGCGGCCGGCGAGGGCGGCGCGCCTGCGCTGGTGCAGGAGTCGCTCTGGCGCAGTGAAGACCGCCAACTTGCGCAGGCCGTGCTGCCGTCTCTGCGCAGTGTGGCCGGCGACGCTGCGATTGTGGCCAGTGTGCGCAGCGGACTCGACGCGTGGCAGGCGACAAACACGGGCGTGATTGACTGGGTGAACCAGTATTACACCGGCGCGGCGGGCGACGCTCTGGGCAGCATCCCGAGCCTGAACCGCGTCACACGCGAGGAGGTAGGGCGGCTCGTCAACTTGTGGCAGACGGGCGACTTGCCCGGCGGGCCGCAGCTTGGCTTGCCCGACCTGATCGCGTCGATGGAAAGCTCGTTCGGCGCAGAGCGGGGCGCACGCATTGCAGTCACTGAGACGACGCGCGTCTTTGCCGAGAGCACGCGGGCGGCGGCGATTGCCAATCCGACGGTGACGATGCTGCGCTGGGGCACGGCCAGAGACGAGATCGTGTGTTTTCCGGCTGGCACGCTAGTCACTACCGAAGTTGGCGATGTGCCAATCGAACGCATCGCACCCGGACAGCGAGTCATGACTCGTAGTGGACTGCGGCGTGTGTCGGCAGTCAGCGTGCGGGACTACAGCGGAGAGATGGTGACGCTGGAAACCGAGAGCGGCGTTCGCCTGACAAGCACAGCGAATCATCCTATCTGGTCAGAAATCGCCCAAACGTGGTTGGAGGCAAGTCAATTCGAGATTGGCGACACTGTTCAGCTTCTCAACCACAAGAGCGACCGTATCGGGCGTGTGCTCAAGTTCGCGCTCGGCGACACGAATGATCGTCCATCCCTGCCCCCGAAGGTGCTTCTCCTTCGCTGTGTCGCGGCCGGGGGGATGCCAGTAAGCGCCATCGACTTCAACGGCAATGCGGCGATCCGGGATCGCGAAGTCAATGCTGTAGCGTCCTACGCGGAACTCCTGAGCGAACTCGACTCCGGCCGCAGTGAGCGCTTTACGCACGCGAGCTTCGAGCAGCGTTTCGGCCTGCGATCGGCGATAGCAGGCAAAACAACAGAACTGGCGCGACGTCGCACCGGGTTCCATTCGGAATCGCTTGCCGCACGTCTTACACGTGATGTACACCGGCGGGCGGCGGCATTCTTCGGAACAGAAGCGTTGTTCCCATCGCTTCTCGCTCGACATGAATACCTTGCCGCAGCGTTCGCAGGTTCTCTCTTTTCTCCTGTCTCGGCATTCCCAGCTGCACACAGTGTAGCGATGCGCGATACTCGCCTTGACCGAGAACTCCTTCTGGCATACCGGGCAGACTTTCGCAACCATTACGGCGGCGGAAGCATCGTCCCAGCACGCTCGGCTGCAATAGTCCCGCTTGCCATACAGTTGAGTGCCGGTCAGTGGCTTGCCGCATTGTTTGCACATCCTGGCCGGGGCAGCACGAACAGAGTCGTAGCAGGCCTGCGAGCAATACTTCTTGCCTGCCTGCGAAGGTGCCGCTTTGAATGGCGTTCCACAGAGCGCACACTTTCGGATTTCCAAGCCGTTTCTCCTGTGAGTAACGCGCAACCGATGACGACATTATATCACGAATGGCGAGGCACTGAAACAGTGCGGGTCTACGACTTGCAGGTCGAAGACGTGCCCGAGTTCTACGCCAACGGCATCCTCGTGCACAACTGTCCCATCTGCGGGCCGTTCGACGGGCAGACGATCACCAAGTACCAGCGCGCGTTCCCGGGCGGCTACTTCCCGCCTGCGCACCCGAACTGCCGCTGCGATGTAACGGAGGAGACGGCGTTCACGATGAACGTGCCGCTTGGCATAGGAGGAGCGGGGACGTGGACATACGGGTCGAGCTAGAGATGGGCGAAGCGATGCGCCGCTTGAGCACGATGCCGCGCCGTCTCTCTGGCGCGCTCATGGAGGGCGCAGAGGATGCGACGACGCTTGCCCTGCGCGAGATGCGCACCTACCCGCGCGAGCGGCCGGCACGCGGGCGCGCGCCCTACCGGCGCACGCGCACGCTTGAGCGTAGCTGGTTCCGCCAGGTGCGGCGCACGTCGAATGGCGTGGTAGGAGAGGTGCTGTCGAATGGGCAGATTGCTCCCTACAACATCTGGGTGCAGCACGCCCGCTACCAGGCGGCGGTGCATGTTGGCGTATGGCAGACGGATGCGCAGGTAGCCGAGCGCATTCAGCCGCAGGTGGTGGAAATGTTCACCCGGCGCATTCAGATCGCAGCCAACGGCTAGACGCTGCGCATAAACGAATATAGCGGCTTGTTTGTGCCCGTCTCACACGTGTGAGACGGGCGCTTTTTATGCTGTGGGGCATGGCAGCACAACAGACGCCGACGGGCGGGAAAAACGGGGAGACACCGATGGCAGACGAAGCAAGCGCCGGGCAGCCGGTGGAGACGCAGAGCGAAGCAGCCGCCCCGACAAACGGGAACGCCGCCGGTCAACAGGCGGGGGCGGACGAGAAGCGCTTTACGCAGGCCGACATGGATCGCGTCGTGAAGGAGCGGCTCGAGCGCGCCAAGGCGGACGGCGACAAGGCCGCCCAGAAGGCGCGCGAAGAGGCCGAACGCAAGGCGTCCGAAGAGCAAGGCAAGTTCAAAGAGCTTTACGACGCGGCGCAGGCCAGGCTGGCCACCGCCGAACAGGAAGCGAAGGAGCTGCGCCTGAATCAGGAGCGGCGCGCTGTGGCCGACCGGGTAGGCTTGCCGGCCGCGCTGGCAGAGCGCCTGCACGGGGAGACGCTCGAGGAGATGGAGACCGACGCCCGCTCGTTGCTGGCGGCTCTGCCGAAACCGGCCGCGCCGAACATCAACAACGGCGGCAGCGCACCGGCCACCGCAGCAGGGATGGACGAAGCGATGCGCCGCGAGTACGCGGCGCGGCTGGGAGTGAAACCGCAGTTTTTCAAGCCGACCAAGATCGGCTAGGAGGGGCAGCAGATGGCAATCGCACGGGAGACAAGTGCGAAGTTGATCAAGCCGCTCGAGGGGGCCATCGTGCGCCGGTTCACGGCGGGCGCGGCGCTCGAGGCGGGCGAGGTGGCGGCGATGATGTCCGATGGCTACGTCGATCCGGCAATCGGCACGTCGCTGGCCGGCGCGGCCGCAGTGGGCATCGTCCTGCCGGGGCTGAATGGCAAGATCGCATTCGTGGCGACTGACTCGGTGGATGTCGTGATTCATGGCGCGTGCCAGTGCGTGACGGGTGCGACGCCCGGCGCGGTGATCTTCGTGAGTGACACGGCAGGCGAGCCGGCAGAGGCGGCGGGTACGAAGTCGAGCGTTGTGGGCCGGGCGATCAGTGCAACCGTCGTGCTGGTCAATCCCTACCAGGTGGCCTGGGCCTAAGGAGACATAGAACATGCCATACGGGCCTCGCAGCACCGGCGAACTGGTGCAACTGACAGGCTGGGACGCGACCGCGCTGCGCAACTTTGCGCTTTCGGACGGCACGACCTACGCCGAGATCGTCTCGCTCATGAACGCCGGCCTCGGCGCTCTGAACGACGAGCTGTACAACGACTCGCTCATTTCGTCTCTGGCCGGCTACACAGACGAGGCCACTGTCGAATACCGCATGGGCGCGTCGAATGGGTTCGAGGAGCACACCGAGTTTGGCCGCGCCGACCCGCGCCGGGCAGACACTGAAGGGCACATGCTGCCGCTGTGCTCCTTCGACCGCATGTTGGGCTGGACGTGGGACTACATCCGCCGGGCGCGCATGTCGCAGGTTGAGGCAGACATTGCCGACGCGCTGAAGGACGCCCGCGACCTGGTGTGGGTGCAGATGCTGCGCAGGCTGTTCACGCGTGGCGACGGTTCGGGCCTTGGCTCTGGTCTGGGCACGGCGGGTTACTCGCCCGGCTTTGCCACGGCGGCGGCCAACACCAACGTGGACTTCATCCCGCCCTCGTTCGGCGGCGCGTCGTTCACGTCGGCCCACGAGCACTACGTGGGCGTGGCCGGCGGCGCGTGGACGACCGCCATCCTGGCCGACAAGGCCGCAGAGCTGCGCGAGCACGGGCACATGCCGCCCTACATCGGGCTTGTGAGCCAGGCCGACGTGGCCGAGATCAGCGCGCTGACGGGCTTCGTGCCGACGGCGAATCTGACCGTCAACTACGGCACGGGCGTCTCGCTCGCGAACTTCGCCATGAACGGCGAGGAGCTGACGCCGGGCGTCTATCCGTTCGGTACGCTCTACGACATCATGTTCTACGCGCTGGCACGCGTGCCCACGGACTATGGATTCTTCTACAAGTCCTACGGCCCGAACTCGCAGCGCAACCCGCTGCGCGTGCGCGTGGGCAAGGGGCTGAACCGCCCGCAGGTCATCGCGCAGACCGACCCGAACGCCGGCAGCGGCGTCTATCCCATCCAGAACCTGATGTTGTTCACCGAGTTCGGCGTGGGTGTGGGCGACCGCACGAATGGCACGGCGGGCTATGTGAACAACGCCAACTGGGCGGACGCAACCATTAGCTAGGGGATGGCGATGCCCTACGGGACGGCCGAAGGAGTCGCAGCGCGTGTGCCCAGTCTGCGCATTGGGCAGGCGGCGGCTCCCGACGAAGTGCAAGTCCTGCAATGGCTCGGCGAGGGTACGGCGTGGATTGACCGTACCCTCGCCGCGTCGGGCTACACCGTGCCCGTTCTGGCCGTCAACGCGCCGACGCTCCACGTTGAGCTTGTGGCCATTGCTGAACAGTACGCGGCGGCGCAGGCGCTGCGCGCCCGCGGGCTGGACAGTCTGACGGGAGCGAGTGAGGAGCGCAGCACGATCCTCATGCGCGAGGTGACGCAGCGGCTGGCCGGGCTGGCGCAGCAGGACTTGACCTACATGGGGGCGCAGGTGCAGGTGTCCAGCAACCGGGCGAACCGGCGGCTGCGCAGCGTGCAGATTCGGCGCATCGACGGCAGCTCGCGCTATGCGGAGACGGGCGGCAGTGAGTGGGGCGCGCTCCATGCGCCAAGCGACTAGGGGCACACCGTGCAGACCGTGACCACACTGGCGCAGGCGATGGCCGATGCCATTGCCGACGCCGTGCCCGACATCGACGCGGTAGACCTGAACAGCTATCTGCCGGCCGTGGAGACGCGGCGTGCGGCGCTGGTTGGTGTGCCGACCGGCTCATCGACCACGCTCACGCCGCTCACACTGGGCGGCGAGTGGGAAGCGTTGCACCGGGTGCGCCTGCAGCTGTGGGTGAAGGTGGACACCGGCGCGGCCGATGACAGCATGGAGCGGGCGCGCAACATCGGCCACCTGGCGCTGATTGCACTGGCCCGCGCCGACGGCGACGGCTACGCGCTCGCGCCCGAGGGCACGCCGCTGCTGTCCGAAGTGGGGCCGGACATTCTGTCGGTGGCTGAAGTGCCCTACGTGCTGGTAACTCTGACGGTGACAGTCTGGGAGACAGACGTCATCGCGTGACGGGGGATCGCTATGGCAGTCAAGGGCAAGCACACGCGCCTCTTTGTGGGGAGCACGACCGAAGCTTACGAGTTTACGGGCGTCTCGAACTCGCTCGAGGTGGCGCTGCAGGTGGAGTGCATCGACACAACCGCCTTCCAGGAGACGGGCACAACCTCGATTGCCGGCAACACGACGGGCACGATCACGCAGAGCGGCTACTTCCACGATGT
>RRZU011141749.1_pt1 | contig 10648 bp, 10 predicted proteins | sample 2165561 | NCBI WGS metagenome assembly RRZU01 (sample SAMN10456909, study PRJNA506462) | wastewater metagenome | isolation source: wastewater sludge | place: USA: Moscow, Idaho | reverse complement strand
CCGCTTCTTGACATTGATAACAAAACATACTCATTTTATACCTCCTAAAATCTTGTAATAGTTACACTATAAAAGATATACACAAAAAATATTCATTTCCTTTAAAAAAAACAAAAAAAGAAGAATTTTTTAAATTCTACTTTTTTTGTTAAAAATTAAATATGTGTAACTACTAAGGCTATACCCAAGTGTCGTCAACTTAGTAGATTTAAAGCAACCCCCTCTAAATCACTCTGTATAAGATAAACTAAAGTCTAAAGACTTAACTTTATCTAATCCCCCTATCAGGGGAGACTTAAAACCTTTGATTTTCTGAGCTTTCAGTTCTACTATAGTTACCCCTGTTAAGGGGAAACGGCACAAGAAAGGGGTTCTTTCCTCAAGTTGATGACATAGGGCTTTGCTCCGAACACCATAAAAACATAGAAACTTGATTTACCTAGATGTAAATACCTGAGTAGACACAACTATTTTTTGTCGTAAGATACTAAAAAAATTAAAAAATCCTTTAAATTTTCATTTTCTTAATAATTTTTTTACTCTAATTTTAGTATCTTTATCAATTCTAAGACTTTCTGTTATTTTTTGTATACTTTTGTTATGAGTAAAATCATCTAAATTATTAGTATTTAGAAAAATCTCTGTTTTTTGAGGAAATTTAACGTAACAAATAGAAATAGCCCAAGCGATTCCCATAGAAACATAGTAAGCTCTATTTAAAATTTTATCTAATAAAAGCAAAATGTCATCTATATAAATCTCATTTATATAGAATGTTAGAAGCATAACTACAGCAAAACGCACTTCAAATTCCTCATCTGATTCCAAATATGGTTTTATAAATTCATAAACTGTATCCATATTTTTTTTTGTAAAAGTAAGGGTACTAATACTACCATCACAAATAGCCCAATTATTAATTTTTGGTATAAACTTCTCCAAATAAGCTAAGGCTTCATCTATGTCCATTTTTGCATAGCCAATAACATAGCCTTCCAGTAGAAGTTCTTCATAGCTTTCTCTATTTTGTTTTTCTAAAAAATCCTTCCAGTTAGCTTTAGCAATACCCTTTGCTATTTTTCTAAGTATGGGAACTCTTACACCTAAAATATTTTTAGCATTAGGGACTAGTTTATACTGAAAATCTTTATAGTTTTCTTCAGATAAAGAATGTAATAATTCTTTTATATTATCCATGAAACCTCCAAAACTCTTATATATAATTTTGTCTAATGAAATTAATTATTGGCTATGTTCCAATTAGTTGTGGGGTTAGGGGCGACAGCCCTGTAATTTCAAACCCAATCGTCCACGCCAAAGCGTGGATGATTAGGTTTAGTCTGATTTAATAAAAACTAACAGTTAAATACAATAAAGCCTAATTATTTATCGCTTTTAAATCCTTGTTTAATAAGAGTAGGGTGAACTTTTGGAAAATAAACTTGTTTATAGATATTAGCTGTATTTAGAGACCAGTTCTTTTCTTTTTCACGCCCTACTTCTTTTAAATATGATTCCATAACTATGTCATATTCATCAATACTTTTTTCCACATTATCTACATTATAAGAATCAAAATGAATAAAAGCCTCTTTAGGAAGTCTCGGTTTTTGCTTAGAATTATTTTCTGGATAACCAATACATAAACCAGCTATTGGGAAAGTATATTTTGGTAAATTTAGAAGCTTTATCATTTCTTCAGGCTCTCTTCTTATTCCCCCAATAGGGACTATGCCTAAGTCAAATGATTCAGCAGCAATTATAGCAGCTCCCATAGCAAGACCTGAATCAAAAGTTCCTACCATTGTTCCTTCAGAACTTTCATGAATTACTTGAGAGATTCCATTTTTCTCAGCTGCTAAATGAGTTTTGTAGAAGTCTGCTACAAATACTAAAAATACTGGGGCTTTATCAATCCATACTTGCCCACCAGTAAGTTCAGCAATTTTTGATTTTTTTTCTTTGTCTTTTACCACAATTACTGATATTTGTTGTCCATTTATTGAGCTCGGCATTGAGTGAATAGACTCCAAAATTTCATTCAAAATATCTTGAGGGATATCTTTATCTAAGTAAGATCTTATAGATCTGTGATTTTTAATTATTTCTATTGTTTTATTCATGTAAAACACTCCTTTTAAATAAATACACTTATATTGTATACTTTAGCACAACTAAAAAACTTTTGCAAGAGAAATATTTGTATACAATTAAATTGAATACTTGTAAATTTGATATATTTATATGAATTTTATAAGAGTATAGTTTTGTCTTTAGGAAAATACTAAAAAATAGAATCAAAGCTTGTTCTTTTGTATAACAAGAACTAAAGCCCTTTGATTCTATTCTGCTTCTAGATTTATTTAACCAAAGGATATCCTATCCTACCAATACTGCCTATTCCACCTAGCACATTATAAACTTCTACAAATTTTAGTTTTTCCATGGTTTTTAATGCAGTTCCACTTCTATTCCCAGACCTACAATAAATAATGTATGTTTTTGTCTTATCTAGTTTATCCAAATCATTTTCAAAATTTTTAGAATAAAAATCTATGTTGATTGCTTCTTTTATATGACCTTGCCTAAATTCTTCTAAAGTTCTAATATCTAAAATTATAACTTCTCTTTCGGAAATAATTTTCTTCATTTCTTCTGCCGAGATATTCTTAAATATTCCTGTTTTTTCTACTGTTTTTTTAGATATTATTTTGTTATTATTAGCAAATATTAAAAATGTAAAAAATAAAAAACTTAATCCTAAAAAATACTTCATTTTGTCACCTCATTCCAAGTTGTCCATTATTACTCTATTTCTTCCTGTATTTTTAGCCTTATAAAGCATATCATCTGCTTTATTAATCATTTTATCTATACTATCCTCTAAGTTAGTACAGATTCCACTACTTATTGTCACAGGTATTTTGACATTATCATATAAAAATTCTTTATTTTCAACTAATTTTCTAACTTTTTCTATTATATTGTAGGCATCATCTTTTTCTTTTAGTACTAAGAGTATACAAAATTCCTCTCCACCATATCTACAGATTATATCTGCATTTCTTAAATTTTCTCTTAGAATATCTCCAAAAGAGGCAAGAATAAAGTCTCCACCACCATGACCATAATTATCATTGACTTTTTTAAAATAGTCTATATCAATCATTACTATTGCCAAATTTATTAAACCTCTACTTGCATTTTCAAAAAATTTCTGTGCTACTTCAAAAAAATACCTTCTATTATATAGTTTTGTTAAGTAATCTAAATTAGCCATTTCTTTTATTTTTTCTTTTTGTTCTTCTAACTCTGTTATATCGTCAATAGTTATTATAGATACATCTTCTCCATTATATATCATATCCTTTATTTTAATTCTAAAATACTTAAATACTGCTTCTTCATTTATATAAAACTTTCTTGTTACATAAATTGTTTTTATATCTTCTAAATCGAAATTATTCTTTAGCACACTTTTTCTAATAGAACAACTTTTGCATTCTGTTGTAGAGCCACATGGCACCCCTTGTTCCACAGCAAAAGCACAACCTAAAGAGTTTCCACAAAGTTCATTAATAACTTCTTTTTCTTCTTTGTTAAATAAATTTTTATAACTATTATTAACTTTTTTTACTTTCATTTCCTTGTCTACAATAAAAACTGCTGAACTTATGTTATCAAATAAGAATTCCATAAATTGTGCTGATTCTACTGTGTTATTAAGTAATATTCCCATATTTCCCTCCTCAAATAAATTGAATCTAAAACTTTGTTCCTAAACTTAATGAAAACCCATTGTCTTTTGTTTTGAAATCTTGCCCATAGGAAATTTTTACCATATATTTATTAGTTTCATTTACAGGACTAATTTCAATAATTCCTTTATTTAAATCTTCCAAATCGAAATAATGAGAATAAGCAACAAAATTATATTTTAATTTTAACATATAGTTTAAATTAAATTCTTCTGCTTCTATTCCAGTAACTCTGCCACTTAACACAAAATTATCTTTTATGTAGTAATCTTTTTGAAATTTATAAAAAATAACTTCATTATCTTTGTAATTATTGAGTCTTAATCCAAAAGTTGCTGTTTTGAAAGTATAATCTATTCCCAAAACTTTTTCTTCATATTTCCCTTGACCTATTATTAGATAATAATTTCCTTTGTAATACTCTAAAAAGTTAGAGGAATTTTGATATTCAAATTCAGGCCATTCTTTTGTGTAAAGTAAAGTATAATTTTCCTTATATCCTAAAGATATTGAAGGTAAATAATTTCCAAAATTATCTAAATTTGAGACAGAGTATTCAAAAGTCCAATTGTTAGAATTTACTTTAGCATCACTTTCTTCAACTAGTAATAAAATTAATAATAAATAAAATATTATATCCATAACTCTCCTTTCTCTAATTATCAATATACTTGAAATACTCCCAAATAATATCTTCATCTGAAAGTAATTTTTTGTTAGTTTCAAATAGATATAACAATTCATTTTTGGAGATTTCTTCATAAGAAGAATCATTTTTTTTCAACAAAAAATCTTTTTTACTTTGCATTTTTTTTACTGTGTGATATTTATATTCAAATTCCTCTAACAAATCTAAATTTTCTAAAATATTATTAATATCTTTATCAAATTTTCCAAAATTTCTTACAAAGTAAAAATCTCCATTTCTTTTCAAAATAATTCCATGTTCCATAGCTACAACTATTCTTTTAAAATTTTTCTTATAATAGTCTTTTAAATCATCAATTCTACTATCTGTGTAAAAAGAAACTGGATTTCCCTTTATTCCCTCATAAAAACCCCCATCTTTTATATATAACATAGGAAGAATCTTCTCGTAATCTTTTTTATTATACCCTCTTTTTTGATTCTCTTTTTCATCATTAATCATAGAGCCAAAAACAAATACCTCTTTATTGAGTACTTTCTCTATATTATATATAATTTCCATAAGTTTTTTTGAATTATCAATTTCTACCCCATCTTTATTGTAATTAATCCATTCTAAATCAATAACTATGCCATCAAATTTGAATTCTTGAAGTTTAGGGGATAATTCATCAACCACCCTTAGATGTTCTAGATATATTTTTTCAAAATCATTGTTTCCAAAACTATCCAAAAACCAAAAGTATACTTTTTTGTTGTTTTTATTTATTATGCTTATAAATTCTTTCAAGTTTTCTTGAGAAGAATTATAATAAAATATTCCTCCTTTACTAAAGATCACTGTACTTCCTAAATGAAATATAAGGCCATCGTATTCACTAGCAATTTCTTCAGCAATGCTTATTACTTTTTCTCTATCGTCTCTAAATAGTTTTAGCATAGCCAAATCATCAGCCATTATAATATAGTTTCCTTTAGCAAATAGGCTTATAGAAAATAGTAAAAATACTAGTGTTTTTTTCATTTTATAACTCCTTATTGTATAAAATACTATAACTTACTTCTTTTCATTTCGTCCCAGTGTTCATTTTTTCTTATATATTGCCAAATTCCTCTTATTCTAAATAACATTGTTAATTGCCTATATCCAAAATTCTCTAATATAGAAAAGACCAATAGTTTTGCTAAATCTTTAATATTTTTATACCTATTAAATGTTAATAATTCCAAGAATACAGCTAACATAGATACAAAAACTCCTAAAATGACTGCTACTATAAAAAATATAATAAAAATCTTAGTATCTATTTGGCCTGTCATATAAAAGTATGGCAATAGTATATATCCAGATACTTCAATTATTGGAGCAAACATTTCAAAAAATAAATAGTAAGGCAAAGCTAGAAGACCTATCCTTCCGTACTTTTTATTAAATACCATAGTTTTATTTTGCTTAAATGTTTCCATCAGTCCTCTATGCCATCTTGATCTTTGATTTTTTAAAGTATTATAATCTTCTGGAACCTGTGTCCAAGACAAGGGGTCAGGCACAAAAATAATCTGATAATTTAATTTCTTCTCCAAATAATATTTGTGAAGTCTAATTACTAAATCCATATCTTCTCCTACAGTAGATTTTATTGTTTTATCAGAAGAATAACCATTTATTTGAAAAACAGCCTCTTTTTTGAATAAACCAAAGGCTCCAGAAATAAGAGGTAGAGCATTTAATCTAGTCCAAGCATATCTTCCAAATAAAAATGCTCTTAAATACTCAACAACTTGAAAAGCTGCCAAGATATTTTTAGGATATTTAATTTCTTCTATTCTATTTTCATTGACCTTACACCCATTAATTACTCCAACAATTCCTCCAGTTGCAATAACGTTATTTGGATTATCAATAACTGGAACCATTACTTTTAGATATGAATCTTTTTCAAGAATAGTATCTGCATCTATACTTCCAAAGTAAGGATACTTTGAAATGTTTATTCCTGCATTTAAAGCATCTGCTTTCCCACCATTTTCTTTATCTATAATTTTTAACCTAGGATCTTTGTTACTTATATAGATATTCTTAATATCTTTTGTTTCAATAATCTTCTTGTAGGGAAAATTTTCTAGTCTACAATCAAATGTATTTAATACTTTTTTTAGCGTAGAGTCTTTTGACCCATCATTAATAACTATTACTTCATATTCAGGATAATTAAATTGACTCAAAAAAGAATTAATATTTTTAATTATTGTATCTTCTTCATTATACGCAGGAACTAGTAAAGAAATAGGTGGAGTCAATTTAGATTGATATATTTTTAAATAATTATTCAAATTAGATCTTTTTTTGTACTTTCTAATCCCATTATAAGAAACCAGAAATAGAATTAGGTAACTTATATTTAGAAGAAAGAAGTAAATTAATACTCCTATAGAAATAATATCAACTAATTCTTTCATCAAAACCTCCGCCACCAACAAAATATATATCTTCTAATGAGTTTTCTATTTCCTTAGAAAGTTTTTCTCTACTAAGTAAAGTTATAAAATAGTCTTCATAATTACTGTATTTTAAATCTTTAATTATATTAATTTTATGCTTACTAGAAATATCATTATCTAAAAGAATTCTTTCCAAAAAAACCCTTCCAAAGTTTGTAGTGAGTAAGTTATGAAAGCCATCTAAATATTTATTTTCTTTCAATAATTTCTCTTTGAAATAAAAAAAGTAAGACCCTGAAGAAAGGGTGTAAGCTGATATTTCTTTTGCAAATTTATCTTGTGAATTTAAAGTTTTTACTAAGACATCTATCCCTTCATAAGCTAATCTATCTAGGCTTAAGGCAGCATTTTTCCTAACCCACCATGAAGAATCCTTTAAAAATTCCTCTAAGAAATAGAAACTTTCCTTTTCTTTATATTTATAAAGATACTTTGCTCCAATAGCTCTTATGGTCCAATTTTTATTCTTACAAGCATTTCTAAAACTATTATAAGCATCCTGTAAACCCATTTCACCCAATGATTTAATAAGAAAAATCAAGTAATTTAGCTGGTCATGAGTTAAATCATCATTATTTATATACTTAGAAAACTCTTTCTTAATGAAATTATTTATTCTATATTCAAAATTTAGAACCATAATATAAAGAATTTCTCCTTTATAACTTAAAGGTATTTTCTTCCTAGTTAAGCTATTTATCATGTATTTTCTAGTATTATCATTTTGTATAATGTATCTAAAAAGGCTACTTGTGTCTGTTAGAAATATTTCAAAAAGTTTTTTAGTATTTAAGTTCTGAGAGTCTTTTGACTCTCCTATGATATTAAAAACTAAATCTATATATTTATTAATTTGAGAATCTTCTAATTCATAAATCCATTCATTTACTATATTATTAACTAGAGAAAAATATCCTCTATACAAATCATATTTTTTTATATAAGCTCTATCGAAGTTTAAAAAATAATCAAGTTGCTTTTTACTTCTAAGTTCCCCTATTTGATACAACAAAAGTTCTTTCTCTATTTTACCAGTAAAAGGATGATTAAATTTTTTTATAAGTTTATTACTTATATTCATTTCGTCACAAAGATTTATTAAACTTTTCCTATGAGCCCCATTTATTAAGTTGATTATTTCAATTATTTTTTCTAAAAACAAAGACATTGAATACCCTCTTTTAAGAGATTTATAAGTACTTAATCTAATAAAATCCTCTTTACTCCTATGTTGAAAGATGTAGTCTAAAATATCTTTTTCATACTTTTTTATGGTTTTTCTCTTATAATTTTGAACTAAGTTTAAATATAAGTATATTAAAAAATTTACTCCTATCAAAATACAAGTTATACTTAATGATAAATATAATAAAATTACTAAGCTATTCATTCTCACCTCTATAAACACAATGAAATTGGTTTATCCTCTCATAAACTCTGTCTATAAGGAGCTTAAGAATCGATGGATCAAAAGGAATGGGCACAAGGTAGTCTATTCCCATTTCATAAAGCTTTTTTATATAATCCAAGTTTGTTTCTGAAGAAATTACTATAATATAAGTAAACTTGTTCTTTTCCCGAATATAATTTATTAAGTCGTTATTATTACTACTGGATATTTTACTATTCAGTATTATAATATCAAAATTGGAATCATCTATTTCCTTCTTTGCTTCAGTAAATTTCTTTGATTTTTTAACCTTTGAACTATCTGTAAACTCAATGGCTTTATATATTATTTCTGTAAGTAAATCAGACTCTTCAAAAATTAGTATTTTCAAAATAATCAACTCCCATTTTAAGTATATCTTATATTTTTTGTAATTACTATATCATAAATTGAAATCTATAATTGTCAATATTCAACTCGATTTCTTCCATTTTCTTTTGCTCTATATAAAGCTTTATCAGCCTTATCTACAATATCCTCTACAAAAGAGTCTTCTTTCTTCATTTGATATACCCCTAAACTAATTGTCAGTTTTTCTATATGAGAAAATTTATTAGATTCAACTTTTTTTCTTAAATTTTCAGCAAGAGTATACGCTCCTTCAATATCAGTATCTGGGAGAAGGCAAATAAACTCTTCACCACCCCACCTTGCAAATATATCAGTTTTTCTTAAATTTTTTGATACTAAATTACATAGTTCAACTAATACTATATCCCCTATATTATGACCATAGTTATCATTGATTTTCTTAAAAAAATCTATATCAAAAATCACTACACTAAATATTGAATTATTTCTTTCAACTCTATTTAATTCATAAGAAGCCTTTTCCATAAAATAAACTCTGTTAAATATTTTAGTTAAGTAATCTGTATTAGACAAAAGCGTTAGCTTATTTTTGTCTTTTATATATATAAAGATTGCCATTATAGAAATACTTATTATGAAAACAACAAGACTCACAATAAGAAAATATTTATTTACAATATTTCTATATTGTTCAGCACAAGACATACTTATCATATAGGCTACATGTTTATTACTTATATTCTTTATAGATAAAAATTGCGCTAAATAATATTTGTCTCCTACTTTTTTTACAAAAGAGAAGCTTTCTTGCTTGTTTAACATTTCTTCTACATTTGTATCTTTAAAGAAATTTTCAAGTTTTTTATCATCAAAGACTTTTGCTTTTCCAAAAGAGGCATCCTTCACTTCTTTATCAAAATAATATCCATTAAAAACAGTACTTTTTAGATAATTATCCAATTTATCATCAAAAACAACTTTCTCTAGAACTTTTCCATCAATTATAAAAAACAAATCAAATTCATTATAAAGTTGAGTTATTACCTCAACAAGAGTTTTCATAGAAATAGAAACTTCTACAGATCCTACATAGTTTTTTTGATAGAACATAGGATACATAAACCTATATCCATTATAGATTTTCCCCTCTTCAAATCCTTTTACAATTATCTTCTCTTCTATAATTTTTCTTATACTATCTCTGGCAGATAGTAGGTTGTCTCCATATTTTTCAGGAGAATGAAATCTTAAAAAAGAATCTCCATTTACCAAGTGAAAATGAAGTTGTCTAAAATTATTTTTTTTTATATTTTTATAATTATATTTAAGCTTTAAATATAATTCTTTTCTTGAATTAGATTTTTCTTCATCAGTTCCATAGCTAGCTTGGTACATTAAATAATTGACTTGAGGGCTGTTAATACTTTCTTCAAAAACATATTGTGAAAAAACTTCGTAAGTTGCCAAAATAGAATTTATTTTAGATGTAAAACTCTCTAGTTCTGTTCCCAAATAAAGTGCCTGTTGTCTTGTATTTTCTTTGTATATTAAAAATCCCACATAGACTCCTAAGCTTATTAATAAAGTAGCTAAAAAACAAAGATTCTATAAGATTGCTTTCCTATTTTTTTATTTATGCTCACAAAAATCCTCCCTCAAAAAATAGTCTAAAATCATAAAAACTACAATACTAATATTTTTTCACCCCTGCCCAAAACGATTCCCAGATTTTCTTGGTATAGAGCCTTGATACATCACCATAAACAAGTATCCCTTCCAAAACGCCTTGAATCATTGATAAATAGAGTAGTTCTGGTTCTAAATCAGATTCTTTAATCTCGCCCTTTAACATGCCTGTTGCAAAAATATTCCTTATGTTTTTTATGTTTACTTCGTTACGGGTTATTATAAGATCTTTGCATTGCATTCTTAATTCTTCATTTTGTATTAAATAGATATTATGCCAGAATTTAATTTT
>RRZU010454727.1_pt1 | contig 10648 bp, 16 predicted proteins | sample 2165561 | NCBI WGS metagenome assembly RRZU01 (sample SAMN10456909, study PRJNA506462) | wastewater metagenome | isolation source: wastewater sludge | place: USA: Moscow, Idaho | reverse complement strand
TCGGTAGTGCCAGGCTCATGCGCTCTGCTCCTTGATCTCCAGGTGGCCGGACAGAATGTCCTCTCGGCTCACGGTCATCTCCCATTCGTGGTAGCACGACGGGCACACGAAGCCCACCTCGTTCACCACCTTGTCCCACTCCTGCTCCATGAGCCGGTCGTCGGCCGCGTCTCGCTCAGCGGTGATCTGCTCAGTGGACAAATGCACCTCAGGGAACAGCGCAGTCAACAGACCAGCATCAAAGTCCTCCAGTTCTGCGACCAGTGCCTCGAAATCCCACGACGAGAACTCAGCGGCACGGTTGTCGATCACGCGCAATTGGCTGATCTTGGCTGCCGGGAGGTCGGCTACGACCACCATCACTTCGGCGTACCCAAGACGGCGCATCGCCGCATACCGGGTGTGGCCGATCACGATCTCGTTCTCAGCATCAACCACGATGGGCTGCTGGTATCCGTAGGTGCGCAGGCTCTCCATCAAGGCGTTGACGGCCTCTTCGGGCACGCGGCGGGGATTGCGCCAGTACGGGCGCACGTCGTCGATGGGCAGCACGCGCACGTCGCCCAGGGTGAGTTTGCTCATCAGAAGTCCGGCACTTTCTCGTCGGGGTGGGCTAAGGCGTACTTGCGCTTTTCGTCGGCCTGGGTCTTGGTGACCACGACGGGGCTGTACTCGACGTTGGCATACAACTTGGAGTAGCCGGTGACATGCTTGAGCCGCGCCAACTCCTCCGGCTCTAGACCGATCTTGTTGCAGATCGTCTCATCGGTCTCCCCGGCCATCAGCATCTGGAACACCAGGCTGCTCATGCCGTTGACCGAGTGCTTGCCGCGAGCGCGGTTATGGCGCACGGTGCTGGCGATCCGGTCTGCGATGGGCTTGTCGATCACGACCAGCGGAAGGTAACCGCCAGTGGTGTCGCGCACGTCGGCATATTTGCGCATCACCGTGTACCTGTGGAACCCGTCAACGATCACGTACTTCTCGTCGTCTTGGATCGACACCACTGGCTGCGTGTACCCGTCTTCGCTGATCGAGGTGTGCAGCAGTTTCATCTCCTGATTAGCTACCGAGTTCGGGTTGTAGTCGTTGGCCTGCACTCGGTCGATGTGAATCCACTGCACTACTCCAACTGGGTGATCCCACGGCAACTTCGCGTATGCGGCCCGGACCTCGGCGTTGACCTCTTCGACCAGGGCCGCGATGTCCTCATTCATTCGCCCACCCCCATCGTGAACAATTCCTCACTGGCTTCACGCATCTTCATCTCCTCCTGCTTCTTTTTCTCCTTGCCACGACGGATCACCATGTACATGTCGGTGGTCGTTCCGTAGAGGTCGTTGCCGATCACCGCTCCGCTCATCACCTGGGCGATCTCATCCACGGGGGTCAGCGGCAAGCCTTTCTGCATCGCCGCGAACATCTTGCGGAACGTGACTCGATACTCCTCTTTGGGAACGAGGTTGTCGATGAGGTGGTCGAGGTACTCCGTCCACGACGAGAACATGTAGGGCAGTTCGGTCGGGTACATGTCCTTGCTCGACTGCTGGGTGAACACATGGATTCCGCGCAGTCGCTTGGTCGCCGCCTCCCACGTCTGCGGCTCCGCCTCCTGCAAGTAGTAAAGCGCCGACAGCGCCGTCTCGTGGTGGTAGTTCGACACCCGCATGTTCTTCACACCCACGCCGTACTGGAACTGCACGTCGTAGTGCTTGTTGTACTTCCACTTGTTCTCGTTGATCGCTTTCCACACGTCGCGGTACGACCAGTCATAGATCGGGTGGAACATCCAGTACGGCTCGAAGCCTTCCCGCATCCACCCCTCGCTACCCCACGTCACCCACTTGTACGCAGGAGCAGTCGTCATGAACAGCCTCCGCGCCGGAGACTCCTCGTTACGCATCCCGGTAAGGATCGCTCCGCCGCCTGAGCGCAGGTTGATCTCAGTGAGTACGTCCTTGAACCGATCCACCTTCTCGCCCCGGTAGTAGAAGTCGTTGACGTGGATTGAGTCTGACTCCTTGGGCCGCACCCACTCCTCGCCCTCGCCCCACACGTTCAGCCACGGGTTCTCGTGGTTGGTGGCGTTGTAGAGCTTGAAGGGGATCTGGTACCAGTGAAAGTTGATCTCGGGCCGGTCGGCCATCCACCGCTGGTAGTCCACGGTGGACTGGAACTCGCACTCCTGGTCGAGCCAGGTGACGTTCAGCGGCAGCGCGTCACGCTCACGGGCCACCGCGAGAGCCAGTTCGACGACGACTGTCGAGTCCTTGCCCCCTGAGTTGGACACCGAGACCTTGTTATCGAACTCCTCGAACAGCCAGCGAATGCGGTCAAGGGCCGCGTCGTAGACGTTGCGGGATAACACATACTTCGGGCGCGCGGCTCCCGTGAACAACGGTTTCGACTTCGCCACACGGCGACTCATCGGCTTGGACTTCGGAACGAACACGCCCATGTCAGTACTCCCGCGTGGTCAGGGCCACCACGTCAAAGTGATTGAGCCGGTAGTGCTGCCCGTGGTACGTGTCGAGCAACGACAGGGCTGCCTGTCGCGCCGGGTCTGCGGTGGGCAGGGACTGGGCCTCATAGTAGTTGGGCAGGTAGCCCTGCTCGTAGCACATGAGGACGACCGGGCCGTCCGTCAACGACGGCAGCGCGGCGATGGTGTCAGGGTTGAGGTACGAAGCCGCGCCGAACAGGGCTACGGTCAACCCGAACTGCTTGGGATGGAAGCGGGGCAACGCTTTCTCCATGCTCATCGGGTAGAGGTCAAGTGCGGAGGGGTGCTTGAGAATCAGTTCGTTGAGCATCCCCTGACTGGGATCGACCCCGGTGTAGTCCTGCGGCCTCGCCAGTTTCAGGTCGAGCAGCAGGCCGGTGCCACAGCCCACGTCGAGAGTGGGGACGAGGCGGCCTTTGAGCATTGAGTTGATCAGTTTCCACATCTTCGTGTTCTCTGACTGGCTCTCGGAATCGGTGTAGCGCCCGTCGTAAGACAGGCTCAGCCCGTCGTAGAGCGTGTACTGGCCGGTGTGCGTGCTGGGCACGTTCTGCTCCCCGTACACCTTGTCGGCAGTGGCTTGGTTGATCACGCCGTTCGTCTCGATCTCCTTGCCCATCACCCACCACTTGAGGTCGTTGTGGGTCAGGTAGATGTTCGTGCGCGAGTAGAACTTGCCGGGTTCTCCGAACGTGCGGATCACCCGCACTGCCCGGAAGAAGTCATCGGCCGGCAGATGCTTGTCCAGCACGACGTAGCGGTGCGGGCTGTCCGGCATCGTCTTGGCGTACGTCCACGGCAGGGTGGGTGCAAGATCGAGCCACCACCGCAAATCAGTCTCGTCCACGACCACTGTGTTCGGGTCAGTCATTCGCATGGGCTTCCTTCCAGGCCGCGAGCAGTTGCTCAACATCGGGGGGATTGATACGCATCGACATGCGCTTCGACCGCGGATTCGCGCCCCACCACGGGCCACTGTCCCTAATGGTCAGCTGAGGGAAACGGCGGTTGCCGCCGTGGCCGAGGGTGCTCTTCAGCAACGGCTGGTCGAAGATGGCGCGAGTGCACATGGCGGTCTGGGTTCCGCGCAGCCGGTTCAGTGCGATCACGCAGCCGTCGTCGCCCTTGTGGTTCCACCCGATGCTCAGCCCGAACTCGACCAGTTCCAGCAGCGGAGCCAGGACGGTGTGGCGGTACGCTCCGGCCCCTCCCCACATCGCATTCTCACTGGTTCCGTAGGGGTAACCCTTCTGAGCCAGCGTCTTTCCGTAGGAGCCGAAATGCGTAAGGCCAACGATGTCGGTAGGGGCATACGACAGTGCGGCGGTGAGGTGAATCTGCCACTGCGGCAACGGGATTGCATCGTCGGAGACGATCAGGCTCCACTCATGGTCGTCATTCAACGCACACCGCAAGGCGTTGGCGTAGTTGAGCAACAGCCCTTCGCGGTTCGGGTCCTCATGGGTGCACACCCCGTGCGAGTCGGGATGCTGGTCGATCAAGGACTGTACGATCTCGTCGCGCTCGGGCAAGAAGCCGGGAACCCACAGGACGTGAATGCGAGGCAGGCGCATCATGTGAACGTCTTACTCTGGCGGTTGCGCGGCCTGCGCTTGTTGATCTCACTGCGCCAAGGTTTGTGCTGCACCAGGCTAGGGACGTGCAACCAGTACCTACGCTTGGTCACCTTCATCCACTCGGCCATCGCAATGTCGTAGCCGGTCGGGTGCTCTGGGTGCTTCGTCTCCCAGTCGTCGGTGTACTCGAGCAGGTCAGCCGCCACTCCGGCGGGCAGGTAGTAGCACTGGTTCATCAAGAACGTGCGGCCCGCCTCCCACCGGCTGCCCACGGTCAAGTCGTCGCCACGCATCGAGAAGAACTGAATCACGTCATCTCGATGGCCTGCAATCGCGGCATTTACTTTCCAGCGCCAGTTGTCAGTGAGGTCCACGTCGTCCTCAAGGATTACCGCCGGGGACTGTCCTGCCACTGCAAGAACAGTGCGCCAGGTGTCAAAGGCGTGATGGGTGGTGTCCCACACGATCTCTCCGCCGGACTGTTCAGCCAGTGTCCAGGCATGATCGTGTCGTTCTCTGCTCCACGGCACCGCCATAATCAGGACTTGTGTCATCGGCTCTTCCTCCATGCTTGCGCGAACTCGTGGATCGAGTACGCCGCCGGGTACTGCTGCGCGACGGCGGTCAGGTCGGTGACGGCTTTGCGAGCGGCGCGTCCGTCGCTGATCGGTGTGAACGCCTGCGGCGGCAGCACGACGATGGGCCGGTCGGCGGCGAGGTAGGTACGTGTCCACAGTGGAGGACCGGCGATGTAGTTCAGGCGGGAGTGGCTATGCGTGACCAGCCGAGAGACAGCTGCGTCCCAGAGGGTGCGCAAGTACAGGTTTCCCGGTGCTGCGCCGAAAGCGGCGTTGTTGAGCAGCAGGGGGCTGGAACGGATGGAACTCACCCAGGCAGGATGATCACCAGATAGTGGATCGACAGGGCGCAGCGGCCAGGTGTCGCTGTCCATGTAAACCCCACCGTACTTGATCACGATTTCCAAGCGGATGAAGTCGGCGCGCAGGACCGGATGCTCGACGTTCAAGGAGCGGGTGACGGGCCACTGATCGTCGGTGCCGCCGGTCCATCGGCAGATACGCCAGTCGGGGTGCATGTCGTTCCACGCCGACCAGCGGCGCTTCACATCGTCGGGCACGGGTGACCCGACCCAGATGAAGTGGAGCAGGCGGGGAATCTTCATAGCGGCACCTTGCGATTCCACGACTCGATGACCTGGGGATAGAGGTCGAGTTCGACGCGAACACGGATCTCGTCGTAGTCCTCGCGGTGCAGTTCCATGAGCCGCTTGCGAGTCAGGCGCATCACGTTCTGCGCGAAGTTGTTACAGGTGGTGCAGCGGTTGCGGCGGTTACCAATCCGCGACTGGCCTGTTTCGCCGCGCACCTTGCACTCCGGGCACGGGAGCGCGGGGTGAGATAGCGGATCAGCCACGCCTGGAGCGTACTACGTCTTGACTGTCTAATGCCTAATGCCTATTGCCAATGCCCTCCATATCTATAGATATGGAGGGCATTAGGCATTAGGGCAATAGAATTGACCGGCTTCAGGTCATCTGTGCCCGATACATGAACACGGCTGCCTGGTGGTAGCACCCGATCACGTCGTAGCGTGTCGAGTTCATTCCGTGGGGACAGTTACAGGAAACCCACACCGGATCATCTTTCTCGAACACCGCCGCGACCTTGTAGGAATTCCCCTTGCTGCCGGTCACCCGGTACGTGTACTTGCGTGCTGAAGGCCATCCCTCCATCGGTGTCACTGACACTTCCCGAACAGACTGGCTCAGAAGCAACGCTTGCGCTTTTTCCAAGATCAGCGGAGAGCACTGATCAAGGCTGGGGAAATCCTCATTCATTTCCCCCCTCCGTGAGGCTTTACCGGCTTCCGCTTGATCCGCGCCTGTCGCTTAGCGGTGGCACGCTCCTTCTGACGGGCGGTTCTACGCGGCATCGTTTCCCCCGAACGCTGGCCGCGTCGCACCAATTGTCATGCGCCACTGATGGTGCAGCGACTCCGACAGGTTCTCCGCGATGAAGGACAGGTTCTCCTGAGCGGACGCTGCGGTGTACTTCTGCTCTGAAGACGAATCTGCCAGTGATTCCAGGCTGGAAGCGATGTTGTCCAGGGTGTTACCGATCCGGTCGAGCAGAGCGGGCACCTCATCGGCTAGGCGAGCCAATGCTTGTGCAGAACGGGCCTGCGCTTCCAGTGCCTGCAATTCTGCCCGCGTCAGACTCATTGCTCCGGCTCCGCAGCATCTTCCACAGCCTGGATCGCACTACGCAACGCCTGCTCCACGAACATCGCTGCCGTGGCTCCCGAGTCAGCGCCGAACACCAGCAGATCCATCGTGACCGCGTGGTAACGCGGCACCGGGACGGCGACGTTACCGTCCTCTGTCGTCACGATCTCCACGTCGGACTTCACCGTGATCTCGTTGATTACGATTCCTGCCATCAGACCATCACCTTCTTCTTGTCGATTCCTGCTACGTCCAAAGCCAGCGCGAGTGCGTCAGCCGTGATCTGAGAGCGGTCGAGGTACGCGCGCTTGAACCGGCTCTCCTTACTGCGTGCGGCGCGGAAGTGCTCGCCGTACTCGATGCTCGCCTGCACCAGACCGTAGGCGGTGTGGTTGACCTGCGCACACGTCACCGAGTCGAGGATCGTGCGCAGCGAGTGCCGCGCCTCGGCCACGTTGTTCAGCACCCGCGCGCTGGCCATCGACGGCGGCGGCTCGGGGATGAAGCGTTCGATGTACTCCGCTTGCCTGTCCTCCCCGACCCGTACGTCGAGCAGCCGCTCCATCAATGCGTTGTACCGCTCTACCGACTCGCGCCACCCTGCCAACGCCCGCTGGGCCTGCTCAATGCGATCCTTGACGTTCTTGGTGTGGCGAAACACGAACTCCGTCCCGCGCTGACGAGCCTCCAGGTCGGCCATCTGCGCGGTGTTGTCGCACACGATGCGGGTCATCAGCGACTGGCCGCGGAACGCCCCTCCCCCGGTGTGGTCGTTCTGGAGGGCGTAGTACGGGATGGTCGCTCCCTTCGGGTCGCCATTGATGAGCAGCGGCTCTTTCAAACGCAGTAGCAGCCACACCTTCGCCCCGCCTTTGAGCGAGCCTCCGGTCTCGTACATCACCGAATCAGGGTCGTCGCCCTCAATGGCTTCGGCAATGTCGTACATCTCGCTGTTACTCACCGGCTCGAACGAGGTATTCACCACTCCCAGTGGGTACCCGTCGTCGTCGCGAGCCATCAGTTTCGACCCCTCGATCTCTTCGTACACTTCCTCCAGGTCTCCGGTGAGATTGCACGCATAGTGGCAGTCTTCCGTGTGCCGATGTGGAACTACACGCGGTACGCGCCGGTACACCGGCTCGCTCACCGGCTCCCACGGGTGGGCGATCTTCTGTGCTTCTTCGCGAGTCGGGTAGTCGGTCAGCACGGTACTCAACCCGTGCCACGCAGGTTCGCGCACCGTGAAGGTGCCGTCCCTTTCGGTGATCTCATGTCCCATTACTCATTTCTCCTCTGTGATGTGGTGTATATCGGTGCGGTCACTCAGTGCGGCCTCGATGGAGTCCAACGCCTCGTCCACGCTCAGCACCGCGTCGGCGTAGCAGCCTGCGCGGCGCATGGCGTGGATCTGATTGCGCTGGACCGGGGTGACCCTGGAGAGAGCCGCTTGACGGCTCTCCCCAGGGCGCTGGAACTTCACTTCCAACCCGATCAGCAGACCGTTAACACCGAGAAGGAGGTCAGGCACGCCGCTCATCTGGTAGGGGTTGCCTACCGTCTTGAACACCCAAGCGGTCGGGTACTTCGCGTGGATCGCCTTGCAGATGTTAGCGACCAGCCCTGACTCCTTCGTCGGCATGATCTACAGTTCCAGGCTGTCGAGATCAACCTGTGCGGGAGCCTCGGCTTCGGCCGGCTCGGGGGCCGCGTCGAACTCTTCGAGGTCATCAAGGTCCGCGCTGTTCTCCGTGCTGGCACCGGCCAGTCGGTTGTACCCACGCACCTCGGACTTCACGCGACCGTTGTACGGTTCGCCGTCGTCCACGTCCACGTCGAGCTGCTTGCCCACGAAGTTCTGAATGTTGATTTTCAGTCGCTTCTTGGGGGTGGGCAGTCCGATCGCCTGCATGAAGCCGACCACCCGGAACAGGCTGTTCTCGGTCAGCACCAGACGGTCGATGATCGTAGACCCGGCGAACTCGCCGTCCACGATTCGCAACCACAGGTTGATCATCGTGTTACCGGAACGGGCGGTGTCCTGCTCCACGTCGTCCACGACGACCCGGTAGCGTCCTGGCTGGACGCGCTGACCGACCCGATCCTTGTAGTTCGTCAGGTCGATGGTGACATCGTTACTCACTTGATCTCCTCCTTGGAGTTACTGGTTGGGGTCTTGCTCTTTGGTACTCCACCGATGCCCAGCACCTTGCTGAGTTGCATCAGGCTGGCCGGTTGCTTGCGTCCCAGGACGGGTGGGATCTTCCCCCGTAGGGAGTACGGCAGCCGAGCCTTGGTCCGGTACTCGGGGTTGGCCCCGAACCGGACGATGTGGGTGACGGGAGGCAGCGAGTCATCGGACAAGTAATCCATGTTCTCCTCCACGTCGGTGTAGACGATGTAGTCCGGGGCGGCGAGCGTGATGCTCAGCGCTCCTCGCTGCACGTCGGGGGTGCGCAGACGGGTTCCCGACATCTCATCGTCGGTCACCTTGGTCTGCGCGGTCATGACCACATGCATCGGCTTGGGACGGGTGGCATCGGCCAGCCCGTACCAGAACGTCGCAGTGTCGGTCATCACGTCCAGGGCCTGCCCCCAGGTGCGGATGTCCGCGGGGGCGGTTCCCTGCTTGATCTCCCGCACGGCCGTCTCGTCGTGGCCGAGCAGGAAACGCATGGTCATCTTCTGGAGCGCAGTCAGTGAGTCCACGACTACCGCCGTGTACGGGTGGTCGCCTTTCGCCAACGCCCAGAACACGTCGTCCATCGCGGTGATCGACTCGGGCCGGATGACCGTGATGTTCTTGGAGTAGGGCGCTGCCTGGATCGAGCGGACACCCTTCTCTCCCGTGAGGTCGATGAACAGCGTCGGCCCAATCTCCGCAATCGACGCAGCCAGGCTTGTCTTGCCTGACCCCTGAGGGCCGTGAATCAACCACCGACCGTAGTCCGATTGCAGGTCATCGAGGGCGCTTGTCGTCAACCCTGAGAATGTTCCAGCCATCAGCGATCACCGCCCATGCTCACCGCGAAGCAGGCGATCAGCCTCTCCACGATCTCTGGCTGTCCGCCGACCTGCTCTGCCAGCAGGGCCAGGTTGATTCCCGTGCCGCCTGCCAAAGAGCGGAAGAACTGCCAGATCAAATGCTCACCGCTACTCCACTCCAACATCGGATTGGCAGCCTGCGACGTGAACACGGTGACTATCCGATCGTTACCCACCATCGACTCGTGCTGCGTCACGTCTACCTTGCCTGCAAGCAGGTCGGCGACCGCTGAGCGCACTACCAGTGCCAACGTGCCGTCGAGGGCAAACTGCTCGCCCACTTGTTTCACTTGTGTCATCCGTTCTCCTTCTTCCTCTGTGTTGCCTCACGGATCAGGTCACCCGTGAGGACGGTTATCTGGGGATGGGTCAGGCGGTACTCGTCCAACGGGTACTCGCCGTCCGGTCCTCCCACAATCTGGGCACGGCACAGGGCCGCGTAGTCACACCACTTGCACCCGCTGGTCAGGTTGCGTGGTGCTTCGCCGCTGTTCTCGGCGCGTGAGCGGGTGAGGTTGATGTCTGACAACGTGTCCACCGCGCTGCGCAAATGGGCACGAATCATGTTGGTGTTCAGCGGGGTGAGGGTGCGCTGGTGCCAGATCGAGCGCCACGCCGGGGACGACAGGTGTTCAATGATCGACGGGTCGAGTTGGTACGTGCCCGCCCCACTGCCGTCCTTCGACAGCCCTTCGTAGTGCTGACCCTGCTCCACCCAGTCACGGTAAGTATGTAGATCGAACTGGGTCACCGTCTTGCTCAAGGTGCCCGACTTGTTCAGCCGGGGCGTGGTCGGCTTGACTGACTTCACCCGGTCGTAGGCCGTGGCACTGATTCCACCCAACCCCCACTCACGAATCTGGGGCGAGGCTCCCCATGCGTACAACTGCAACTGGCTGTCCATCATGTCGTCAAGGGTGGACTGGCTGGACAACTGCTTGCCGGTCTTGTGGTCGCGCACCACGATGATGTTGCGACGGGTGTCCATATACACCTCGTCCACGTAGCCGACTAACCTCGCTGAGTCCGACAGGTCGCGTCCCCAGCCCAGTTCCACCGCCAGCGGCTGCTCGTACTGCCTGTCTTCGGCCCAGCGGTCTGTCCACGTTCGGTATACCTGGGGAAGACGCTGAGGCAACGGCTCTCCGAGTTTCTCCACCCACACGTCCTTCTCTTCAGGTGGCATCTTGGCCCAGGTCTCGTGGGCCGCGTCGATCACCCACTGCGGTGACAGCCCCTTGGCCATGAGCCGCACATTGTTGCCCGCTGTGATCTGGTCGG
>RRZU012679995.1_pt1 | contig 10649 bp, 7 predicted proteins | sample 2165561 | NCBI WGS metagenome assembly RRZU01 (sample SAMN10456909, study PRJNA506462) | wastewater metagenome | isolation source: wastewater sludge | place: USA: Moscow, Idaho | reverse complement strand
TTTATTATTTCCATAAACACTTGAACTTGAGGCGCATATAAATTTATTAATATTAAATTCTTTACAAAGTTCCCACAGATTCATCGTTCCTTTCACGTTCACTTCTTCGTACTCTAAAGGTCTTTCTATTGATGGGCGAACTCCCGCTAATGCCGCCAAATGAATAACGAAATCAATTTTATGTTTCTGAAAGATTTTTTCTAAACCATTTTTGTCTCTAATGTCCTGATAATAAAGCTGATAATTTTTTGATGAGGTTTCAAAAATGAGCTTCTGAATGTCGGTGCTTTTATTATGAAAAGTAAATTCGTTGGTTTTCCCAACCGATTCCAAAGTGTTTTCTATTTTTATTTTATAATCATAGAAATCATCGAAATTGTCAATATTAATGACAGAATGTCCGTTTTTCAGAAGATGTTCTACAAGGTGCGAACCGATAAATCCGCTTCCGCCTGTGACGAGGTAATTCATTTGAGTTTATTGTAAAGGCAAATTTAACGAATTAAAAAATCAAATTCACTCTTCTTTTTTTCTATTTTTACTAAAAATAAACCATGCCTTTTTATAATATTAAACGCAAGCTTTCGCTTCCCAAAGAAGAATCCGAAGAATTTACTTTTAGAGAAATCGAAGATGGAATCTATTTTCAGGGGCATAATTTATGGCTTCTTGTTTTATCGATGCTCATTGCCTGTATCGGTTTGAATATCAACAGTTCCGCCGCCGTAATTGGCGCGATGCTCATTTCTCCTTTGATGGGACCCATTGTTGGAATTGCTTTTGGGCTTTCTATCGGTAACAAAAGACTTTTAAGACTTGGGGTTTACAATTGGATACTCATGATTGCGGTCGCTTTGATTTCCTCAACGCTTTATTTTTTGATTTCTCCTTTTCATGCAGAAACTTCACAGCTTGAAGGTTTCAAAAATGCTACCGTTTTCGACTGTTTTTTGGCACTTTTTGGTGGATTTGCCTGGTTTTTAGGAATTATCAGAAAGGAAGCGATAAAGGTTATTGCGGGAGTTGCAGTTTCCACGGCGTGTATTCCGCCGCTTTGTACGGCAGGTTTTGGAATTGCAACGGGAAATTGGGATTATTTTGTTGGCGGTTTTTATTTTTATGTCATCAACTGTTTTTTCATCGGGGTGGGAACTTGGATTTTGAGTATTATTTTAGGTTATCAAAAGTATTATTTAGCACAAAACCGCAAAAACAATAAAACCACTTCCGTATTAATTTCTATTTTTTCGGTCATTATTTTGATTCCGAGTATTCTATTAACTAAAAAGAAATGGGATAACGAAAATTTTCGTGAGCAGTCGGAAAATTACATTTCCATGATTAAAGCAGAACATCCTGATTTGGCGATTATTAATTACGAACCTTTTGAAGAAAAAGGAAAAAAATTTCTGAAAGTCACTATTTTAAATGACAGCACTTATATAAGCAGAGAACAGCTGAATTCTCATAATTCGCTTGTTAAAGATATTGATCTAATTTGGCGTTATTCCCGCGGAAATGCCGAATTAAGTTCAGAATTCAAGCAACTTCAGCAACAAATTTCTGACCTTCAGTCACAAGTGAAAACTTTGCAGGCGAAGACAGAATAGATTAAATTTACAAAAAATAATGACATGCATTTCCACGGACAAATCCTAAAAATGACCACCCAAAACGGAAAACCCATCCAATATTTTCTCAATCTCTCCAATGATTTAATCAATATGAATCAGCTGATTGGAAGGAATTTGAAAATAAAACACGTTGGTTATCAATGTGTAAACTGTGGAAGTGAAGAGAAAATCTACAGAATGGGTTTCTGCAAAAAGTGTTTTTTCGAAAGTCCGTATGCAAGCGACACGATTATTCGTCCTGAACTTTCTACGGCACATTTAGGAATCGCCGAACGGGATTTGGAAGTGGAACAATCCATTCAGTTACAACCGCATGTGGTGTATCTTGCTTACACAGGCGACGTGAAAGTGGGCGTTACAAGAGAATCGCAAGTTCCGACACGTTGGATTGACCAAGGTGCAACTTTCGCTTTACCGATTGCAAAAACCGAGAATCGCTACGAGGCGGGAATGATTGAAGTCGCATTAAAAGAACATCTTGCCGATAAAACCAACTGGCGAAAAATGTTGGAAGATGATTTTGAAGATGATTTGGATTTGGCGGATTTCCGTGAAAAAATCAAAAATTACTTTCCTGAAAATTTTCAAAATTTTTATCGCGACGAACATGAGATGATTCGTCTAGACTATCCTTACGAAAAACCTGAAAAAATCAACTCGTTTACTTTAGACAAAAACCCTGAATTCGAGGGAATTTTAAAGGGAATTAAAGGACAATACCTTGCTTTCGATGGCGGAAACTTCATCAATGTGAGAGGACATGAAGGTTATGTGATTGACTTGGAAGTTTCAAAATAACCATGATTAAATAAATCACTCCGTTAAATGGCACAAAATTTTAATCTTCAACGAAATGAAGAAAAACTACCTCAAAATTATCGCCATTTTTCTCGGGATTTTTCTCGCACTCTTCATTGTTGCCAATTTTGGGATTAATTATTGGCTGAAATCTCAGCTCCCGAAATATGTTAAAAACAATTCACATTACCTAATTTCCTACAAGACATTGGATGTGGACATTGCTACGGGAAACATTCATTCCACAGGAATTTCAATTAACAACAAAAATCCTCAAAATCAAAACGTTATAGGATTGCAGGGAACGATTGACACCTTATCAATTTCCCGACTAGGAATTTATGACGCGATTTTTAATAAAAGAGTCAACACCTCCAATTTACTTCTCAAAAATCCCAACCTTAATATCGTTCTCGCAAAACCTATTGATGAAAAAACGGGCAAACAAAGAAATCCCGTCGCTTTTGAGAATATTAAAATTAACAACGGGAATATTCAAATTTTCAGGCATACCAAACAAAAATTTCTTTCAGTAAATGATTTGAATTTGAATGTCGAAAACCTGCAAATGACCGAAGAATCGGTGGAGAAAAAACTTCCTGTGGTTTTCGACAAGTATGATATCAACGGGAAGAATTTCTTTTTCCGTCCCGATAATGTTTACGCATTCACGGCGAATTATGTTACCACGAAGGAAAATCAGATGAGTATTAAGGATTTCGCTTTGGTTCCACTGCTTTCTTATCAAAATTTTACAAAATTTTATCCAAAAAAAAGAAATCTTTTTGACTTTAAATCTTCTGAAATGGAGTTTAAAGACATCATTTTGAAGGACAATAAAATCAATCTCACCAATGTACGTTTCGAGAATCCAGAGCTGAAAATGTACACGACGAATGTAATACCAAGTGAGAAAAAAAAGAGTTTTACCTACGACGTAAATTTGGAAGATGTGTTGATGAATAACGCCAAAATCAAAATTCTAAAACCAAACGGAACCCCTTTGTTTATCGCAGAAAATCTCACTATGAACATCAATAAATTCTTGATGAACGATGAAACTGCTAAAGGAAATATTCCCTTTAATTATGACAATTTTAAAATTAATGGGAAGAATTTAAACTATATTTCCGACCGTGAAAATGTGAAAGTTTCGGCTTTGGCGATTAATCCGAAATCGACGGACTTAAGAAATGTTTCGGTAAAACCTACGGTTTCGGTGTCTGATAAAACCTTGATGGATTTGAATGCGAATCGAATTAACCTGAAAATCAACGAATGGAACTTTCTGAACAATAAGCTGAAATTGGATGTTCAAAATGTTTTGGTAAATGGCTTAAACGGAAAAGTTACCGCCGCAAAAAACCCGAACAAAAAGAAACCAAATTACAGCGGAATTCAGTTGCCATTGAAGATTAAAAATATCGATTTAAAAAATTCAAACCTTACGATTGACAATCTCGACAAACCATTAGTTTTCAATGATTTGAATGCGAAAATTGAAAATCTTGAAATGAACGAAAAAACGGTTCGCGAAAAAATCCCCTTTAAAACCGAAAATTATCGATTGACGACGAAGAATTTCAGTTTTAAAATCAACCAATTTTATCAAATAAATATTGGTGCTTTGACGCAGAATAAAAACGCTTTGTTGGTCAGTAATTTTTCTCTAAAACCTTTGGTTTCCAGAGCGCAGTTCATCCGAATGATTCCTGCGGAAAAGGATCTGTATGATTTAAAAATCAATCAAATTTCCGCAAAAGGAAATTGGGATTTGGCTTCGGAAAGTAAGTTCCTTGATGCGTCTCAAGTTACTTTAAACGGGATGAACGCCAATATTTTCCGCAGTAAAATTCCAAAAGACGATTTGACGGAGAAACTGCTTTATTCGAAATTGTTGCGAACGATTAAGTTCCCGATGTTCATTCAGAATTTGGATGTAAGAAATTCAGTTTTGGTTTACGAAGAAGACACCAAAAAAAGCGATGGTCCCGGAAAACTAACCTTCAACAATTTTAGCTTGAATGCAAAAAACTTGAATTCGGGGAAGATGAAGGGTAAACCAACTTTGGTTCCAATTTCTATCAACTGTCGATTCATGAACGCATCGCCGATGAAAGTGAAATGGAGTTTTGATACGGCAAACCTGAACGACGATTTTGCGATTTCGGGAAATATTGCGGATTTGCCTGCAGCAGAAATTAATTCTTTTATTGAGCCATATCTAAAAATTCGCGCTACGGGTCTAATTTCTGACCTCATTTTTAATTTTAGAGGGAATTTTAGTGGAATTCATGGAACTTTAAAAATGGTACACCAAAATCTTCAAGTTGCGGTTTTGAAACCGACCGGTGAAAAAAACAAGATTCTATCAGCAGTTGCGAATATGGTAGTAAAAACCAATTCTGGAAATTATCCCGAATCTGTTTCGGTAGAAAATGTGGAGCGTGATAAAACGAAATCTTTCTTCAACCTTTTTTGGCGCGGAATAGAGCAAGGTTTAAAGAAAACGTTGATTGGCAAGAATGCACCAACAACAGAGGTGAAAGTTAAAAATGCAGTTGAAGTCACCAAATCAACCCTGAAACAAACCAAAAATGATATCGCTGAAACCAAAAGCGATGTAAAACAAAAAGTTCAGGACACCAAAGAAAAGGTTAAGGAAAAGGGAATCTTCAGAAATATTTTTAAAAAGTAGAGACTTTCTTAAAAGTGAGGCGTCCATTTTTTGATGGATATTATTTATTTGGCTTAAGGCAAATTTAACAGCCAGTTTTTCATCTATATTAAATTAGCAAGATCAAAATTCATATTCTTCAAAAATTCGTAACTTTACTTTTCTATAATGCAAAGTAAAATGCGCCAAAAAATCCAAAAACAAAATCCAGATTTCACAAGCAGTTTCGAAGATAAACTTCCTTATTTCTTTGAAAAAGATGGTTTGGAAATGAAGTCTTCTTACACCGAACACGACTCCAAAAGTCTTACAGAAAAAGAATACTCCGCAGGCATTGCACCGTATTTGAGAGGGCCATATTCCACCATGTATGTTCAAAAACCCTGGACCATTCGTCAATACGCAGGTTTTTCTACAGCGGAAGAATCGAACGCGTTTTATAGAAGAAATTTGGCGGCTGGACAAAAAGGACTTTCCGTGGCGTTCGATTTGGCGACACATCGCGGTTACGATTCCGACCATCCAAGAGTTGTAGGCGATGTTGGAAAAGCAGGAGTTGCCATAGATTCTGTGGAAGATATGAAGATTCTTTTCGATCAAATTCCGTTGGATGAAATCTCCGTTTCAATGACCATGAATGGAGCGGTTTTGCCAATTTTGTCTTTCTATATCGTAGCTGCGGAAGAACAAGGAGTTTCACAAGAAAAACTTTCAGGAACGATTCAGAATGATATTTTGAAGGAATTCATGGTTCGGAATACGTACATTTATCCACCAACACCATCCATGAAAATTATCGCCGATATTTTTGAATATACCGCTAAAAATATCCCCAAATTCAACTCGATTTCTATCTCTGGTTATCACATGCAGGAAGCAGGAGCAACGCCAGTTTTGGAAATGGCATATACTTTAGCCGATGGATTGGAATACGTTCGAACCGGAATAAAAGCAGGAATGAATGTAGATGATTTTGCACCAAGACTTTCGTTTTTCTGGGCAATTGGAATGAATCATTTCATGGAAATTGCGAAAATGAGAGCGGCGAGATTTATTTGGGCGAATCTTTTAACTCAATTCAATCCACAGAATCAGAAATCTTTGGCATTGAGAACACATTCTCAAACTTCGGGGTGGTCTTTAACGGAACAGGAACCTTTCAACAATATTACCCGAACTGCAATTGAAGCACTATCTTCCGCATTGGGTGGAACTCAATCTCTACCTACGAACGCTTTAGACGAAGCAATAGCTTTACCAACCGATTATTCTGCGAAGATTGCAAGAAATACCCAAATTATTTTACAGCAGGAAAGTGGAATTTGCGATGTAGTGGATCCAATGGGAGGAAGCCATTTGGTGGAATCTTTAACGCAACAAATGATTGATGAAGCCATGAAATTCATCGATGAGGTGGAAAAAGAAGGCGGAATGACAAAAGCAATAGAAGCCGGAATTCCAAAAATGAGAATTGAAGAAGCTGCTGCAAAAAAACAGGCGAAAATTGATAGTGGCGAAGAATTCATCATCGGTGTAAATTCCTTTAAATCAAATCTTAAGCAAATGGAATTGGAGATTTTGGATATCGACAATTCCGAAGTTCGCCGAAAACAAATCGAAAGATTAAACCAGATCAAAGCCGAAAGAAATCCTGAAAAGGTTGCAGAAATTATTGAAAAACTTAAAGAAGCGGCAAAATCCGGCAATGGAAACCTTCTCGAAATCTGTATCGAAGCGGCAAGAAGAAGAGTGACTTTGGGAGAAATGAGCGACGCAATGGAAGAAAGTTTCGGTCGTTACAAAGCCAATATCAGAACAATCCAAGGAGTTTATGCTATGAATGCAGGTAAAAACGAATATTTCGAAAAGGCGGTTTCTTTAACCCAAAAATTTGAAGACCAAGAAGGAAGAAGACCAAGAATCATGGTCGCAAAAATGGGACAAGACGGTCACGATCGTGGCGCTAAAGTCGTGGCAACCGCATTTGCGGACATGGGATTCGACGTGGATGTCGCTCCGCTTTTCCAAACTCCGGAAGAAGTGGCGAAACAAGCTGTAGAAAATGATATTCACATTTTAGGCGTTTCTTCTTTGGCTGCAGGTCACAAAACTTTGGTTCCGCAAGTGGTGGAAGAACTGAAAAAACTCGGAGCAAGTGATATCACTATTGTTGTAGGAGGTGTAATTCCGCAGCAGGATTATGAGTTTTTGTATGCCAATGGCGCGGATTTTATTTTTGGTCCGGGAACGAACTTGCCGAAATCTGCGTGCGAGATTTTGGAGGGGTATTTGGGATAAGATTCTCGCAGATTTAGCAGATGGCGCAGATTTTCAAATATCAATAGGAGCGGACTTTAGTCCGTTTTTTTTTTGTTAAAAATTCGTTTGGCTTTAGTCAAAATTTATTTATTTTTTACGGTAAGCTTCCAATCAAATCCTCAACTTCCTTCTTCTGTTCCGAATATTTTTGTTGAAGCTCAGAATTTTCACCCATTCTTTTGTAATATTCCAACGCTTTTTCGCCGAAGAATTTTTTGTGGAAATCGGAAACATCGGGAATGTTTGGAAAAACTTTATGGAAAAGCATCTCGTAATAAGCTTGAAATTCTCTTTCGTTTTTATCTTCCACCAATGTTTCTGGCGCTTTTTGACGTACATGTAACATTTCGTGAGCGACCATATTGGCGACCAAATTCAAATCGAAATCGAACAAATTTTTAGGAATCATCACCATTTGTTTTTCTCCTAGTGCACCTTCTGTTGTTAAAAGCATTTTGTTCGGTTCCAATTCGGGTCGAAACCCGAAACCTGCGAAATTGTCACTTTCAAGACCGAAAGTTCGGATGAGGAAATTTGCCGCATCAAAAATTTGGTCATTTTCTTTGTAGGCGGAAAGATGGTTGGAAATGTTTTCGAGATTCATTTTTTTCACGGAGATTTGATATTAGGACAAAACCGCGACCCGACTTGAGTGGAGCTCTTTTTGTTAAACGAAGTGGAACAAAAAAGCGGGAATACTTCGACAAGCTCAGTATAAACCCGAGGCGGAAATTGTCGCCCAAAAATAACAAAAAAAACGTGTCCGAAAACACGTTTGATATACTGAAACGTAATTATTTAGAATATATCCTCAAAAGCCAAATTCACTTCTAATTTTTCTGCTAAAAGTTTGGATATTTTTAATTTAAGTGGTTCGATATCAATGTTTTCCATTGCATCATTAGCAAAAGCGTACAGTAATAAAGCTTGCGCTTCTTTCTTGGAAATTCCTCTTGCTCTTAAGTAAAACAAAGCGTCGTCGTTCAACTGACCAACGGTACAACCGTGCGAACATTTCACATCATCGGCGAAAATTTCAAGTTGCGGTTTGGTGTCGATTGTTGCTCCTTCGTTGAGTAAAACGTTGTTATTCTGTTGATAAGCATTGGTTTTTTGAGCGATTTTATCTACAAAAACTTTCCCGTTGAAAACGCCGTGAGATTTGTCCTTGAAAATTCCCTTGTAATTTTGGTAGGATTCGCAATTCGGCGTGTTGTGGTGAACTGCGGTGTGATGGTCAACCAACTGTTCATTCCCGATAATCGTGATTCCGTTCATGAAAGAGTTGATATTCTGTCCGTTATGAATGAAATCCAAATTATTTCTCACGATTTTTCCACCGAAAGAAAAGGTGTTCACTGTCGTCAAACTGTCGCGTTCCTGTTTTGCAAAAGTGTGGTCGATTAAATAGGAAGTGTCGCTGTCATTTTGCAATTTATGCCAATCTGCTTTTGCGTTTTGGTAGGTAAAGATTTCCGTCACGGAATTGGTTAAGACAAAAGTATCGTCAAAATTGTGGTGACTTTCGATAATTTCAACTTTGGAACCTTCTTCCGCGATTAAAAGATTTCTTGTGTTGTAAAACGTGTTTTCATCTTGATTTTGAGAGAGATAGAAAACGTGAATTGGCTTTTGAATGACCACATTTTTTGGAACTTTCAGGAAAAATCCTGTTTTTACGTATGCCAAATTCAAATTCACAAAAGCCAAATCTTTGTTGGCGATGGTGTTGAAATATTTTTCGAAAACGTCTTTATGTTCAGGGCTGTTCAATGCGTAATTGAACGAAAGAAGTTCCACATTTTCAATAGAAATTTTTGATAATTCCTTGTGAAGATGCCCATTTACAAACACAATCCAATCAAAATTTTCTTCGCCTAAATGCAGTTCGTCTATTTGCTGTTTTGAAATCGTGTGGTGTTCGTTCGGAAAGAAATTGTAGTTCTTTTCGGTGATTTCGCGTAGATTCGTGTATTTGTATTCCTCATCTTTTTTGGTGGGAAAACCTTGTTGAAAGAAGTTTTTCAAAGCAGATTTACGGTTTTCATCCAAGAAGCTATGCTTCAACGTTTCAAGAAAAGACGAATGATTGTTTTGTATGTTTTCTAATAAAGCCATGTTTTGTTTTGATTTTGTTTGATATGATTTGAACTTGTTTGATGCGGTTTAGAAAAGGATTTCAAGCCATATCAAATTTTCAAACGATTTCAAACTAATTTAAAAGCCAATCGTAACCTTTTTCTTCCAATTCTAAGGCTAAAGTTTTGTCGCCTGTTTTAATGATTTTTCCATCGGCTAAAACGTGCACGAAATCAGGTTGAATATAATCCAAAAGTCTTTGGTAATGGGTAATTAAAAGAACAGCGTTTCCTTCATTTTTGAAAGAATTTACGCCGTCTGCAACAATTCTCAAAGCGTCGATATCCAAACCTGAATCAGTTTCGTCGAGGATTGCCAGTTTTGGATTCAACATCAACATTTGGAAAATTTCGTTTCTTTTTTTCTCGCCGCCTGAAAATCCTTCATTCAATGAACGAGAAAGAAAATCTTTTTTAATTCCCAATTTTCCGGAGTTTTCGCGGATCAAACCAAGCATTTCTTTTGCGGGCATATCTTCCTGTCCGTTTGCTTTTCTCGTTTCGTTCATCGCTGCTTTGATGAAGTTTGTCACCGAAACTCCCGGAATTTCCACCGGATATTGAAACGACATGAAGATTCCTTTGTGCGCTCTTTCTTCCGGCGCATCTTCCACGATGTCTTCACCTTCGAAAATAATTTCACCATCGGTTACTACGTAATCTTCTTTTCCTGCAATTACAGAGGAAAGGGTGGATTTTCCTGCTCCGTTCGGACCCATAATTGCGTGAACTTCGCCCGGATTGATTTTTAAATTAATTCCTTTTAAGATTTCTACGCCGTTTTGGATTTCGGCGTGTAGGTTATTGATCGTTAACATTCTATAACTCGTTTGATTTTATTTGACTTTGTTTGATTTTGTCTGATTTTGATTGAAAAAACGAACTTTATCGCACGGTTTCAAAATTTCAAACAATTTCAAATTAATTTTATCCGACACTTCCCTCCAATGAAATTTCCAATAATTTCTGTGCTTCGATAGCAAATTCCATAGGAAGTTTATTTAACACTTCTTTTCCGAAACCATTGACAATCAATGCGATTGCTCGTTCCGTGTCGATTCCTCTCTGGTTACAGTAGAAAAT
>RRZU010048495.1_pt1 | contig 10649 bp, 5 predicted proteins | sample 2165561 | NCBI WGS metagenome assembly RRZU01 (sample SAMN10456909, study PRJNA506462) | wastewater metagenome | isolation source: wastewater sludge | place: USA: Moscow, Idaho | reverse complement strand
CTTCTCATGAACGCGGTCGGTCCGCAGATCCGCGAGATGGCGGCGCTGGTGGAATCGGATGCGGAACCGAACCTGGGGTGGCTGCCGCGCCTGTCGGCCGTGAAGAATGCTGCGTCTGAGGCGTCCCTTCGGGTGGTTGAGCAGTGCGTTCGTGCGTGTGGGGGGTCGTCGTATTACGACAAGAATGAGCTGTCACGCTTGTACCGTGATGTCTTGGCTGGCCTTTTCCAGCCCTCAGACCAAGAGTCGCTGCACGGGGCTTGGGCGAATATGGTGCTGGGGCCGGTCGCCGACTAGCGGCGAAGCCGCCCGTCCTCGCGGCCACCGCTAAGGTTGCCGGTATCACCTAAGGTTGCCCGAAATTTGGCCGAAAAACAGGCAACCATGAGCGATACCGGCAACCTTAGGTGGCACCCACCGCCCCCAGCGCGAAATGTATATGTGGGGGCCAGATGTGCGTCGGGGGTACGTACCCCAAGCTCATATCGAGCCCCGCCGTATACATTTGAGACGGTTCGCGGGTTTCCAGGCTGTTTTGGAGACAGTGGGTTGTTGCTCGCTTGTTGTTGAGGTTGGTACCGGCGCTACCCCGTGTCATAACGGAGCGGGTTACGCCTTACGGAGCGGGTTTGGCTTGAATAACAGTGTAATTCAAGGCCAAATGGGGCCAAACTCGCTCCGTAAGGCGTAACCCGCACCGTAATGCTTGGGTGACCTGGGAGGTCGGGCGCAAGAGCCCGGCGGCAGCACCCAAGTCCCCGTCGCTAGCACCCAAGCGCTCGTTGCCAGCACCAGCACTGCAGCCCTGTTCCCTAACAGTCATAGGTCCCCATCTTCCAACCCAGACTCACAGGCAGTTTGACGCACGCGGGTCTCTGCGCTGGGCGGCAAAGTCACCGTGCCTAGCAGGATCACAAGCAGCATCAAAGCCAGGGGCTGCGGCCAACATGGTGTTGGTGCTGCAGTTGCCGGCCCGCGCGATTAGTCTTTGTTTGATGAGTGAGCAAGGGCAACAGATAGAGAAACGACGCATCAACGTGGTTGGGGCGGTCATTATCCGTGATGGCCTGATCCTCTGCGCCAAGCGATCAAATCGTATGTCCCTCCCAGGCATGTGGGAGTTCCCCGGCGGCAAGATTGAGGTCGGCGAAACCCCTCAGGAGGCACTAAGGCGTGAACTGCAGGAAGAACTCCAGTGTGATGCTCAGGTGAACGACCAGCTTGAAGTTACGACACATGAGTACGACTTCAACATCGTCACGCTGACGACATTCTTCTGTCAGCTCTTGAATGGGGAGCCGCTGCTCACCGAGCACTCTGAGATCCGGTGGATGTCAGCTTCCGACCTCGGATCGGTAGAGTGGGCACCGGCGGACAGGCCAGCGGTTGCACGCTTGCAGTCGCTTTGCCGCGAACCCGGTGCGAACAGCAAAACGACAGCCGAACCTGAAATGCCCCTAGAGCTCTCGGTTGACTTACTGAGCCGGCAGACGGATTCCCTGGAACGCTACGTCGATTCAGAATCAGATCATGATGACCCTGCCTCGCGAGATGCGGCGCTCGACGAGGTATTCGAAGTGCTTAGCTTTCTCGATCCAGATGGGACTCGAGCCGCACGCGTGTTTCGGGACACCTTTGACCAGCTTTACGATGGACAACACACCGGTCGTTATCGCCTGGATCATCTCTCTAAGACTGAGAAGGCACATTTCGGATCCATCATCGAGATTAATCTGCAGCGCGAGTTTCAGTTCAACGACGGATCCGTTCTGGATTACTCAATCGCGACACATGAGGTTGACTGCAAGTTCTCACACACTAGCCAGTGGATGCTCCCAACAGAGAGCTTTGACCAGATCGTTCTTGTAACTGTTGCCGACGATATGAAATCCCAATGGAGCATGGGGTTGGTCCGCGTATCCGAAGAGAATCGGAGAGCAAGCAGAAATCGAGATCAGAAGACGGGCCTGAACGCGGAGGGCAAGAAACGGGTCCGGTGGCTACACCAGAATGCGCCGATGCAACCAAACATTTTGCTCACCCTGCCGGAACCTGAAGTCGAGTGGATTATGTCCCGTCCTAGCGGCCAGAAGAGAGTGGATGAGTTACTAAAATCCGCCACTGGAAGACGCATTTCACGGACAGTCATCGCAACAGTCGCTCAGCAGAAGGACTATATGAAACGAATCCGCGAAAATGGTGGATCTCGGAGCACACTCCGGAAGGAAGGAATACTTGTTCTGAGTGGCGACTACAAGGACCAAACCCAGTTTGCCGCGGCTTTGGGTACCGCAGTACCGGAGCGCGGCGAGATTGTCAGTGTCCGCGTTAAACCGACAGAAGACCTGGCATATCCAAGTGCGGATGGCAGGAGATGGCGTATCTGCCTTCCTGGGGAAACGACCACGGTCGATGCGCCGATGCTCCGCTAACTAGCTGCTCTCAGAATTGGGACCCGAGAAATCTCCGAAGTCTGCTCCACGCCGAGTGCGCGAGCAATACTCACACCCACGGCTTTTGCCGTTGGAGCAGGGAAAGCATTGCCAATCTGTCTGTACACCGAAGTCTTGCGCCCCGAGAACATCCAGTCGGGGGCGAAACCCTGGATTCTTGCGGCCATCTGATTGGTGAGCCTTGGGATGTGTTCTTTTGGCAGCTCCGGACCGGGTGCCTCATCTGCAATCCCCTTGCCATCGACGCCGAGTTTCAACCACGCCTCTTTGGCCCGGGTTGGCCCCAAGTCAGCACCTCCATGTTTCTTGGATCCACCAACTAGTGTCGGCGCGATGCTGTTTGCCCCGCGGGCCCAACCTTCTGCGCCTTCCCACCCTCTGGCGGCCATGAGGTCGAACAGAACTGGGCCTACAGAAGGTGGTGTCCCCACTGGTTGGGGCCAATTGAAGCTCCGAAAGTGACTTCTCTTCATGGCTACAAGGATGAATCGCGGGCGCAACTGCGGAACCCCATACTCGCTTGAGTACAGCAGCTGCCATTCTGCGTGGTATCCCGCTTCTTCCAACTGCTCGAGGATCGAGGCTCGATAGGTCGCGAATCGGGCTGTCGCCAACCCCTTCACATTCTCAAGCATCACTGCACTGGGCTGCGCTTCCCGAACAATGCGAAGCGCCTCGGGGAATAGGTCGCGTTCATCGTCAGCCCCCAGCTGCTTTCCGGCGACACTGAAGGGGGGACAGGGAACTCCGCCTGCCACTAGGTCGATTCCCCTGTAGGGGCTACCGTCAAATTCACGGATATCCCCCTCAAGGACATTCCATGCTGGCCGGTTAAGGCGGAGAGTCGCTGCGGCATCCTTGTCGATCTCAATAGCTAGCTCGTGCTGAAATCCCGCCTGTTCAAGTCCAGATGATTGACCACCGGCACCGGCGCAAAGCTCCAATACTCTGAGTTCTTCCTTCTGGGTCATACGCCAATCCTCTCATTACGCTGTCCAGGTTTGGCACAAGCGTCCGGTAGTGCAAAGTGTCTCATTGGCTTCCGACATTTAGGATTGTTGCAACCCGCCCCGTCCATAGCAACACTCAGGATGAGTGAAGCCTCGATTCCGTTTCACATGATTGGTGGCGTGCACTACAATGGACATTGACGTCGGGCCCAATGCCCCGGGCTCCAATTTCAGCCGCCTCGAGCGGCATAGCGCCGACAGGCGCATAGGTCCGGCGTCACTAAATCACCACCCCAACCGCCTTTGCGGCCGCCCGCACCAGCGCAGCAACCCCTGCTACCTGTGCGGACACCCGGGCCACCTCTGCGACCGCGGCATAGCGAAATGTTTACGTGGGGGCGAAATGATCGCCTGGGGTACATACCCCAGGCTCACTCTTGTTCCCCGCATATACATTTCACGAACATGCAGGGGGTGCGGCGCCCTGTGACGCAAAGTGCAGGGTTACGGGGCCCCGCGTCGCTAACTGGAGGGTTACGGAGTCCACGTGATGCCGATTGGCACGGTTTGGCTCGCCGCGGCAACTGTGCCCATTAGTGCCGCACCATCAGAGGCACCCCGTCAACTGCATTGCGTCAGGCTCTGGACCGACTGCCCCAACACAGCGGGCCCCCCAACCAAATAGACATTGGACACTCTGGCTCCCGTCCCCTTGATCCAAGACGACACGACCGGCTTTGGAATGCATTCGCCGTTGGAAAGAACTAGGCGCTTAGTCAACGATCCGGCAGGCACCGCCGCAGAAAGAGCATCTGGGAAATCCTTACCCGTTGCGATCCAAATCTGGCTGGTGCTTCTGGAGTCCATCTGGGTGTTTAGGAAGTCATTGACCGCCAGGTTGGTTCCATACCTGTCTGCACCTGCAAGGCGACTGACGGTAAAGTTGGTCCGCAGGTTTCTCTCAAGGTCCAAATTCACAGCACCGGTTCCACCCGCAATCAGTAGTTCCGTCGTCTCCATCTGTCGCAACAAAGGTGGCATCCCACCCGGTAGGGCCGCCGCTGATTTGCCATTGACCAACAACACTGGAGCCCCCAATGCCCCTCCGGCCGAGGCGGCACTGAGCGCATCCGGGTAGTCAATACCTGTGGCTACAAACGCCCTACGGACCTTCTGATCTGAAAAGAACTCTTTGAGGATTGCAGTTGAAGTTCCATAGCGGTCCGATCCACTAATCCTCTGAATCTGAGTCCCCTTCAAGGCAGATCTCAATTGCTGCTCCACCTTTGGGCTCACGGCCCCCGTACCACCAACGATGTAAGCGCGTGACGGCGCTAAGGAGACAATCTTCGCCAGTGTCTCTTGGCCGAGACCCGCTGAGTGAGCCAAGAACAAGGAGCCATCCACACTTGCCACGGCGGGTCCAATAGAAAGCGCATCGGCGAAGACCTGCCCAGTGGCAATAAAGACAGGCATCCCGTGTAGTGCCTGGGATTCATTGACCTTCAGGTTGGTTGCGTAGCGGGTTGGACCGCCAAGCCTTTCCACAATCGGACTGACCACGGCCTGCGGCACCTCATTCAGAAATGCCTCCGCATTGATCAATCCTGCCCCTACGGTGCTGCTATGCGGGATGGGAACAACCGAGTATGGGTTCGCAACCTGCGCATTGGCGCTTCGACGCATTAGGGACACAACCTGATCGTGTCTCATAGTTGGGTTCTTCTCCAGGCCAAGTGCTGCCACTGCAGCCGCGGTTGGAGAGGCAGCGGACGTACCGTAGAAAGCGTAGAGTCCCGTGTTCGCCCCAGTTTGGATTGGGCTGCCAAAGAAACTGTTCACTATCCCGTCAAGTCCCATGATTGTAGGGACCTCTGGGTTGACGGGTGCCGAAAGAGTCGGAGCAACGCCATTTCGCGAGGACGGTCCAAACCGGGTCTGGTTGGCCCCCAAAGACGAGTAAGACTGCACCACCGTTGGCGCCGTCCACGGCGCCGCCGCAACCGACGCCGCGCTTCCGTCGCCATTGTGACCGTACTGACTGCCCTGAATCGTGTTGTTGCCCTCGGTTCGGTAGAACTCTCTGTCCCATGCAAGCGTATTGGTATCGGCTGCAAACGGGGTTATCTGCACGGTTGGAGACCCGTAACCGGGTCGTGAGATATCGCGAACCACCACAAAATCAACCGACCGTGAAGGATTGCAAGTGGCGTCCCGACCCCAGTCCCATTGGGCGTAGTGCACTGGAAGCCCAACGCCATCAGAACTGCTTGCGGCCCCTAAGCACCTCTCTTGGCTCACTACACCACCGGATCCTGTGACAGACCTGGTCCCATACATTTGCAGTTGTAGGTTGGTCTTCAGACCATTTGCTGGCTCAGCCCAGTGCATCACCTGCGCGATTGAGGATGGCAGCTGCGCCCCCATGGTGTATTTACCGAGTGGCTGGCCCATCCCATTGGGAGAGAAATCTAGACAGTCGACACCACCGCGACTTGTTCCCTGAGGCAGAACCACCCACTCCGGACAGGAAGTCCCAACAAATGCGTTGCTCTGGTGTCGCCCAATCGGATAGCCGGTAATGCCTGGCTGGGATGTGGGTGACCGCTTCACCCCGTTATTGTTGCCGGAGCTCGAAAAGTAGGTCACTCCCCGCGCTTTGACGCTCTCAATTGCCTGGGAAACCGGTCCTTGCTGAAAGTTCAGTTCATTGGACCAATAGATGTCGTCAACGATAATGTCTGCGCCAGCATTGGCAAGATCCACAATGTTCTGCGCAGTCTCCTCTGGAGATTGCCCAACGTCTGTAAACAAGAGACTGGCACCGGGAGCAATACCATGAACGATCTGGGCCATTGCGCGACCCTCATCATTGAACCACGGAGAAGTACCATCTCTGAGGACCCTGACCGGTTCTCGGTACCCGCAGGGATTACCAGCTCCGGGCAGCAGACCGGCACTCACATCATCAGCGGCGCTAGTCGCCGCATCATAATCAGAGTCATAGGATATAGAGAGAATCCCGACCTTAATCCCTGTCCCATCCACCCCCCAGCTCTGACGCGCTTGACTAACTCTGAGGGGAGCGTTCGCGACAGCAGGCACTGTGCGACAGTGAGCTGGTGTCTGCGACCCGCCCACTCGGCCCACCATGGAGGACGCCTCTGCCTGAAGCTGCCCCACTTCCTGGAGCAGCTCCTCTGCTTCCGCCTCACTGAGTTCACGCTCCATATACGCAGACTGCGGAGCTAGATTGACGTCTACTGAAGCAACCCCCGGCATGGTCCGAAGAGTATCCAACTGCAACGGAGCAACCAGAACCATCACGATCGGTTCGATTGTAAGAACCCTGCGAACACGAGCAATTGTTTCAAGCGCACCGACCTGGTCAGGCGTTGGCGCACTTTGAAACACGACCGTCGCAGAGAGTAAGCCATCTTCTTGCACGAGTGTGAGACCACCGTCTGCACCAAACCCCAACGCTTCAGCTATCTCATCAGCCGTGATCCCCGGGTTCTCTTGTGCGATGACGATAATCTGCTCGGTGATTGTCGATCCGAAAGCCGGAGCATCAAGATCGCTCTGCTCCCCCACTACCTCAGGCTCAGGCGACTCTCCGTCAGTCGTGGGGACCGCAGTCTCCCCTAGAGGGGTGTCGCGGCCATATCCATCTTCAAGGGAACTGGAGGTTCCTGAGCCCTCACCACCCCCAGACTGAAGCCCTTCTCCATTCACCGCGGCAACTGCCGTCGTCGGCAGGATCAGCAGCGCCACAGCAAGAAACCCCGCGACTACCCTCTGCATCTCACGCATTCCGCCACCACCTCAGTTTCTGTCCGCATGCACTGCGGCGGATCGCGGTGCCACTTCGAAGTCTCTACTCTTGCCACACACTTGCAGAGTCCCAGCCCATTCTTCAGGAGTCGCGTTAAATAGAACGAAGAGTCCAGCATCTTCACTCTCCCCTTGTCCTCGCCCATCAATATGCATCGCGATTACACCGGGTTGGTCCGCGCCGTTCACACCCGTGGGCAGAAACCGCACCCTGCGACGAATCTGCTCCGCTGAACCCAACGTGAGCAACGGATGGCTGGCCCTGATTCTCAACAGTTCCATCGATTTTTCCCGACACAGGGCCATCGCGCTGGCATCCGGACGCAGCGACTTGTCCTCAAGGAGAGGTGCCATCGCGTCCCAGTGGGCTCTGTTTCGAGCAGCACTAGGCAAGCCCCGACCGAACTGGTTCCACTGACCCGTCCAATCAATCGCATTGAACCAATCTCCGGAGTTATACGAGTCCCGATCGAGAGACTTCGACCGAAGCAGCTCGGTTCCCGAGGCCCAGAAGGCTACCCCTTGCCCAAGGGCCACCGTCGCGTTCGCAAGGACCTGGGACTTCACCCGGTCTTCCATCGACGTGGTCAAAGGCAGCTTCCAGATAGCCGAATCAAACAGCGTCTCATCATCATGGGCCTCAACATAGTTGACGCACTCCTGAGGCTCATGAGCGAACGCAGCACCCTTCCCAAAGTAGTCAATGCTCTGGGACATTACCGTCCCAGAGCCATCAGACAGCGCGAGGGGATAGTCGCGAATGGCGCCAATCAGACTGATCTTCACCAGATCCATCTGCCGGTACAGCTCCGCTACCGCTTCATTGCCAGCCTCTGAGGCGTCCACCGCACCACCCAACCAGGATCCCTGCCACGTCTGTACCTCATTCGGGTCAACCGCCAGACCGGTAGCGAATCCCTGGCGCGACCTGTGATCCCCGTCCATCGGGCTCCCGCCGCGCACCGCGTCCCTCAGGCGGTCATTGAAAACCCCGATCCCGCTGCCCCCAATGTTCGCCTGCGTCGCCTGGGTAAACAGTGCGTCATCAGCAACTTCACCGAAATTCCAACCTTCGCCATAAAGATAGATGCTCTTCCCATCAACCCCGTCACGCTCGATAGTCAAGTTATCCAGCTCCGCCCGCACTGCTTCCATGTTGCTCAGGGAGTGGTGCCCCATCAGATCAAACCTGAAGCCATCAATCCGGTAGGCCACCGCGGCATCCACCACGGCATCCACCATAATCTTCTCAGCCATCACATGTTCGGTGGCTACGTTGGCGCAGCACGTCGACGTCTCAACTTCACCCCGTGGAGACAGCCGGTGATAGTAGCCGGGCACCACCTTGTCGAGGACGGAGTCTCTACCCTGCCCACACTGGAAAGTGTGGTTGAAAACCACGTCCTGCACCACACGCAGCCCCAGGTCGTGAAGCGCCTGCACCATCTCCCGATACTCCAGCGTTCGCCCACCGCCAACCTGGTTGCCCACAGATGCATACGAACCCTCTGGGGTCATCCAATGGTTAGGGTCATACCCCCAGTTGAAGGCATCTTGGTTCGCAACCTCGCCTACCGCCTGCTGCGGAAGCACCGAAGAGCGAGACCATCCCGCGACCGCCTCTAGTAGCCCCTGATTTTCAGGGACGAGGGCGATCCCCTCAACTTCTGGTTGCTGCCGCTCTGATCGCGCTTCTGGGATAGCCCCACTTGCAATGTCATACGTTGGGAGCAGATGCAGGGTTGTGATTCCGGCATCAGCCAACCCTTCAAGCGCTGTTCGCCCAGCACTGCCCTCCTGAAGAAAGGCCGCGTACGTCCCCCTTAGCTCTGCAGGAACCGTCTGATCCCAAGCGGAAAAGTCACGCACATGCAACTCATAAACTGCCTGGCTCGCGGCGTTTCGTAGCGGTGGAAGGACTCCGGCCCCCCAGGCGCGCGGCTTCCAGCGTTCCCTGTCCCGATTGACAATCACCGAACGCATTGAATCCACGGTGAGCCCCACCGAGTAGGGATCTGTGACCCGGTTCGTTACCAGCGATCCAACGGAGGGCACATAGACCCGTACCTCCCAGAGGTACTCCGCGTCCTCCCATTCCGGCGCCCCAACGACGGTCCAGATCCCATCATCATCCCTGTCCGCTTCACAAAGGAATCCACCGTCGGCCTTCGGGCCATCTTTGAGCCACAGCTGCAGCTTCACACTTGAGGCGGTAGGAGCCCATAGCTTCAATGTTGGGGCACCACTTTCCCAGTTCACCCCAAGTTTCTGAGCGCGGGCCCCCGCATATATGTCGTCAAGCACCCCGGCAATCTGCACCCCACACCGATCGATAACTGCCTCGTCACGAACGGTCTCTAGGAGCAGTGGTCCGCGCAGCAGATCCTTGACCTCCCCTGCAGACAGCGGCTGACCCGACGGCCCGGAGAGTACAAGTGCCTGATAGTGCGCATGCTTTGTTCGCCGATCAGCCTCTTCTTGAAGGTCGCTCAAATCACCAACCGTAAGAGAGACATGGGGCGCCGACACCAGCCGATAGGACGCCCCTGCTCGGTCCATCATGACCGGGAAGGCAATCGTTGTTCGATCCAGCCACAGAGCCCACGCGCCACTGCCACCACACCCACAGTTGTCCCTTACGTCCGTCATCGCGGTCCCTTCCCTGCGCCCTTTGGCTCAGGAAAAGATCCTCTCACGCCCCTCCGACATAATGGGTTTCAGCCCACGAAAGGCTACCTATGGTCGGGCGCCGCAGCCTCACAGTACAGACAGCGATACAGACTCCGCTGCGGATCCACCAGGGTGAAGACCTGATCGACCTCGTCCTCGACAGTAGTAATACACCGTGGATTCTTGCACTCAACGATATTGACCAGAGAGTCAGGCAAGGAGAGGTGCTTCTTCTCTTGCAACTTGCTTCCACGCACCAGGTTCACCGTGATCTTCGGATCGATGTATCCGAGGGCGTCCAGGTCAAGGTCGATATGCTGGTCAATTTTGATGATGTCCTTGCGTCCGTACTTACGCGAATCGACATTCTTGATGATCGCGACGGAGCAGTCCAGGTCGTCAAGCCCGAGAAGATAGTAGAGCCGCATGGAGTCGCCGGGACGAATGTGGTCGATGACAATTCCGTTCTCAACACCGTCAATATTCACTATGCAACCTCAAGATCCAGTAGTTTCAAAATCAGCGCCATCCGCATAATCATGCCGTTTTTGACCTGGCGGAAGTAGGCTGCACGCGGATCGTCATCAATCTTCACGGAGATCTCATTTACCCGGGGCAGTGGATGGAGAATCGACAGGTCCTGCCGCGCAAAACGCAGCCTGTCCTGATCCAGAATGAAACGGTCCTTTAGACGAATGTAGTCGGCCTCGTTGAAGAACCTCTCCTTCTGCACGCGCGTCAT
>RRZU013124538.1_pt1 | contig 10650 bp, 8 predicted proteins | sample 2165561 | NCBI WGS metagenome assembly RRZU01 (sample SAMN10456909, study PRJNA506462) | wastewater metagenome | isolation source: wastewater sludge | place: USA: Moscow, Idaho | reverse complement strand
CAGGATCGGTCACCACCAATCCGTCGGCCCGTCAGCACGTCTTGGACCCGCATGAAGACCTCGGCAGTGACCAGCGGCTCGTGTTGGCCTTCGTAGAGCACACCGCGGTGGCGGACCATCCCCATGTAGTACGGATTACTGAGCATGCGGTGGAGGTGGGCTCGGGTGATCGGTCCGCCAGACGAGCGGGAGTCACGGGACGTGAGTCCACGGGCAGCCAGTTGGACACACAGGCCAGACAGGCTGACATTGCCGCTGGCGTAGGTCTCAAAGGCCCTGGCGACGTGTGGGGCACGGTCACGGTCGAAGATGACCGTCTTGACTTCACGGGCAGGCGCACCGTCAACGGACAGGCGTGAGGTGCTGTTCAGGTATCCGGTAGGTGCGCAACCGATCGTGCCACCTGGCCGGGCCTTCTCGGCGATACCCTTCTTGGCTCGGCACTTAGGTTGCGGGAGTAGAACTCGGCAATGGTGGCCATGATGCCGTGCAACAACATGCCTGAGGGTGTCTCATCGATCTGCTCGGACACTGATACCAGTTGAGCACCGGCGGAGCGGATGTCCATCAGCAGAGCGACATCGTCAGCTCGGTCACGAGCCAGAAGATCCAGTTTGTGGACGATGACGTAGGACACCGACGGCAGTGACTTGTCCGACAAGCGAGCCTGCAAACCATCTCGGTCAGCAGACCGGGCTGACGCACTCGCATCGGCAAACTCACCCTCGACAATGGCGTCAAGTGCAGCGGCTCTAGCCATGCACGCGCTACGCTGCGCAGGGATCGGATACCCCTCAGTCTCGCCACCCTTGTGAGCTTGACGAGATGTGGAGACGCGGAGGTAGAGGAGAGCGGTCAGGTGCTTCATTCTCGCCTGACCTTCAACTCGGGGTGCTCGACCGCGCTTTCATGTGGAATATTATGCCCGCAACAACTCTGGACGGCAAGATGCCAATTGGATTTAGGGACTATAGCCGTGGATTCTTCGACGATCCACTTACGATTCCCCTCGTCAAGGATATCGCTACGGCGACGAGGTTGACCATATTCTGCGGCGCTGGCATTTCGCTGGACCAGAGCATCCCTACCTGGGCGGGCCTGGTGAAGGCACTGCTTCATGACAAAGTAGTCGCGCACTCGTCCTTGGAGCAGGCCGACGCGGATACGGCCTGTGCAGCGCTGCTGGAGAATTTCGACTACATCCCGAGCGCCACTATCGTGGATGACCTCTTTGCCCACACCCATCCGGATGGCATGAAGGCGAGAAACTCTCAAATAGTAGAGGCGCTCTACGGGAAGGACCCCCTGCGTATGCGCGTAGGTCTCCGCTCGCCTTCCCTGGCCGAGTCAGTATTACGCTTGGCAATCGTATTCGCGCTTGACAACCGAGACGTACACATCGTAACGACCAACTATGACGACGTTCTAGAGTTCGCGGGCATGGAGCGTAGTGAGATCGCCTCCGATCTACGCTCCGGTGGACTAGCCCTCAAGCCATACTGGGATTCCGCGCCTCCAAGTCATTCCCCTGGGACGATACCAGTAGTTCACGTGCACGGCTATCTACCCCGGGACAAGAGCAACAATCATAGTGAAATAGTCTTCTCTGAGCATGACTATTATCAATGGGAAGATCGAAGCCCATTTCGAGGCTACCTGGACCAGCGGCTTTCTTCTGGGGCCTTCTTGATTGTTGGATCTTCGCTTTCTGACTCCAACATCCTTCACAGAGTGTTGTCTGCGCGCAGGTCTGGCTCTACAGTCGTTGCGGTTCAGCCCACACAAACAGAGGTGGCACGCTCCAAGCCTATCGACCGTCCCTTTGTCTACCAGCTTGCTTCATACTCGGAGATGCGGGCGCGATCGCTTGGTTTTCAACTACTGAGGCCCGACTTCTACGGCCAGGTCTACCAACTGCTTGACGAGATCCGCACTTGCGTTGCCGCGACCGACTATAAGAGTTACAGCGATCGCATCACAGCATGGCGAGCTGGGTTCGAGCCAAGATTCCAGGACCGGGACCTTCGTCTTTCTCTAACGGATCAAGTTCGAGAAGTGGTACACAATCTTTCGCGAAAGATCGGGAACGGCGACCGAGCAAAGGCAGAGATATGGGTACGAAATCCCGTCGAAAGAGAACTGCAACTTTGGATCTCTTCACAGAGCACGTGGCTGCCCGGAGACTATTGGGTGAAGTCAGTCAAGCTAAGCAATGCTCGCCTTCTAGACCAGGCGGTTGTGGGCTGCTTTGCGATGAACGCCCCGACTCACGGCCGCATGCAACCTTTAGACCCAGACCGCTGGACGCACTACTATGCAGTTCCGCTCCACATGGACTCGGCCAGTGGTCGGTTTATTGCTGCGGTGGCCTGCATGTTTTTTCACTCCCCAGCGCACCAAGCTTCCGACGAAATACCCGCCGTTGTTCGGCGAGCTGACGAGATTCTTTCCGCTTGGTCAGACTTTGGAGTTCAGGCGCTGGCTGGATGCTAGCCGACGATCCAGCATGCTTCTGGTGAGCGGGTCTTGCCGCGGGGGCATGTCGCCACGAACTATCGTCACTCGCGCGTCGTCGGGTAGGACTAAGCGGCCACCCGTCTCAATTAGGGTGTCATTGAGCCGGGGGGTTACCCGCTGGAAATGCGGTGCGGTATTCAATGCAGGACCGGCGCTGGCCTGCGTGGGCATGAATCCGAGGCGCTGAACAATGCGAAGAATCACCCTGGGCATGCTAGCGGATCCTTCGGCTAGTAGCTGCGAGCTGCTCGACTGGATCAGCGAAAGCGCTACAGATCCCAACTCCGCCCCACAACTCCAACAGCGCTCCACTTCCATCGGAGGGAGCTGTCGCTCGGGTGAAACTGGTCGGACGTCCTCGCTCATGCTGGTGGTTGAACCTTCTACCAACAGTCTGCGCTGGGCGTCCGCTCATGTCAATACCCTTCTGGCTTGGGGCAGCAGAAAGGGCGCCGATCCCGGGAGTGGGAGCGGTCGCCCTCGCATGGTCAAGAATTACACGAGTGTCATTTCGCAGGCCGCACTGATCGTGGCGTGTCGCCGCACGAGTCCGCGTCATCGCGTCATCGCCGCCTCGCCCTGGTCCGACTGATTCCACAAGCCGCTGTGCGCGGGTGCGCTCTTGGCGTGTCGGCCCCCGAGGTCGGGTGTGTCGACTTCAAGGGAGCCTACACCGCGCGTCAGTCGCGCGACCGTCTCGTCTACCTTCTCACAGCGTGAGACGGCTTTTCTAGGGCTCACCTCTGAACCCCTGGAAGCCAACTCAAGCCCTCTCCGTCGTCCTCGACCGGCAAGATGCTCGCCAACTCCCGCTCCAGCCGCATCGGGTACTGACTGAGGATCAGGGCAAGTTGTGCACCGAAGCTGGCTCGCAGCTCGCCCAGGGCGAGGAAGAACGGGTCATGCCCGGAGCCAGGGTGGTGCCAGAACTCTCGGCCACGAGGGCCTGCTGCCTCCAGGAACCGCCGACAGGCAGAGCGCATGTGCCGGAGTGCCACTTCAAGGTCTTTGCCCGGCTTGGTCTGCTTGATCTGCTCGGTGAGGAATGCCCGAATCTGCAAGACAGACTCCACGCAGTGTTGCTCATCCTCGACGTGTCGATCAGCAAACAGGACACGACGATCTTCCAGGAAGACCACAACCGCACGAGCGATGTCCTTGTCCCGGGCAGTCTTGGTCCACTGCACACCGACGAACGGCGTGCTGAACCCGGTGACGTCATAGCCCACCAGGCGACCATACTCCCGGCTCCGTGGCTCCGCTCGGGGAGCGAGACAGGCGTACGGGCACCGCTGCGCGGAAGCAACGACGAGGACACCCCTCTGGGGAGTCATTCCCACCCATATTTGGGGCAATGTCACCGGTCAGAACACCCTTTCCCGGTCACGGACCGGTAGGGCGACCGGTACACCCCAGCGCCCCCTCGCTCACCGCGTGGACCCGAACTCTCGGACCAACCACGCCACGCGCACCCATCGCTCTCGGTTCTGACGTTGCTGCAAGTGCTCCGCGCATGTGATGTCGGTGGACATCGGGACTCCCCGAGCCGGGTTCGGCTCGGGGAGTTCGCGGTCTCAGGCGGCCTTGAAGACCCAGTACCTCATCGCGAGGAAGCGCAGCACCATCGAGATCCCCGTGGCAACGGTGAGGGCGACGAGGTTGAGCAGGGTGCCAGCGTTCGGGCGGATCTGGTGGAGGACGGCGAGCCCGCCGGCGGTTGCCGCCCAGGTGATGAGGAAGAGGACGAAGCCCTGCAGCTGGTGTCTGGCGACACCCTCCCGGCCGGTGACCCCGAAGGTCCACGAGCGGTTCGCGGCGGTGTTCGCCACCGTCGAGAGCACCAACGCGGCGATATTGGCCGCCTGGGCGTTGCCCCACCACAGGTCGAGCAGGCTGAAGATGACGAAGTGCAGGCCGGTGCTCAGGGTCCCGACGACGGCGAACCGCATGGCCTGACCGACGACCGGAGCGGCGGGGTCGGCGCCGTCCGACGCCGTCAGTGATGGCGACGATATCGGCGTCGGCGTCGGCGTCGGCGTTGGCGTCGCGTCCGCGGGCACGGGTGCGCTCATCGGCGTGCTCAGGCCGACTGCGGGGAGCCGGAGCGCGACAGCGGGGCGGTGAGGTCGTAGAAGGTCATCGACCCTATTGTCACCTGGGTGTAGGTCTCCTGCACCCAGGCGGTGATCTGCGCGGCGGTGCCATTCGTGCCCAGGCCGGGTCCGGGCCCGCCGCGACCGCCTCCGCCCGAGGCGAGGTAGTAGTGGATCTGCCCGGCGGCGACATACTCCTTGAACTCGGCGAGGGTCGGTGACGGGTCGGACCCGTTGAAGCCGCCGATCGACATGACCGGCTCACCCGAGCCGAGCTGCAGGCCGGCCGCATTCTGGGAGCCCACTGCGGCGGCAACCCAGCGGTATGTCGACGCGTCCTGCTGCAGGGCCTGGACGACCTCGGCGCTTGGCGTCGTCGCGTTGAGCAGGCCCCCGAGTCCGCCTCCGCCGCCGGGCAGCTGGCCGCCCGGGAAAACTCCGCCGCCGGGCAGCTGGCCGCCGGGGAACTGACCGCCGGGGAACTGACCGCGCCCACCCAAGCCTCCTGGCCCGCCGCCGCCTGGCCCGAACCCGGTCGAGGGTCCAGCGGTGACGATCGACCCGGTGTGCGGCGTCGCGATGGTGTTGACCGTGTATGCCGCCGGCCCCGCGAGCACGGCGACGACCGCCGCGGCGCCGGCTGCGCGCGATGTCCACGCCGGCAGCCAGGTGGCATTGGCCAGGCCGAACGCCCCAAGCGCGCCGGCTCCGAGGACCACCCAGGTCAGGCCGGGGGCGAAACCGGTCGCGCGGTGCAGGAGGATCGCCGCCCACAGCGCCGAACCGGCGACGACCAGCGAGAGCGTCGCCGCGGCCCACGGGCTCTCCCGTCGGCGCCACAGGTCGGCCGCACCCATCCCCACCAGAGCGGCGATCGCCGGGGCGAGCGCGACCGTGTAGTACTCGTGGAAGATGCCGGCCATCAGCGAGAAGGTCAGCGCGGTGACGACGAGCCACGAACCCCAGACGAGGTATGCCGCCCGCGCCAGGTCGGTGCGGGGCGTTCGAGCGCGCAACGCCATACCGACAAGAAGGAGGACGAGCGCGGCGGGAAGCAGCCACGAGGCCTGACCACCCAGGGCCCCGTCGAAGAGCCGGGTCAGCCCCGTCGCGCCCCACCCGCGACCACCGCCGACCGAGCCGGTCTCCTCGCCGTTGAGCCGGCCGAGGCCGTTGTAGCCGAGGGTCAGCTCGAGGATGGAGTTGGTCTGGGAACCGCCGATGTACGGGCGGGCCGAGGCGGGGATGAGCTCGACGATGGCGATCCACCAGCCCGCCCCGAGGACCATGCCGGCGACCCCGGCGCCGAGATGACTCAGGCGGGCGCGCAGGGTGGCGGGGGAGGCGATGAGGTACGCGAGGCCGAAACCGGGCACGACGAGGAGCACCTGGAGCATCTTGGCGAGGAAGCCGAAGCCGATGAGCAGCCCGACGGCGAGGAACCAGCGCCACGACGCCTTCTCAATCGCCCGCAGGGTGGCCCAGGCGGCCAGCGCCATGAGCAGGGTGAGCAGGGCGTCCGGGTTGTTGAACCGGAACATCAGCGCGGCGACGGGGGTCAGCGCGAGGACAGCACCGGCGAGCAACCCGGCCCCGGCGCCGAAAGACCGCTTGACGCTCGCGTAGACCACCGCGACCGAGGCGACGCCCATGAGCGCCTGCGGCATGAGGATCGCGAAGGAGCTGAGCCCGAACAGACGCACCGACAGGGCCATGACCCATAGCGCCGCCGGAGGCTTGTCGACGGTGATGGCGTTCGCGGCGTCGAAGGAGCCGAAGAAGAAGGCGCTCCAGCTCTGGCTGCCGGCCTGGACCGCGGCGGAGTAGAAGGCGTTCGCCCAGCCACTTGCCGAAAGATCCCAGAGGTATGCCGCTGCCGTCGCCACGAGCAGGGCGGCCAGGGCGGGGCGGGCCCACCGGGGGTCGGCGGTCGCCGCTGGTGCTGGGACGTCGTTCGGGACCGACGGCGTGACCGACCCCGCGACCGGCTCGGCACCTGGCTCGGCACCCGGCTCCGTCGCCGACAGCGGCTCGGGCTCACGTGGCGGACCCCCAGCAGCCCGCTCGGACGGCTCAGGGACAGCGGGCGTCTTCGGCCATTCGGTCACAGTGGTGGTCGGCGGCGTGGAGCTCATCGTCCCCACGGTCGGGTGCTCGCCTTTGACCCCGCTGTGAGTCGGGTGTGCTTCGGCCGTGGAAGTTGTGGGGTCAACTGGTCGGTTCGGCATACCGGAAATGTCCTCGGGGCTGCGAGGGTCTCGGTTCGGCATACCGGAAGGGGTTGTCACAAGGCGACCGCACCGGTGGGGAGGAGGACCGAGAAGGTGGTCTCTCCAGGGGTGCCGCTGGCGGCGTCGGCCGTGCGGGTGTGCAGCTCGACGTGCCCGCCATGGGCGGCGACGACGGCCGAGACGATGCTCAGGCCCAAGCCAGTCGAGCCACCGGCCCGGTTGCGGGAGGTGTCGCCGCGGGCAAAGCGCTCGAAGACGTGCGGGCGCAGCTCGCTGGGCACGCCGGGGCCGTTGTCGCTGACGGTGAGCTTGACCCAGCCGGCCTCCCGGGCCAGGCCGGTGCGGATCCGCGTGCCGGCGGGGGTGTGCGTGCGGGCGTTGCCGAGGAGGTTGACGACGACCTGGTGCAGCCGGCCGCGGTCGCCGACGACCTCGACGGGCTCGTCGGGTAGGTCGAGCTCCCAATGGTGCTCTGGGGCGGCGGCGTGGGCGTCGCTCACTGCGTCGACGACCATCTGGGACAGGTCGACGGCGGTGCGCTCCAAGGGTCGACCGGAGTCGAGCCGGGCGAGGAGGAGCAGGTCCTCGACGAGGCTGCCCATCCGCTTGGCCTCCGACTCGATGCGGCCCATCGCGTGGCTGACCGACTCCGGCACCGGGTCGCGCTCGCGGCGGGAGAGCTCGGCATACCCGCGGATCGAGGCGAGCGGGGTACGTAGCTCGTGGCTGGCGTCGGCGACGAACTGGCGGACCCGCTGCTCGCTGCGGTGCCGCGCGGTGAGGGCGTTGTCGACGTGGTCGAGCAGGCCGTTGAGGGCGGCGCCGACCTGACCGACCTCGGTGCGGGGGTCGGTGTCGACCGCGGCAACCCGCTCGGGGAGGGCGACCTCGCCGGAGGACAGCGGCAGCGTGGAGACCCGGGTGGCCGTCTCGGCGACCCGTTGGAGCGGGCGGAGGTTGCGGCGGACGAGCCACATGCCGAGCAGCCACATGACGACCAGGCCGGCGATCGTCCCGACGAGGATGACCAGGGTCAGCGCGCCGATGGTGCGCTGCTGGGGACCGACGGCCAGGCCGACGACCCGCAGGTCACCGTCGAGCTCGCGCCCGGCCATGACCCGGTAGTCGCCGAGAGTGCCGCCGAGGTCGATGTCGACCGCCTCCTGGTCATCGCGGACCGTGGCGAGGACGGCGAGCTGGTCGGCCGTGAGGGCGACTCGGGCGCCATCCGGGCCGGTCGCCGCCCCGGCGCTGGCGCCAGAGACGATCCGGGCCGAGAGACCGGCGTCGCCGGGGGCGCCCTGGAAGCCGCCGCCATTGTCGAGGCCGCCGCGCCCGCCTCCGGGCGGGGTGCGCTGGAGCGCGGTGCGCAGGTTCTGGTCGGTGGTGGTCGTGAGGTACCGGTTAAGGGTGACGACGGTGGCGGTCCCGATGGCTCCGGCGATGAGGGCGAAGAGCAGCAGCATCGAGACGATCAGCTTGGCGCGCAGCGTCCAGCTGGCCGGGTGCCGCCAGGTCGACACGGTGGTCGTCATGCCGGGGTGGCCCGTCATACCGGTGCTGGTCGTCATACCGGTCGAGGTCGTCATGCCGGGCTCACTCGGCGGGCTTGAGGACGTAACCCACGCCGCGGACCGTGTGGATCATCGGCGCGCGGCCGGCGTCGATCTTCTTGCGGAGGTAGGAGATATAGAGCTCGACGACGTTGGCCTGGCCGCCGAAGTCGTAGTTCCAGACCCGGTCGAGGATCTGCGACTTGGAGAGCACCCGCTTGGGGTTGCGCATGAGGTAGCGGAGCAGCTCGAACTCGGTGGCGGTCAGGCCGATCTCGGCGTCGCCGCGCTTGACCTCGTGGCTGTCCTCGTCGAGGGAGAGGTCGCCGACGATGAGGCGCGAGTCGGTCTCGTCCTGGGCGGTGATGGTGCTGCGGCGCATGAGCGCGCGGACCCGGGCGACGACCTCCTCGAGGCTGAACGGCTTGGTGACATAGTCGTCGCCGCCCGCGGTGAGGCCGGCGACGCGGTCCTCGACGGCGTCGCGGGCGGTGAGGAAGAGGACCGGGATGCGCGGGTCGTGCTCCCGCATGCGGCGCAGGACGCCGAGGCCGTCGACGTCGGGGAGCATCCAGTCGAGGATGACGACATCGGGGCTGAACTCGCGAGCCTCGCGGACCGCGGTCATGCCGGTCATGGCGGTCTTGACGTCCCAGCCTTCGTAGCGCAGCGCCATGCTCAGCAGCTCGGTGAGGTTCCGCTCGTCGTCGACGACGAGGACTCGGGGCGCGGTGCCATCGGGGCGGGTCAGCGTGGGGCCGGTGCTCATGGGTCCAGTCTGGCCCGTGACCGCTGTGCAGATCCCTTCGCCTTCCTGTGCCCTTCCTGTGAACCCCACAAAGACACACCTTTAGAACACTTCTAAAGGTGTGTCTTTGCAGTAGGGGTATGGGAGTAGACCAATCAATCCCTCGAGGGGTGGGTCAGGGGGACTTGGCGAGGGTGGTCCCGTGCTGCTCGTAGGCGTCGGTCAGCAGCTCGAGGAAGCGTATGACGACGTCGACCTCCTCAGGAGTGAAGGCGTCGAGCACCTCGGCGGTGAGCATGCCCAGCGGCGCGAAGAACTCCTGCCCGACCTCGCGGGCCTCCTCGCTGTGGTGCAGGTGCACCTTGCGCCGGTCCGCGCTGTCCCGGCTGCGGGTCGCGTGGTTGAGCCGCTCGAGCCGGTCGATCACCGCCGTCGTCGCGCCCGAGGTGAGGTTGAGCCGGTCCTGCAGCTCGCTCGCGGTTAGCGGAGCGCCCTGCGCCTCGGCGTCCATGATGTGGATCAGTGCGCTGAGGTCGGTGTGGTGCACCCCGTGCGTCGAGGCGAAGACGCTGACGATGTGGTCGCCGTGCACCTGGAGCCGGCGTAGCAGCGTCCCGATGGCTCGCTGCTGCTCCGACCGGCCTGGCAGGCCCGGTCGGCCCGGCTGGCCTTGCTGCTCCGACCGACCCGGCTGGCCCGGCCGACCCTGCTGGTCTGGCCGGCCCTGCTCGTCTGGCCGACCCTGAAGACCTTGCGTCACGGTGACATGATGCCGCATCGCATTTGACTTGACAATCAAGATACTGAAGTATCGAGACACTCTGCTGTGAAGAGACCGAGGAGTGTCCAATGTCAGACCGTGCGTTCGCCCACGCAGTGACCGGCCGGTGGGGGGCCCGGATCACCGCCCTGGCCTTCGTCGTGCTCGCCGGAGTCCTCCTCGGCGGCTCCTTCGCGGCCACCAAGGCCGATCCGGGTCAGGGCGCGCTGCCGGACACTGTCCAGTCGGTCCGCGCCAAGGCCCTCGCCGCGCAGCTGCCGGGCGCCAAGGTCAACCCCGCGATCGTCGTCATCTCCAAGGGTGGCGCCGTCATCTCCCCGACGGAGGTGGCTGCGCTCGCCGAGGTGGGTGCCAAGCTCACCACCGAGTTCGGTATGTCGGCCGACGCCCCCAGTGGTTCCGCGGGTGCCGGCGGTACCGGAAGTGCCGGTGGCGCCGGTGGCGCAACGGGCGGGGCAGCAGGGACAGGCGGCCCCGGCGCAGGCGGGCCTCCTGGCGCCATAACGTCGCAGGACGGCAAGGCCGTCCTCCTCGCCGTACCGCTGGACTCGGCACTGGCGGTCGACAAGCTGGCCCAGACCGTCGAGTCGATGCGCGACCGACTCGCCGAGCAGCTCCCCGACGGCATGACCGCCGAGGTCACCGGGGGTGCGGGCTTCGTCGCGGACATCTCCCGCGTCTTCGAGGGGGCCAACACTCGCCTCCTCGCCGCGACCGCAGGCATCGT
>RRZU012852061.1_pt1 | contig 10651 bp, 8 predicted proteins | sample 2165561 | NCBI WGS metagenome assembly RRZU01 (sample SAMN10456909, study PRJNA506462) | wastewater metagenome | isolation source: wastewater sludge | place: USA: Moscow, Idaho | reverse complement strand
TAACGGAAATGTCAGCATCACAAACTACTCATTTTTGGAAGATGCCATCAGGGATAAAGCCTGAGAAAACGTATAAGGAGCCGACCATTGTAGCTGCCTCTGAGCCTTGCCCGTATCCATTTCTAGAGAGCCATAAATCCGTTGTAGCTTGGCATCAATCCCCAAACAGCAGCCCAGCCCTCTTATCACTCCAGGAGGGAGATAAAACAACCGACATGAAACCCCTTCAGCAGCAGCGATCGCCGCCAACAACTGGGACGTCGACACCGCAACCGGATCAGCAACCAGAAAGACCTGGTTTACTGCGGCAGGATGCGCCATCGCATGGGCAATGAAGTCACACAGATTAGGCAACGCCAACAAACTGCGTGCATTGTTCAAACGGGCAAAAGGGAGCGGGAGCCCTTTGCGCACCCATGTCATCATGCTGGCAAAGTTAGCCTTCACTCCTTCTCCATAAATAAGAGGAGGACGAATAATGGTAACAGCCATATCACACTCTTTCGCGAGCACCATCAGCCCCTGTTCCGCCTCATACTTCGAGCGTCCATAGGGATCTTCTGGCGGACTCTGCACATGCTCATCAAATGGCTTGCCTGGCTCGGTATGCTCACCATTCACTTTGATCGAGCTGATAAAGATGAAGCGTTTTACCCCTGCACCAGCCGCCTGCTGGGCAAGAGCGAGCGTACCCTCGGTATTCACCGCTCGAAAAGCCGCTAGGGGATCTGTCGCGGTATCCGACATCACATGTACCCTTGCCGCACAGTGAACAACCACATTAACCTGTTGCAATAGGGCAGTCCAGCTGGCATCGGCAGTCAAAGAAGGGGCCTGAACTTGGTACGAAGCTAGCGGGCGACTTCGCACCGCACCTTTCACTTTCGCCCCCAAACCAAGCAAGTGCTCGCAGACTGCCTTGCCAACAAATCCGTTGGCGCCTGTAACCAAGACAGTACTTTTGATATCTGCCATTACCACCAACACCAACCATGGATTCTGAAGAATGTCACCATGGAGCGCCCGAACATCCAGATATGGCGCCAACCTTTGCGTGATGCATGACCACCATGGTGCACTACCTTGACCTGTGGAACATATGCAATTTTACTTAATTTCCCTGCCCGAAGACTGATATCAAAATCTTCAAAATAGAGAAAAAACCGGGAGTCAAAGCCCTTTAATTTATGCAAGACATCCGAACGAAACAGCATAAAGCAGCCACTGACAATAAAAGGGTCCCACAGTACATCTTGGCCATTGAGCTGTTCGGACATTTCATACCTGGATAACCGACCATGGAATATTCTTTTTATCCGTCGAGGTGCAAAACCACGCAGAATAAGATCCAACACAGTCGGATAACGCTTGCACAGGCGCTGGACAACGCCCCCATCCCATGTTGCATAGGGGGTAAGCAAGCCACACTTAGGGTGTTTTTCCATGAAGACGATAGCATTTTCCAGCGCATCCTCGGCAAGTTCTATATCCGGATTCAAAATCAGATGATAGTCATCATCGTGACCTAACGAAAGATTATGGGCAGCGCCAAAGCCAGCATTATGCCCAGACCTTACCAACTCGAATGAGCCATGCCAAAATTGATTGACCCAGGCTTGGCTAAATTGCTCAGATACCCGCTGCGTATTGTCTATCAGTTTCAGACTCGCGCTAATCCCGGCCCATTCGACTGCCTTATGTAAAGAGACAAGCGTTCGGGATAACAGCTCCAAGTCTGGATGATAAGTAACTAAAGAAATTGTCAACATTTTACTTATGCACCAGCAGGACCTGTTCCGATCCATCCCTTGTTCACCAGAAACGTGACGATCTCTTGAGCACAGGCATCTGCTCTCAGATTGACAGTATTGACAATGATGTCGGGGTTATTAGGAATATCATAGTTGGAATCTATACCAGTGAAACTTTTAATAGCCCCATCCCTTGCCTTACGATATAACCCCTTTGGATCACGAGCCTCACACGTTGACAGCGATGCATCGACGTAAATCTCGATCATTCGCTCGCCCAAGCGAGCTTTTGCTAAAGTACGATCCTCTGCAAAGGGAGATATAAACGCGGTTTGCACAAGTAAACCTGCATCCGACATCAACGATGCAACCTCAATAACACGCCGAATGTTTTCTACACGGTCAGCATCACTGAAGCCAAGATCTCCATTGAGGCCATGGCGAACATTATCACCATCAAGTAAAAAACTGTGACATCCTATCTTGTACAACTTTTCATCGACCAAGTTGGCAATCGTCGATTTTCCTGAACCGCTCAACCCTGTGTACCACAATACGGCTGGCCGCTGATGCTTTTGTTCCGCACGCTGAGCTGCCGTTATCTTATGATGATGCCAGGTAATATCATTGCTCATAGAAAACCCTGCCTAAAATGGGAAGATGAGAGGAACAAGACATACAATCGCGACCAAATACAATATCGATAGCGGCAAGCCCAGTCTGATATAATCACCAAGCCCGTATTCACCGGCGCGAAATGCCATCAGATTAGTCTGGTAAGCATATGGATTAATAAAACTACAGCTGGATGCATAAGCGACCACCATTACAAAAGGCAATGGAGAAACATCCAGCCCTTGTGCAACAGCGAGGGCAACAGGCGTCATCATTGCGGCTGTGGCGTTGTTGGTGACCAACTCGGTTACGCACCAAGTAACAAGCAATACTCCTATAAGGGCAACATAGGGTGACACATCTTGCAGTGCAACCTTAACATGACTCGATACGTAGCCCATCAAACCACTTCCCTCCATTGCCTTCGCCAGAGCTAATGCCGCCATAACGATCAGCCAGAGGCCAAATGGGAATCGCCGGCGCAGCTCATTAAGTGTTAATACTCCCGTCGATAACAATAATCCAAAATAACAGATCATCGCCTTGAGAAGAGACACCCAACCTAACGCAGAGAGTGTGATAGCCAATACAAAACCACCTATCATTAGCCATTCAGTTAATGGCTTGAATGCGATGGTTGGTTTAGCGCCACGAATAATGAGAAAGTTTTTGGCCAAATTATTCCGATTGGAGAAGTCAAGACCCGTCGCTAATACAAGAAAATCACCACCTTGTAGCGTCTTTTCACCCAATGAGCCAGACAGGGTTTCTCCATTGCGTCGCATTGCAACAACGGCGGCATCAAATTTCGCCCTAAATTCAGTGTCTTTAAGCTTACACCCAGATAGCTGTGAGTCAGGTAAGACAAGGACTTCTGTTAACTCATCACCCTGTATACCGTGACGCTCAGCGTAGTTATCAAGCCCCGAAAAACGTGAGAGAAGGCCAACGGCTGTTGGATCACCTGAAAATAACAAGGTATCACCGGCCTCTAATCTATCTCCAGGAGCAACGGGGCACAAAGAACTGCCCCTTCTGATAATCTCAACGAGAAACAGCCGTTGAAGATGCCGTAACCCCGCTTGTTCCACAGTTTTGCCTATCATTGAGGAGTTATCCGAAACTCTTGCCTCTAACAGATAGGGCATTAAGGCATCATTATCGAGTTTATCATTCGGCAATAGATTACGTGCAATCCATAGCCAGGCCAGGCCTAACGCAGCGGCGATCACTCCAACCGGGAAAAAATCCAGCAGATGTAACCCCTCTAACCCAGCATCCAGCATCATAGTATTAACAATTAAGTTGGTTGAAGTACCAACTAATGTCAGCATGCCTCCCATTGAAACCGCGTAAGTCATCGGTAAGATAAGACGACGACCCGAGTGCTGTTGGGACGCTCGCAAGGGTCCCAACAAAATAGACACTATTGCCGTATTATTAAGAAAGGCAGAACTCATCAGAGCAGATAGCATAACGCGCCACCAACTTCCGGTAAAACCTCTGGCCAACATCCAGCTAGTGATACGCTGTAGCCAAAAAGTCCGCTCAAGTACGAATGCGGTACAAAGCAATAACACCAGCGTCACAAGACCTTGATTTGCTGCACTGGCGATCAAGTCATCACTACTAATCGCACCGGAAATATAAAGCACGAGTAAAGTACAGCCAAATATCTTTTCCGCTCTATGGTGCCAATAAGCCAATGCCACTAGGGTGATGATGAAGATAAGCAAAACCCATAATGCTTCAGATGTCATAGTAGCTCACGGATATTTTTCGCATCCCAGTGTGGGAAGTGTTTCCTGATCAGCGCATTTAACTCCAACTCAAACTCGCTGAATTTAGAGTCTTGCCAAAATTCCGCAGACGGGATTTCACTGATCATACCTGCGCCTAATGTGGCGTTCGATATCCTGTCGACGATGATAAATGAACCCGTTTTATGGCTCTCCTGGTAAAGATCGACAGGTATAGATTGAGTAAATTTTATCTTACAGTGCGCAATTTCATTAAGCCGAAGGTGAGCCGCTGCATGATGTGAAAAGTCATTAACATCAACGCGGTAGTCAATTGACTCCACAGAACCTGTTAAGACCCGAGTCCCGATTCTAATCTCATACTGTTGATGGGGTTGTAATGGCTGCTCATGTAACCATACGAGCATGCCACTCACATGAGACACATTCTCCCATTTTTCATCATTGGACACGATGACATCACCACGACTGATATCTATGTCGTCATTGAGTGTCAAGGTAATGGCCTGCCCCGTTTCAGCAGAAGGAAGGTCTCCATCAAAAGTCACAATACGTTCGACCTTGCTTTCTTTTCCTGATGGCCAAACGCGCACCAAATCCCCTACTCGAACAACGCCACGAGCGACGGTGCCACAATAACCTCTGAATTCTCCATCGGGGCGATTCACGTATTGCACCGGGAAACGCAAAGCGCCATTCACTGGCGGATTCACCTCAACGGTCTCCAAAAAAGTCAGCAAGGTTTCGCCCTGATACCAGGGCATCACCAAGCTTCTTTCTACCACGTTGTCACCACGCAATGCAGATAGAGGGATAAACTGAGGCTCTACAAAGTTGAGATCTTTGGTGAAGGTCATGAAGTCATAGCATATTGTCTCAAAGCATTCCTGCTTATACTCAACCAAATCCATTTTATTGACAGCAACAATAATATGTTTGATTCCGAGCAACGAACAGATATAGCTATGGCGTCGAGTCTGGGGCTTGACACCCGACCTGGCATCAATGAGTATGATGGCCAAGTCACAGTGTGAGGCACCAGTAGCCATATTACGCGTATATTGTTCATGGCCCGGAGTATCGGCGATGATAAACTTGCGCTTGTCGGTAGAGAAATAGCGATAAGCCACATCAATCGTTATTCCCTGCTCGCGTTCGGCCTGAAGCCCATCGACTAACAGAGCCAGATCCACTTCTTGGTCTGTAGTATTAAATTTACGAGAATCTCGTTGCAGGGCCGCCAGTTGATCATCGTAGATCAACTTTGAGTCGTGCAACAATCGGCCTATCAAGCTACTCTTGCCATCGTCGACACTACCGCAAGTCAGAAACCGTAACTGTGATTTCTGCTCGTTCGATGTCAAATATGCATCAAAGTCGCTGTTCATCAACTCTTTAGCCATTCTAGAAATATCCTTCCATCTTCTTCTTTTCCATCGAAGCGGACTGATCCGAATCTATTAAACGTCCTTGCCGCTCCGATGTTCTCGCCTGAAGCATCTCAGCAATGATAGCGGGTAGCGTGTCTGCATTTGACTCAAATGCACCTGTCAGTGGGTAGCAACCCAGAGTGCGAAAACGCACCGTTTTCATCTGCGGCGTTTCCCCAGGGAGAAGGCGCATTCTGTCGTCATCCACCATGATAAGGGTTCCTCCTCGCTCCACAACCGGGCGGGGAGCCGAAAAATAGAGAGGAACTATCTCAATCTTCTCGCGATAGATATACTGCCAAATATCTTGCTCTGTCCAGTTCGATAAGGGAAAGACGCGGATACTTTCACCCGGATGAATACGTGTATTATAAATATCCCAAAGTTCCGGGCGTTGATTCTTTGGATCCCAACGATGCTGGTCATCACGAAATGAGAACACTCGCTCTTTGGCGCGACTTTTTTCCTCGTCACGACGAGCACCACCAAATGCAGCATCGAACTTGTATTTATTGAGTGCCTGCTTAAGCGCTTCAGTTTTCATTATGTCGGTGTAAGAAGAGCCATGGTCAAATGGATTAATTCCTTTATCCTTTGCCTCCTTGTTGGTGTGAACCAACAAGGTGAATCCATACTGGGCTGCCATCCGGTCACGAAACTCAATCATCTCGCGAAACTTCCATCCGGTGTCCACATGTAACAATGGGAAAGGGATTTTTCCTGGATAGAAGGCTTTGCGTGCCAGATGAAGTAACACGGAAGAATCTTTGCCAATAGAGTAGAGCATCACTGGATGCTCAAACAGGGCAACGACCTCACGGAAAATGGTGATTGCTTCGTTTTCCAACAGGTCAAGACTATTTTCCATTACTGAAGCTCCACATCAAGACTTAACGATAACCACGATACCATTGAATTTCACTTCCTGGTATATCAAGGCACACGCTTTAAATGCATTAATAATTTCGTGATGAGAGCCGTGAGCATATAATACAGCATGGCCATCACGAATCTCTTGGCAAGCATTCTCTACATCGCCACTCGCCGAAAGCATGTCAATATCAACATCCTTATGCATGTAGTTATCAAGATAATATTTGTAATAGGCTTCATTGGGTGACCAAGATGCAAAAATCTTATACTTTGAAACACCATAACCATCTGATATAAATTTCGCAGCTTCTTTGTACTCTTCTTTTTCATATACATTAGCCTGACTATCTGCTGGGGGGGAAAGCCAGGAGATAAGAAAAGCCACGAGTATGAGTACTGTTTTTCTTTCTGTCAGGTTAGACAGTGCATGAAACAAAAGATAGATGCACCAAGGAATGATGAAGATAAAGTGGCGTGGATGGAGAATTCCTGATTTTTTGCAGACAAAGGCCAACACAGCGATTGACAGTAAGATAGCGATGACAATGTATTGCTCAGTGTGCTTTTTTTTCAAAAAAACATAGGCGGCAGATAGTGCAATGGCAACAATCCCCCAGCCAAAATAACCATACATTATAGTCAACATTGAGCTCAGGGACTGAGTGTATGATAATTGAGACCACGCAACGCCACCCTTCGCGGTGAAAAGAAGACTGTGATATGAAAGATATATCCAGAGCACAACAAAAGGCACTGGAATTGCCGGAAGCCAATAACGCCTTCTTTTTATATCATCCCACGCAATGGAGAGGTAAATGATACCAATAAACACCGCCATATAATAATGGGTTAAAAATGACGCTGTCGCTAAAGCATAAAATGTATACCGCCAAACACTCTCATTACCATGCCCAGTTTTCACTTTGGTAAATGCCAAGAGACAGAGAGTGGAAAGCATCATGAAAAACATATAGCTTCTGGCTTGCGTCACATAACTTTGAGTTACGGGGAGCCATAACAAAAGCAACGCGGTGGCGATAATAGACAGTTCTGTTTTGTTTTTTAGCTTCGATCGACATGCGGTCAAAATAAATAAAATCGCTAACATAATGATAGCGACATTAAAACCACGTAGTGAATATTCTGAATCACCGAAGAGCGATGCCCACGCTTTGAGGGAAAGATCATACATGGGTGGATGTTGCTCACCGGCCTTCACGGTCAGAAAGCTGTCCTCCATCTCAATCTGAAGCACTGTCTTTCGCTCATATTGAGTATCAAAAACAGGATGGTAGCGAATTACGGAAGCGGTGAATAACTCGTCGGACCAAAAGCCTCGCTCGTTGAGAATGGGTATCATTTTCCATATGGCGCATATCATGACCAGTACATAAAATATGACCAGGCTAGTGCTGTTATCATCCCAAAGACGCCGCATTCTTATTGTCATTCAACGGATACCCCTATTTATGGTCCGTTCTGCATGCAGGTCTCTAACCGCGAATACAAAACGGACCGTTACCACAAGTCTTCAATATACGGGGTGAACGATCTCCTCTATCGGCTGGCTCAGATAGCCACTGCATATCTTGGTTTCGCTCACTCCCGCACTATCTCACCATTACACCGAATTACTTAACAATCTCATGTATCGGTCTTCTGCTCAGAAAACGCTTAATCGCTCTTTGTAGTCGGAAGGGAATAAGACGCGCCAGGGAGCCAATGAAGGGGCGATTTCGTACCTTCCACAAGAGCTGTAAAAGGCGCTCTTTACGCGACAACAACACGACTGTGGGTGCAAGTGACAACTTTTCACACCATATCTTTGCCAACGTTTCAGCATCGGTTGACTGCGCGACCAGATCAACGCGCAAATATTCACCGGCATAGAAATGCTCACGTAGTTCGATGCTGTCATCATCCTGAACGGTCGCGACAAATGAGGTCAGATCCGCGCCTTGAGCATACGCTCGCCAGAAGGCGGCACAATCGAGCGGCTTAATATCCCAGGGCAATAGCGAAGAGTGAGCTCGCTCCTGTGTGCGTTCGATAAAGGCGCCAAGATCCGGGCAAACGACAGGGTAGCAACGCTCGAGAGCAATGGAGAGCGTATAGCTGTAGGTCTCAGGCCACAGCGCCGGGAACCAGACCACGTGCGGTTTAATGTTATCCAGCTTCTCATCGAGTTGAGACAAGCTATAGGCACCATGGTTCACGATGCCGCGCAAGGGACGATAACCGTAGCCCAGCAAATGGAATTCCACCTTGGCCGGGTCGCACAGCAAGGCTACTTGTTCGAGCAAGTCGGCCCCTTTCTCACGACTCAGGGCCCCCAGGATCAGCACCCGCAAGGGCTCACCCGCTACATGTGTCTGCCGTGGTATTGGGTAATCTTGAGCGTCCGGGTGATATGCCACGACGGCTTTGCCAGAGAGCTCGCTCTCGTTACCATAGAGTCGGCTAAAGCGCTGATAGAGATCACGGCAGGGATAGATGATCCGCTCAGCCCGGGAGAGCAAAGGCAGCACTCCGTTTCGCCACTCCTTGCCAGAGACAGCAATCTGCGCCGCTTGTCGGCATACTTCATCCCACTCCTTGCGCTCATCACTGACAAACTGCCCATAGCTATCCGTCAAGGTGGGATTGCCATTGATCATGTAATAATCATGAATCGTGACATCATATGGCACTCCGAGCGAGCTGGGCAGTAGCCAGGCTCGCGGCGATAGCCCCATGACATGATGAAAATGCACACGCCCGACGCCAAGCTCACGCAAGAAAGCCACAAGCAGTTCATATTCGGTGTGGATATTGAAGACAAAGGCATCGCTCTTATCGTCTTCCAGGGCACTGAGATAGAGATTGACGTGCCCTTCTTGCTGGCCCGGGGTCAAACGAAGGAAGTAGGCTTTACCGAGATAGTGAGTGGCCAACTCGGAAACATGCTGAGCCACACCACCACCAAGATGATGGGCGACAGAAAGCACAACAGGAAGACCGCTTTGTACTACAAACTTTATCTTGGCCATCATCCGCGCCAGCTTGGCAGGGTCTTGCCCAATAAAGGCCATCACATCACGGGTATAGTTAGGATGGAGGGCATTTAGTAGCTCAAGTGCTCGAGCCTTGCGAGGATCCCCTTCTTCTTGAAAGCTGACCCCCCCTTTGTGGTACGCAAAAACATTAAGCTGGTGATAATTTTTCCAACCCAGCTTATGGGCACGCTGACACCAGTCATTTTCCTCACCATAGCCCTTACCGAAGGTCTGCTCATCGAAATAACCGACAGCATCGAGACAATCGCGACGGATATACATACAGAAGCCTACTCCCGTCGGTACTTCGACGAGTTCATCTTCAAGAGGCAAGGTAGAGAACAAGCGATCCAATGCATTGACGTCAAGCTCCGCAAAGAGGGCATTATCCTGACAAAAATGAGGAAAGCTGCAGATCGTCGCATTATTGGAAAAAGGTGTAAGGCTAGCGACCCGTTCATGACGATAGGCAGCTAAGCGCATCCGCTCCAGCCAGTCAGAATTAGCGACCTCAACATCACTGTTCAGAAGCAATACATCACGGTCAGGATGGAGAGCCATACCAAAATTGACCGTCCCGACAAACCCCTTGTTTTTCTCATTTTCATAAAGCTCGAATCCCAAGGGGCTGGCCTGCTCACGCAACCATTGGGTCAAGGCTGGCTCGGGGGAACAGTCATTGACGACGATCAGCCTGGCCCAATCGGGCATCCCCGGCAGCAGGGAAAGGATGCACTCCTTGGTCTCGTCAAGACCCCGATAGACAGGAATGATAATATCGAGGGGTTTCATTTCGAACATGAATTTGCTCACAATTTTGTAACAAAACGATTAATAAACCAGTGCAACATCGGATGTGCACGGATGGCATTGAGATGTAACTGCTGCTCTTCAAGAACTTGGCTAATGTCTTCGATACGTTGCTTATATGCATCTATTTCCAAGTTACATTGATTGAGCGCCACATCTCTTTGCTCAACGATACGAATGGCGTATCCATGCGCCTCTCCCTCTTCCTGTAGCTGCTCATTGAGGCGATGGATCTCTGCATCACGAACTCTCAGCGTATCGAGCGCTATCGAATGTTGCTCTCCCAGTACGCCCAACTGCTGCTGCAATAACGCCAGTTGTTCATCACGCTGATCTATGGTGGCCAACGCCAGCGAATGGGATTCTCCCAGTACGCC
>RRZU011881765.1_pt1 | contig 10651 bp, 15 predicted proteins | sample 2165561 | NCBI WGS metagenome assembly RRZU01 (sample SAMN10456909, study PRJNA506462) | wastewater metagenome | isolation source: wastewater sludge | place: USA: Moscow, Idaho | reverse complement strand
CTCGATGCGATTATTTCCCCAATCATTGATTTCCGTTATCGGGATATGATAAATGGCTCAGAGGGGATTATTTTCCTCGATGGAATTATCAAAAAATGAGGGAACGCTTCTCGTTATGCTCATCACCACACTCTCCTTGTTGATGCGAACAAAGAAGATAGAATCGAGCGAGTAAGTAAAAGGTATGCCGATAAATGAGATTTGCAACCTTCAGAGTATATTCGATCTATGATCGAAGGACAACCGACTAGACAAGAGACAGAAGCTATTCTCGCTTCGTCTATCGAGAAAGATAATAATGGTTCCGTAACACATATTGATAATTCCGCCACTGGTCCAGACATCCGCAAGACTTTATTTAAAACCCTGAATGCGATAGATACTTTCGGGGAACTTCGAGCTGAACTTATTCTGAAACTTTTGAATATTAAAGGAGATATACGAGAACATATTAATCATTTCAGAAGCGCCTATAATTCACCTTCCCGTTACTATCATAGTTGGGAACATATCGTAGAAGGTTTCACTACGCTTTTTGATATGGCATGTGAAATGGAAATATCGGATGAAGATCTTGCTATTATCGGAGGATCTATTCTCTTTCATGATTTTTTCTATGAGGTAAATAAAGATTGGTACAGTAGAAACGAAACTATGAGTAGCCAGGAGGCGTTTACGTACCTTAATCGTTTCGGAGTGGATATGCGCAGAGTTTCCGATATTCATGATCTCATCATAGAGACTCGACATGGACGTTCACATGTTTCCGATGCTCTTATGTCTCAGGTTTCGCATGATATTGATATGGCAATACTCGGATCCTCAGAGTCTAGATATCGTCAATATGCTCGTGACGTTCGAGATGAATTTGCTCCTATTATTAGTGGTGAGGATTTCGAGAGGCTCAGGCTGGATAAATTTATCACCCCTGTCTTATCTAATATTGGAGGACTTTATAAAACAGATTATGCGCGGAATCGGTTTAATGAAAATCTTGAAAGGAATCTTATTGCCGAGCAGGATAGAAAAATTCAACTACATCCTGTTGATAAAGAGTAAATATTTCTTTTTTTTATAAAACAAGGCGTAGTTTAATAGCTCATTTCATTAGCCATTAATATCTCTATTATGGTACATACTCCACGAGAAGATCAGGATGAAAATATTCATCTTGTAGAAGCGAAAGAATCGTCTACTCTTGTAAATAGAACAAGAAATCTGGCACTTGCCGTACTCTCTGCAACGGGAATATCTGGATGTGCAGTGCACGTATATCCATCATCAGGATATTATCAACAAACGAGGGTGGTTGAGACGGTATATGTTTCTTCGCCAGTATTAGTAGCAGAAAGACATCGCACTATTGTTATCTGAGGAGGACGCTCGCATTGAAAGAAACATCATCACTAGAAAATTGTATACAAAAAGAGCATATCCTGAATATGCTCTTTTTGTATATTTAAAGAAACCTCGACCATTGCTCATCTCTCTGTATTGAAGATATAGGAGGAAATGTTATAAAATTTGCAATCTTTCGACTTCTCTCTATAATCCCGTCCATTCCTACTTCGTTATTTGTCTCCATGAAACTCAATCCTTATTTCTTGAGTCAGAAGTTCCTCTCCAAGCTCCCTATTGTCTTCCTTTGTGTTATTTTTTCTGTACCGATAGTACTCTTGAGTATCAATCGTCAGGTAGGGATACTCTTCATTGCCTTTTATATTTCGTATTGGACCGTAAAAGTATTTGAGTCCTATTATTACATCCTCACTTCATACATCACTCTTCTTCGTACCAATAAAAAAGATTATTCTGATTATCCAGTCATAAAAGGGGAGGCGAAGCATCTCAAACATATCGTTATCGTTCCTATTTATTCTGAGCCATACGATGTTATTGCTGAGAATATTGAATCCATCATCGCCAACGATTATCCATACAAAGAAAATATTATCGTCCTTCTGGCGACCGAAGAACGTGGGCCTGGTGCAATAGAAAATGCAGAAAAAATCGTTGCTGATTTTTCAGGAACTTCACCTGTTCAGATTGTTAATGTCGTACATCCTGCAGATATTCCTGGTGAAGGAAAGGTAAAAGGTTCTAATATCACCTACGCCATTAAACAATATATGGAAATGGTGGAACTTGATGATCATATGACTTTTGTTTCCACCATCGACACGGACACTCTCGTCGAGACGAACTTCTTCCTCATCGCGAGTTATACATTTCTTTCTACGGAACATAATCAGAATGCAATTTATCAGTATACTCCAGTATATGCCAATAACTGGCACAAAGGAACATTCTTTGCTCGACTTATCGCTATGGGGACGACTTTCTGGCAACTTTCCGAATCGCAGAATCCTGAGTTCTATCGAAATTTCGCGGTATACGGACAGTCCCTGTATTGTCTGAAAAAGTCGGATTTCTGGTCTTTGACGAGTATTGTCGAGGATGGTTTCCAGTACTGGCGAAGTTATTTTGCGTTCGATGGAATATTCCGAATCGTGAATGTACCAGCAGTTTGTAAGATGGATATCGTAGAAGAAGAAACATTCCTGAAGACGGTAAAATCTCAATATAAACAGCTTCGTCGTTGGTCATGGGGGTGTACCGATATCGAGTTTGTTATCCCACAGTTCGCCAATAATCCAAATATTCCACTCTACGAGAAATTTAAGAAAACTATTTATCTCATCTTCAATCACTTGTTTTGGGCAGGAGGAGCCTTCATGCTCTTCTTTATCGGGTATATTCCAGGGATCCTTTCCTCGGTTCATGAGTCTATTATTAGTCTCACCATCCCGCTCATAACTTCGTTTATGTTCACATGGATTTTCGCAACCATCGTGTTCCCGAGTATTATCTCCATTTTCATTATGAAGAAATACACCCACTTCAGAAAACGGGACTATCTCTTCAATATCCTTCAGTGGGCACTTATTCCCGTTCTGACTCTTACGCTTTTTTCTCTTCCCGCCATCGAAAGCCAACTCCGTCTTTTCTTCGGAAAGAGGCTTGGGACATTTGAGACGACACAGAAAATGAAGCGAAAATAAGAATCTCTGAAAAACTTGTCCTTCAAGTTTAAGTCTCCGTGTCTCGCTCATCGTACATAAGTACGCCTCGCTTCGATACTCGATTTGCACTCGAATTACTTCGTTTTTGAGAGATTCATAGAAGTCTTGCGAAACAAATTGTACTTAGTATTTAATTCACACCAATGATTCCATCTTTTCAGGAAGAAATCCGCATACGAAGACTCAAGGACTTTGTCTTTTGGTTGGTTGTGGCTGTTATGACCGTGTTTCTGTATTTCTTTTTTCAGGGATACTATCCGAACTATGAGCGGTTTCTTGATCGGACCGATACCTCTAAACAAGCTTTCTTGAAGCCGTTTGGAATCATAGATATTCACGTCTTTCCTTCGCCAGACGGTATCTGGATCAACAACGAGTACTACAACAATAACTCCAAGACGATTTTCGACCTCGGAAGATATGATGTTTCTATCCAAAAGAAGGGATACATAACCGTTCCTTTCTCGCTCGACATAACCAAGAAGAATCCTTTTTTCACGAATGTAGTAAACCTCCTAACACTTCCGCAGTATTCGTCTGTTTCTATTCCGTTCAAGAATCTTTCCGTGGTGAACAACTCCTATTTGCTTACCACAGCAAACACGGGCTCATACCTTCTGACTGATTCGGATTTCCAGGTTCTCCATGTTATTCAAACCGCCTATAAACCTATCGGAGGACTATACTTTATGGATGGGGCCTCTAATATCTGGTCGTACTCTCTCGATACCGAGAAGTTCACGAATGTTATCGACTCTGAAACAGCACTTCCTGTTCATTGTGTGGATATCTCCTACTACAACGAAAAGCTCTTCTGTCGTGATACTATGAAGTTTGTCGGTCCGAAGAATTCGGATATCCGTGAAAAGGTTCTCGCCATCAACAAGAATGTCGCGGTGACGTCGAAATATATCTACAATGAAGATGCAACCAATACGAGTTGGAAATACTTCGAATATCAGACAGGAACGCTCAATTCTCCAGATGCGGTGGTTCGTATCAATAAAATCCCATACGTATTTGAAAAATGAGTACTTTCACCGCTCGATAAGACCGACGCTATTTTGATGGGTTCTGGGAAAGTGGACTGGGGAATGGATATATTGTCTCAAGTGCGTGAACTAGAAGGGGAAACTATTATTCTTGGAGAAAAGGATAAAAAAGGAAAATTCTTGGTTTTGGATACAGAAAAGCGATATTCCTGAACATTCGACTTCGAACATACGGATGATGTGAAAGTCTATAAAATGAGTGGAATATATATTTTCACTACACCAAAGGCTGCATATATTTACTACAAGGGAGCCAAGGAGATTGTGAAAATTCTCGATAATGTAGATATAATTGCGACAGTCGATTCCGAGATATTCTTTAATAAGGATGGAAAGAGTTATATGCTTGATCTTCTCAGAAAAGAAGCAAAGTAGATGATTAATTAATTTGAATGTCGTTGTTTAAAGCCAGACTTGATTCGTAGGCGACGACTGTTAAATATGACCGATTTCGAGCATGAAAAAACCGGAGCAATGCTCCGGTTTTTTTAGTTTTGCGAGATGGTAAATCGTTTGATTACTTCCCTTCGCCTTCTCCTTCTTCGAGATCATCTTCATTCGAGAGCAAATCATCCGAATCGCAAGGAAGGCAATTTTTTTGGATGAGATACGTTATGATTGCCGCTGGATGTGGAGATTGGAACTCATCACAGAGGCGTTGATATTCGCTCGGCCCTTCAACATCCTCGTCATTGTCTTCGTCTGGTGGTTCGGGTAGAACGGACATAAGAGCATCGTCGATTTCGTCTGCTGGAATCAGAAGTTTCGCTTCGCCATTTGGTCCGCCTGTTTCATTGATAATTTCCGCAGCCACTCCCAATTGAATAGCAGCATCTATTAGGTTAGGATCGATCTCCTCGTCCTCGTTGTTTGGGATAAAAATAACAGACATTGTATACCTCTACATCTTTGTTGATTGAAAAAACAAAAACCTATTTTCCGTAACTCCTTTTATGAATGGAAAAATATTTGAAGCCTTATGTCTCTCCTTTGTATTTTGGTAGATTTTTGCATACGAGAAATTTCGTATGTAAGTCTTAATATAAAAAATAAAACTCGTTTGTCAATTCATTTACATAGTCATATATAAAAGAGCAATATGGGATTAAAAACCGATGCAATTTAAGTGTATCTTGGGTAAAGATAATAAAACTCCTCAAACAAATTGTTTGAGGAGTTTTTGAACGGATGAGCCTATTCTTTCTTTGCTTTCTGTAGAACTTCATTAATGGTTCCGAGCGCGCTTTTTACTTGTGCTATACAATCAGCTCTATTGATCTTGAGTTCATAGTTTCTGAGAGCGAGAAGGAGTGAATTGGTCGCTTTTCGGAAAGTGGGAACATAAATACTTCCTTTCTTCTTGAGTGTTTCGTATTTGGCAATGAGAATGGTCTGCACTTTCTTGAACTTCTCGTTATCGAATGATTGTGTCACGATAGTGCTGATATTTTTTCTTCCTACGGTACTTCCCGTTGCTGTTGTGCTGGTCGCAGTGGTTTCTTTGATAGTAATTATCGGCGTTCCAGAGGCGCTGTATTGAAGAGTAAGGAGTGGGTCTAATTCCTTGACGATAGAACAGAAATCTTTTGCTCCATCGAAACAGATACTGCTATTATAGGAGTAGAAAACACTTGCTTTCATAGGATTTGTGACAGAAACGATGGTTTCGAAGATATTTGCTGAGGTAAGTCGTCAGAGTGTTATTTCTTTGATGCTGAGAATAAAAGGCTTATCTGAGACATTCGCGAGTTCATTGAGAGTGGCTATAAGCTCAGTGCTCGCAACGATATCTTTTCCAAATCATTGTTTCTTATAGATGTAGGAAATGGTATTGCTTCCGTTTTTCACTGCTTCTAGATTCACTGAATTGAGTGCAATGCTGGAGAATGGATTAGTAACCAAGTTTGTCTCTATGGTAAAGTCGAGGCTATAATATTCATTGTTCTTCAGATTGGTGAGGTTGAGTTTTCCGAGTGAAATATTTTTATCCGTTTCTATCATACTCGTGGGATTCACCTTCTTTTCAAAATCTTTTGTGATTTCGAAAGCAACTAATTCTTTTTTCTTGCTCTCGTCGAGCGTGCTTCCTGTGAGGTAATCATAATTCGCCGCCTTAGAGTTCTTCTTATAGAAGAATACTCTATTGGATTCACGACCTGTGACATCATTCGCTATGTAGAGAACATTGCCCTCATCTTTTAGATTTGCATCCCCGAATTCGAATTCAAGACCAGCTCCTGTTTTTCTAAACTCGAGCCTGTTTTTCATAATAAAACGATCATTTCCATAAGAATCCTTATCTGTAGCGCCACTCGCATCCTTGATATATTCCTTTGTTCCTTCTCTTGTATAATCCGTTCCGTTTATGTTTATTCGGAACTTGTACACATCTCCAAAGAGAGCATTCATATTTCCTTTGATGACAAAAGTGAAGAGTGGATCGCTTCATTTTCCTGTGTCAACGCTTTCTATGAGGAGTTTCGAATAGTTCGCCACCGAGACGATTTGCTCGTTGGAAAATGTATTATTGGAAGTATCCTTGAGTACGATAGAAAGAGTATCTTGATCTTTGGTGAGTTTCGACATGTCATACTTCACCACGAGTTGACCAAGTCATGCAGTCGCATCCGAATTGTCTATCTTAGTACCATTTACATAGATTTCCTTTCCATTGAGATTATTGAAAAGTTTCGGTTCATTGAAAACCACTTTGAGATTTTTCGTCATTCCGGCATCTTCTATTTCCATACGAGTCGCACTATCGAGTACAATTCCTTCTTTTCTAATACTTATATAGTTCGAGAGAAGTCCATCGAATTTAAGAGCCACGGCATTAATTCTCTCGGTCAGGTTCATTTCTGTGAAAGTAATAGTTTCGGCAGTAAAAGAGTACACATCATCCTAGTATTCTCCCATAAATGGAATGAGTGGTTTTTCCTGTCCATTAAGGAGGAGTTTTCGAGTGGTAATGAGATCAGTTTGGGAAGCGGTATTGTCGAGAGGTATCGGAGCCACGAATGAAATGGTTACTACATCGTACCCACTTTTGGTTTCTCGGACCACTTTTCCACTGAGTGCGATACTTCCACTATTCCGTACTTTTACCGATTCGGTGCTTTTATCCACAGAGTATATTACGGTTCCTGGAGAACTAGTATCACCCTTTAATCGCTCAATCATGAAAGTTCCAGCAATTCTCGAGAGATTTCGTATATCTGCGCCTTCTTTTGTGAGCAGGATATTCGACTTATCAATCTTTTTTCCGTCCACATAGATATTCACACGAGCCGAATCGGTCGGGATATTCTTTCCATACAAATGATAGACTCCATCCGATGTTAATTTCACATAATCAAGCGTTGGAATAGTGGTGTCTTCGTCGGCATACACCGAAGGAAATAACGAAAATATCCCCACAAGGAGGAAAAGAAATCTTTTTTGCATAGGAGAATAGAAAAGAATTAAAACATATTGTAGTATATGCATTTCAAAAAAAAAGAAAAAAAACGAGATAGACGTTTTCTCGTTTTTAGTCTTGGTATGGAGTACTTTTCTAAACCTTTCGTATTTTTGCGAGATAAAACCCTTCCGCCATGGGCGATGGGAGTATTCGAACCGTATTTCCGATATCGCTATTGTATGTCTTTCCTTCAAAACTCGCGATTCCTTTTCTTGCGAGTGGTATATCAGTCATATCAATGGGTTCGAGTTTCAACTCTGGGTGTTTTGCAAGCACATCGCTTATTACTCCTTCATTTTCCTCGGGTGCAAGCGTACAAGTCGAATACACGAGCACTCCTCATTTCTTCAGAAGGGAAACACTTGCTTCCAAAAGACTTATTTGGAGAATAGCTTTATCTCGGATATTCATGAGAGTCCAGAATCCATACGTCCGTTCATCCGAGAGCTTGAATCGCCCTTCCGCACTACATGGCGCATCAAGAAGTATCGCATCGAAACTTTCTGGTTCGAGTTCTTCGATGAGCTTCAATGCATCCATCTTATGGGTTTCTATATTGGTCGCGCCTTGGAGTTTTATATTGTGTACGAGTTTGTCGTGACGAATCTGGTGTTTCTCACAGGCGATTATTTTCCCAGCATTCTTCATAAGAGCAGACATTTGTGTGGTCTTAGAGCCGGGTGCAGCGGTTACATCAAATACCTTCATATCATCTTTGATTTCCAAGAGGGTTGCAGGAATCTGGCTCGTAAGCCCTTGTACATATATCTTCCCCTCATAAAAAAGAGGGCTTCATTTAAGTGCAAATTCATCCTCCCTATATATAGTGTAGGCAAGTGGAAGAAATGGAACTTTCTCGAAAGCGATATTCTTTGAATACAAAAATGACTCAACTTCGGTTTCTGTCGATTTGAGGGTATTTACACGGAAAGAACACACTCGATCTTCGTTATATCCCTTCATAGTCAGCTCAAAGTCACTTTTTGTGAGAAAAGACTCGATTCTTTGGATGTATTTTTTTGGCAACATAAAAAAAATTGTTATGGGCTAGTAACCGCTAGTATATGCAGATTTTAAAAAAAGAAGAAACTTTCTTCAAAAAACTTTTGACATTCTCTCCGAAAATCATACTATAGGCGAGCTTTATTTTTGAAGCACCAATCCGCTCCTTAACATCCTACCCACAAGAAGATGAAACTTCGAATGGGGAAGTAAATAACCACGATACATAAAGTACCTAGACATGTACTAGAAAAAGGTCTATTAATTAGATATACGCAAGTATCATCTAAGCTACGTTTAAAAGAGTTTGATCATAGCTCAGGATGAACGCTAGCGGTGCGCCTAACACATGCAAGTCGAACGAAGTTAGAGGGCTTGCTCTCTAACTTAGTGGCAAACGGGTGAGTAACAAGTTTGTACCTACCCCAAAGTGAGGGATAGCCCAGAGAAATCTGGATTAATACCGCATATGCCCTACGGGGTAAAGCCGCAAGGCGCTTTGGGAGGGGCATGCTTTCTATCAGGTAGTTGGTGAGGTAATGGCTCACCAAGCCTATGACGGATAGTTGGTCTGAGAGGACGACCAGCCACAATGGAACTGAGACACGGTCCATACTCCTACGGGAGGCAGCAGTGAGGAATCTTCCGCAATGGGCGAAAGCCTGACGGAGCGACACCGCGTGGAGGATGACGCGTTTACTCGTGTAAACTCCTTTTCTGTGGGAAGATAATGACGGTACCACAGGAATAAGGGGCGGCAAACTACGTGCCAGCAGCCGCGGTAATACGTAGGCCCCAAGCGTTATCCGGAATTACTGGGTGTAAAGCGTCTGTAGGTGGGATTATAAGTCTCTCATGAAAGACCGGAGCTCAACTCCGTGTTTGTGAGAGATACTGTAGTTCTAGAATCGGGGAGAGGGAAGCAGAATTGTATGAGTAGGGGTGCAATCCGTTGATACATACAAGAATACCAAAAGCGAAGGCAGCTTCCTGGAACCGTATTGACACTGAGAGACGAAAGCGTGGGGAGCGAAAAGGATTAGATACCCTTGTAGTCCACGCCCTAAACGATGGGTACTGAGTGTTGGGACTTGTTCCCAGTGCTTCAAGCTAACGCATTAAGTACCCCACCTGAGGAGTACGGCCGCAAGGTTAAAACTCAAATGAATAGACGGGGACCCACACAAGCAGTGGATCATGTGGTTTAATTCGACAATAAACGGGGAACCTTACCCAGGCTTGACATCCTACGAATCCGGTGGAAACATTGGAGTGCTCGCAAGAGAATGTAGAGACAGGCGCTGCATGGTTGTCGTCAGCTCGTGCCTTGAGGTGTTCGGTTAAGTCCGTTAACGAGCGCAACCCACGTCATTAGTTACTATGTCTAATGAGACTGCCTGAGTTAATCAGGAGGAAGGTGTGGATGACGTCAAATCAGCATGGCCCTTATGCCTGGGGCTACACACATGATACAATGGTCGGTACAAAGGGTTGCAACACCGCGAGGTGAAGCTAATCCCATAAAGCCGATCTCAGTCCAGATTGGAGGCTGCAACTCGCCTCCATGAAGTTGGAATTGCTAGTAATCGTGAATCAGACATGTCACGGTGAATATGTTCCTGGGTCTTGTACTCACCGCCCGTCATGGCATGGAAGGTGGTTCTGCTGGAAGCCCCCGAAGCAATATTGGGGTCCATAGTAAAATCACTAACTGGGCTAAAGTCGTAACAAGGTATCCGTACGAGAACGTGCGGATGGACTATCTCCTTATCGAACGGTTTATTTACTTCTCTCATTCATAGATTTCATCTTCTGGTGGGTTGGATTTTATGACTTTTCGGAGTCATGAGCCACCAACAGCTCCTTAACACACTCAATAAAAGAAACGTATCGATGAGTCGAAAGACTTATCATTTCTCTGTACGACTTTCCCCTAGGAAAGTACGACGGAAAAAAGATTACGTATACCATATCAACATATATATCAAAATCAGTAAGAAGCTATCTTTCCTTTTACAAGGAAGATCAAATCGTATTCCTTGTTTCGTTACGGG
>RRZU010819013.1_pt1 | contig 10651 bp, 11 predicted proteins | sample 2165561 | NCBI WGS metagenome assembly RRZU01 (sample SAMN10456909, study PRJNA506462) | wastewater metagenome | isolation source: wastewater sludge | place: USA: Moscow, Idaho | reverse complement strand
GTCGAGTTCGTCGCTGAAGTGGCAGGCGTGGCCTATTACGACGATTCCAAGGGCACCAATGTTGGCGCGACTGAGGCCGCACTGAAGGGCATGACCCGTCCGGTGATTCTGATTGCGGGTGGTGATGGCAAGGGGCAGGATTTCAGTCCGCTAAAGGCCGCGTGTGAACGGGCCTGCCGCGCCGTACTGCTGATCGGCCGTGACGGCCCGCTGATTGCCGAAGTGTTGAACGAGGCCAGGTCAGCCTTTATCCCCGACGAGGATGGCGAAGGCGAGAATTTCCTGCCGGTGCTGCAGGTGCCGACACTGGAAATGGCCGTGCAGATGGCGGCGAATTTCGCTGAGCCGGGCGATGCGGTGCTGTTATCGCCGGCGTGCGCGAGCTGGGACATGTTCCGCAACTATGCGCACCGTGCTGAAGTGTTCATCGATAGCGTAAAGGCCCTGCAGTCATGAAGCAGATACTCTACCAGGCCATGAAGCGGGTTCGCCCCACAATGAGCGTTTATGACGAAGCGCTCCTGTGGTGCGTGCTGCTGCTCGTGTCGGTAGGGCTGGTCATGGTGTATTCGGCTTCGATCGCGATGGCCGAGGTGGACAAGGATACAGGCTTCCGTTCGACCTATTTTCTGGTTCGCCATTCGATTTTTCTGCTGATCGGCGGAATGGGCGCTTTTGCCGCATTCAGTGTACCGACGCGGGTCTGGCAGAAGAATGCCCCGAGGTTATTCATCGCAGGCGTCGTGTTGCTGGCACTGGTGCTGATCCCCGGCATCGGGCGCGAAGTGAATGGCAGCCGGCGCTGGTTGTCGCTGGTCGTGATCAATTTGCAGCCATCCGAGCTGATGAAGCTGTTCGCCGTCATGTATGCGGCAGATTACACGGTGCGGAAAGCCGGCAGCATGGCGGCGGATTTCATGGAAAGCATCGTCAAGGTGCTGCTGCCGATGGGGCTCGTGATGGTGGTCGTAGGCAGCCTGTTGCTGCTGGAGCCGGATTTCGGCGCGTTCGCAGTGATTACCGCGATCGCAATGGGCCTGCTGTTCCTTGGCGGTTTCAACTGGAAACTGTTCGCCGGGCTGTTCGCGTTTCTGGCAGTCGCATTTGTCGGGCTGGTGGTCAGCTCCCCGTACCGGATGCAGCGCGTGCTGGGCTTCCTTGATCCGTGGAAAGACCCATACGGCAAAGGCTACCAGCTGTCCCATTCGCTGATTGCGTTCGGGCGCGGCGAGTGGCATGGCGTCGGACTTGGCGCGAGTGTGGAAAAGCTTTCCTATCTGCCCGAAGCGCATACGGACTTCCTGATGGCCATCATCGCCGAGGAATTCGGTTTTGTCGGGGTTGCCGTCATCGTGCTGCTGTTTGCTTTTCTGGTGTTGCGCGCATTCCAGATCGGCATTCAGTCCGCCAAGCTCGAACGGCTCTACCAGTCGCTCGCGGCGCAAGGCATCGCGATCTGGATTGGCGTGCAGTCGGTGATCAATATCGGCGTGAACATGGGCTTGCTGCCGACCAAGGGATTGACGCTGCCGCTGCTCTCATTCGGCGGTTCCGGGATCGTGGCCAACTTGTTGGCGGTTGGCGTCCTGCTGCGCATCGATTACGAGAATCGCCAGATGCTGAAGGGGTACAGCCGATGAGCGCGCGCACTCTTCTTGTGATGGCAGGAGGCACTGGCGGCCATATCTTCCCGGCGCTTGCTGTCGCGAATGCGTTGCGCGAGAAAGGCTGGGAAGTCGTCTGGCTTGGCGCGGCTGGTCGGATGGAAACCAGGATCGTCCCGCAGGCCGGTATCGAACTTGAGACGCTCGAGATCGATGGCGTGCGTGGCAAAGGGGTGCTGACCAAGCTGGCGTTGCCATGGGTGCAGCTGAAAGCTGTGATTGGCGCGATGCGCGTGATTTTTCGCTATCGCCCTGATGTGGCGATTGGTTTTGGTGGTTTTACCGGTTTCCCGGGTGGCGTGGCGATGAAGTTTTTGCGCTTGCCGCTCGTGATTCACGAACAGAATTCGGTGGCCGGGCTGACCAACAGGACGCTGGCGAAGATCGCTGACCGGGTGTTGTTTGCCTTCCCGTCCGCGTTCCCGGGACGTGAGGGGTGCGTGGGTAACCCGGTTCGCGACGAGATTACCCGAGTGGCGGAACCGGCCGAACGGTTCGCAGGGCGTAGCGGCCCGCTGAAGTTGCTGGTCGTCGGCGGCAGCCTCGGCGCTCAGGTGTTCAATGAGGAAGTGCCAAAGGCGCTGGCCTTGCTGGCGCCGGAACTGCGGCCACAGGTGATCCATCAAGCCGGTGAAAAGCATATTGCCACCTTGAAAGCGAACTACACCGCCGCCGGGGTTATGGCAGAATGCGCGGCTTTCATCGCCGATATGGCCCAAGCGTATGCCGAAGCAGATCTGGTTCTGTGCCGGGCCGGCGCGCTGACGGTTGCCGAGCTCGCCTGTGTGGGTGTCGCGAGCGTGCTGGTCCCCTTCCCGTACGCGGTCGATGACCATCAGACCGGCAATGCGAGGTACCTCGCCGATGCTGATGCAGGCATCCTGGTTGGGCAAAAGGATTTCAGCGCAGAAAAGCTGGCCGAGTTGTTGGGCGAAATCACGCGCGGGCGTTGTCTGGAAATGGCGCAAAAAGCGCGTGTCCTGGCCAAGCCGCAAGCCACGCAGGGCGTCGTGCAGGCTGTCGAAGAATTGGTGGAGCCATGAAACACAAAGTCAAACATATCCATTTTGTTGGGATCGGCGGGGTCGGCATGAGCGGTATCGCCGAGGTGCTGCTGAATCTGGGTTTCCAGATCAGCGGTTCCGATCTCGGTAGTAATGCGGCTTCGCAGCGGCTGGCCGCCGCCGGGGCGTGCGTAGCGCAGGGTCATGCGGCTGAAAACATTGATGGCGCCGATGTCGTCGTGATCTCAAGTGCGGTCAAGGATGACAACCCGGAGGTAGTCGCTGCGCGGGAAAAGAAAATCCCGGTGGTGCCGCGCGCGATGATGCTGGCTGAACTGATGCGTCTGAAGCATGGCATCGCCATTGCCGGCACGCATGGCAAGACGACGACGACGAGTCTGACCGCCTGCATTCTTGAAGCTGCCGATCTCGATCCGACTTTCGTGATCGGTGGCAAACTGCATGCTGCCGGCTCGAATGCGCGCCTCGGACATGGGGATTTTCTCGTCGCAGAAGCCGATGAATCCGATGCGTCCTTTCTGCTGCTGACTCCGGTGATCTCGGTCGTGACTAATGTCGACCAGGACCACATGGACACCTACGGGCACGATTTTGAAAAGCTCAAGGGCGCGTTCGTCGATTTCCTGCATCACCTGCCTTTTTACGGCCGTGCAGTGCTGTGCGTCGACGATCCGCATGTGCGCGAGATCCTGCCGCGCGTGACCTCGCCGTTGACGACCTATGGCGTCAGCGCAGATGCGATGCTGCGTGCCGAGAATATTCGCGCTGAAGCCGGGCGCATGCTGTTCGATGCTGTATGGGAAAACGGCGAATCGAAGCGCCTGCCGATCACGCTGAACATTCCCGGACATCACAATGTATTGAATGCGCTGGCTGCAATCGCGGTGGCGATTGAAGTCGGCGCAAGCGATGCGGCAATCCAGCGCGCGCTGGCCGAGTTCTCCGGGGTCGGTCGCCGCTTCCAGCGTTACGGCGAGGTGGCATTGTCGTCTGGCGGCAGCTTTACCCTGGTTGACGACTATGGTCATCACCCTGTCGAAATGGCTGCGACGCTGGCTGCTGCGCGCGGCGCATTCCCGGGGCGGAGCCTGCTACTCGCCTTCCAGCCGCACCGTTACACGCGGACCCGTGATTGCTTCGAGGATTTCGTAAAGGTGCTCTCGACTGTTGATGGTCTGCTGCTGGCCGAGGTCTATGCCGCTGGCGAAGCGCCGATTGTCGCTGCCGACGCTCGCTCGCTGGCCCGTGCCCTGCGCGTGGCTGGTAAGGTCGAACCGGTTTTTGTTGAGGACATCGCCGCGATGCCGGAGGCAATTCTCGCCGCCGTTAGGGATGGCGATGTGGTGTTGACGATGGGGGCCGGTTCGATTGGTGCGGTTCCCGGAAAGTTGGTGAAGTGATGAAGCAATACGGAAAAGTGGCCGTCGTGATGGGGGGGGACTCCTCCGAGCGCGAAGTTTCGCTGATGAGCGGCGCTGGTGTGCTCGAGGCGCTGAAGTCGCGTGGTGTTGATGCGCACAAATTTGATCCGGCCGAAAAGCCTTTGCAGGCGCTGAAGGATGAACGATTTGACCGCGTATTCTTGATCCTGCACGGCGTTGGTGGCGAGGATGGTACGGCACAGGGCGCACTCGAAATGCTCGGTATCCCGTACACCGGCTGCGGCGTGATGGCCTCCGCAATCGGCATGGACAAGCTCAGGACCAAGCTCGTCTGGAAGGCACTCGGCCTGCCGATTCCGGAGTTCATGTTGCTCGATGCCGATAGCGACTGGAATGCTGTTATCGAGAAGCTTGGCCTGCCGCTGTTTGTCAAACCGGCCTGTGAAGGCTCGAGTGTTGGTGTAATCAAGGTGAAATCGGTTGCCGAGTTGGCAGAAGCTTATGTTGAAGCCAGCCGGTACGACGAGGTGGTGCTGGCTGAACAATTCATCGGCGGCGGTGAATATACGGCTGCCGTACTCGGCGATCAGGTGTTGCCGGCGGTGAAGATCGAACCGGCGACCGAGTTCTATGATTTTGACGCAAAGTATTTTCGCGATGACACGGTTTACCGCTGCCCATGCGGGCTGCCTGCCGAGCTTGAGTCCGAGATCGCAGCCTATGTGAAGCGTGCGTTCTGGGCGATCGGAGGCAAGGGTTGGGGGCGGGTCGACTTTCTGATGGATGAAGCAGGCAATCCGTATCTGCTCGAAGTGAATACCGCGCCAGGCATGACCAGTCACAGCTTGTTCCCGATGGCTGCGCGCCAGGCTGGACTTGCTTATGAGGATCTGGTGCTGAGAATTTTGGATACCACGCTGGTGGATGAGGCGTAAGAGGCAAGATGTGGAATAAGCCGCAACTGCTGACCTGGCTCGCGAATCTGCTGACCGCGCTGGCGTTACTGTTGCTGTTCTATGCACTGGTTTTTCTGGCCGTGCATTCGCCGCTGTTCCCGGTGCGCCGGATCTCGGTCGACGGGAATCTGGCCCATGTGACCCGCGAGCAGCTGCAGTATGTGGTGAAGAACGAACTGAAGGGCACATTCTTTACGCTGGATCTGGACAAGACCCGGCAGGCGTTCGAGAAGTTGCCGTGGGTGCGGCGTGTTGAGGTGCGGCGCTTCTGGCCTGACCGCCTCGCAGTGAAGGTCGAGGAGCACCGCGTGGTGGCGCGTTGGGGGGGTGTTGCATTGCTGAATACATATGGCGAACGTTTTGATGCCGCCACCAGCGAACCTCTGCCAGTGCTCGAAGGGCCGGATGGAACGGAAAAGCAGCTGGTCGATGGATACCGCCAGTTCAGTGAAGTGCTGGCGCCGCTGGGCAAGCAACCGACGCATGTGTTGCTTTCCGAGCGCCGCGCCTGGCGGCTGGTGCTGGATCGGCAGCTGACGGTCGAGATCGGGCGTGACGAGAGTGTCGAGCGGTTGCGGCGGTTCGTGGTCGCGTATCCGAACTCGCTCGCCCGGCTGGACAGGCCGTTTGAATATGTTGATTTGCGCTATCCGAATGGTTTTTCGGTGCGTTTGCCGGATTTCAAGCCGGCGGAAAGCGGGCGGTCGGCCAAGTCGGCAAAGCCTGCATGAGATCGGCAAGTCGCGCTACAGGGGCACGATTTGCGTTTATGAAATATTGGGTTGAAAGGGAAGGGGTGCGCTGTGACCAAGGACAGTAAAAACCTCATTGTTGGTCTGGATATCGGCACGTCCAAAGTCGTCGTCGTCGTGGCGGAAGCCCAGGATGATGGCGGACTCAACGTGATCGGCTTGGGGACTGCGTCTTCGCGCGGACTCAAGCGCGGGATGGTCGTCGATATCGAAAAGACGGTGCTGGCAATCCAGACGGCGCTCGGGGATGCCGAACTGATGGCCGACTGCAAGATCAACGAGGTGATCGCAGGCATAGCCGGCAGCCATATCGAAGGCCAAAACTCGGACGGCATGGTCGCGATCAAGGATCGTGAAGTGACTCAGGCCGACATCGACCGCGTGCTTGAAACCGCGCGTGCGGTGCAGATCCCGGCCGACCACGAAGTTCTGCACGTGATCCCGCAGGAATTCGTGATTGACGGCCAGGAAGGCGTGAAGGAACCGCTCGGCATGTCCGGCGTGCGTCTCGTCGTACGCGTGCATATCGTTTCCGGCGCCGTTTCAGCGGTGCAGAACGTAACGAAATGCGTGCGTCGCTGCGGACTGGAAATCTCCGAGGTCGTGCTGCAGCCGCTTGCTTCGGCCTATGCGGTGCTGACCGAGGACGAAAAGGAGCTCGGCGTCTGTCTGATCGACATCGGCGGCGGCACGACCGATGTCGCGATTTTCGCTGGCGGCTCGATCCGCTATACGGCAGTGATTCCGGTCGCTGGGGATCAGATCACCAACGACATCGCGATGGCCTTGCGCACACCGACTGCGGAAGCGGAAACGATCAAGCTGCAGCATGGCGTCGCGCTGCGGCACCTGACCGATCCGCAGCAAATGATCGAAGTGCCGGGCGTTGGCGAACGCGGTTCGCGCACGATGAGCCGCCATACGCTGGCCGAAGTGATCGAGCCGCGCGTCGAAGAGCTTTACAGCCTCGCGCTGGCGGAAATGCGCCGCTCCGGCTGGGCCGATCGGCTTTCCAGCGGGGTTGTGATTACCGGCGGCGCGGCGACGATGCCGGGCATGGTCGAGCTTGGCGAAGAGATTTTCCACCAGCCGGTGCGCCTCGGCCTGCCGCGCTATGTTGGCGGACTCGCCGAAGTGGTCAAGAATCCGCGCTATTCGTCGGCGGTCGGTCTGCTGTTGCTGGCGCGAGAACAAATGCAGAAGAGCCCCTTGGGCCGCAGCAAGCAGGGTGGTGTCGGGGACTTCTTTGGCAAGGTGAAGTCCTGGTTCCAGAACAATTTCTGATTTCGGGTTGTATTCGTTTTAACGGGCAAAGAGGAGAAGGAAAGTGGGTCTTTCTATCGAACTTCAGGAAGTGACGCATCACGTCAATATCAAGGTGATCGGCGTTGGCGGCGCCGGTTGCAATGCAATCAACAACATGGTCACGCATGATCTGCAGGGCGTGCAGTTCATCTCGGCCAACACCGATGCGCAGGTGTTGAAGTTGTCGCAGGCCAGCGACGTGGTTCAGCTTGGCGCGCAACTGACGCGCGGCTTCGGCGCAGGCTGCGACCCGATCATCGGCCGTCAGGCCGCTGAAGAAGATCGCGAGCGCATCGCAGAACTCGTCGATGGCGCCGATCTGCTGTTCATCACGGCAGGCATGGGCGGCGGCACCGGCACCGGCGCGGCCCCTGTGATCGCGCAGGTCGCGCGCGAAAAGGGCATCTTCAGTATTGGCGTCGTGACCAAGCCGGGTTTTGACGAAGGTTCGCGCCAGAAAGTCGCGCAGATCGGCATCGACGAGCTTTCCAGCTATGTTGATTCGATGATTGTCGTTTCGAACGAAAAGCTTGAGGAAGTGCTCGGCGATGACGTGACGCTCGACGAAGCGTTCCGCGCCGCTGACGACGTGCTGCGCAGCGCCGTGGCCTCGATCGTCGAAGTGATCCAGTATCCGGGCTTTATCAACGTCGACTTCGCCGACGTGAAGAAGGTCATGGAAGAAAAGGGCCTGGCGATGATGGGTTCCGCCTACGCCGCAGGCGAAAACCGGGCGCTGCGCGCGACCGAGGAAGCGATCAGCTGCCCGCTGCTCGACAATATCAACTTCAAGGGTGCGCGCGGCGTGCTCCTGAACATCAGCGCAAGCAAGGCCTCGTTGCGCCGCAGTGAAATCCGCCAGGCGCTCGAGATCGTTCAGGGCAATGCCGCGGAAGGCGCTGTGGTCAAGTATGGCGTCGTGTACGACGAATTGCTCGGCGACCAGATCCGCATCACCGTGATTGCAACCGGTCTCGGTTCGCAGGAAACCAAGCCGCAGCTGACGGTACTGCAGGGCCAGCAACTGAAAACCGGCACCGATAATGCTTCGCTGGTTCCGGAGGATTATGACAAGCCGGCGATCTGGCGCAACAACCGGCGCGGTGGCGCCACGGCGGGAGCCGAAGCGCGGCCGGTGGCCGGCAATATCGACATGGATATTCCGGCGTTCCTGCGACGTCAAGCCGACTGACCAGCGCTGGCGCGGCTGCGCCGGGCTGAGACGTTGTCGCCAAGCGGATTCAGTGTCCTTGCCGGATCCTTCATTCGCTGGCAGCGTGTCTTGCCCCGCGATGCGCCTGCATCCGGGTTATTGCTGGCAGGCAGGCCGGGAGCGGCGATACTGATCGGCGATCCCCGGACTGGCTGTGGCTTGGCGGTTGGTGGCGCCTATCGCCTGGATTGACACGATCAATCCAGCCTCTTGCCCGTGGCTGGTAAAATCGATGGCATCTTCAGGAAAGGTCCGACCATGTTTTTGCAACGCACTCTGAACTCAACGATCCGCGCGACCGGCGTGGGCTTGCACTCGGGCGAAAAAGTCACGCTCGTGCTCAAGCCTGCGCCGGAAAACAGCGGCATCGTTTTTCACCGGGTCGATTTGCCCGAATCGGCCCCGTTCAGGGTGGAACCCTCGCTCGTGAACGACACGCGACTCTCCTCAACGCTCGTCAAGGACGGCGTGCGTGTCGGCACGATCGAGCATCTGATGTCGGCTTTCGCCGGGCTCGGCCTCGACAACGTGATCGTCGAGGTCGATGCCCCGGAAATGCCGATCATGGACGGTTCCGCTGCGCCATTCATTTACCTGATCCAGTCCGCCGGAATCGTTGACCAGTCCGAACCGAAGCGCTTCGTCCGGGTGCTCAAGCCGGTCGAAGCCCAGGATGGCGACAAGTGGGTCAAACTCGAGCCGCATGACGGTTACAAGGTCGCGCTGACGATTGATTTCCAGCACCCGGCTTTCCGCAAATCCTCCCGTCTGATTGAAATCGATTTTGCGCAGCGCAATTACATCGACGAGATTGCCCGCGCCCGGACTTTCGGTTTTATCCATGAAGTCGAATACTTGCGCGCGAACGGTCTTGCGCGCGGCGGCACAATGGACAACGCGGTCGTCATCGATGAATACCGCGTGCTGAACCCCGGTGGTCTGCGCTTCGAGGACGAGTTTGTCCGGCACAAGGTGCTCGATGCGATCGGCGACCTCTACATTCTCGGTTATCCGCTGATCGCGAGTTTCAGCGGCTATAAGTCCGGCCACGCGATGAACAACAAGTTGCTGCGCACGCTGCTTGCCGACGAAAGCGCATGGGAGTTCGTCAGTTTCACGCGGCGCGAGGACGTGCCGTCGTCATTCCACGACCTGCCGCCGCTCGGCATCTGAGTCCGGCCATGTTCGCCGTGCTGCGCATCGTTTTCGTGTTGCTTCTGCTTGGCTTCGGCTGGGCCGGCTATCGTTACCTGAAAACGCGCGATACCTGGTGGCTGCGAATGATGCGCTGGCTGCTCAATATCGTGATTGGCCTGCTGCTGGTGTTCTTTATCGGGCTGGCAGCGGAGCGGTTGTTTTGGCCCTGATTGCCAAGCTAAAAGTTCATATAAATCAATAAGTTGCAAATGGCGCGTCGCGCCTTGCCTTCGGAGCCTAATCGTCATGCCCCGCCTTTACGTCGATCTGCCGTTGCATCCTGGTGAACAACTGGAACTGCCAGAAAGCGTCGCGCGCCACGTGCAGGTGCTACGGCTGCAGCCGGGCGATGCGTTGACGTTGTTCGACGGCCGTGGCGGCGAATATGCGGCGACCGTGGTCAAAATGGGCAAGCGCTCGGTGCTGGTCGCGGTCGGCGCGCATACTGCGGTTGAGCGCGAATCGCCGCTGCGCCTGACGATCGTGCAGGCGGTTTCCGCCGCCGAGCGCATGGATTACACAATGCAGAAGTCGGCCGAGCTTGGCGTGACCGCGATCCAGCCAGTAACCTCCGAGTATTGCCAGCAGCGCTACGCCGGCGAGCGCGCCGAAAAGCGCCTCGCGCACTGGCGGGCGGTTGCCGAGAGCGCCTGCGAGCAGTGCGGCCGGACGCGAGTTCCCGAAATCCTGCCGATCGTGAAGTTCGACGATTACCTGGCGAATCCCGGCAGTGAGCAGCTGAAACTGTTGTTGTCGCCGACCGGAGCGATTCGCCATCACGAACTTCCAGCGAGTGTCGCGAGCGCCGCCGTGCTGATCGGCCCGGAAGGCGGCTTCTCCGACACCGAGGAAACTGCCGCGATCGCTGCTGGCTTTACGCCGCTGATCCTCGGGCCGCGCATCTACCGCACCGAGACGGTTGCGCCGGTCATCGCCGCGCTGCTGCAGTCTCGCTATGGGGATTGGTAAAAAGTCATTATAAATCAATGCGTTACGGTTTCAGGTTGTAACTCGATGATTGATAAGGACTTTTTGCATTACGCGCTGGCCGTTGTCGTCGCGCCACTCGCGTATAATCGCGGCTTCGGTTTCCGGTTTCCAGTTCATGTCCAGTCGCTCCCTGTATTTTCGTATCCTTGGCTATATCAACCGCTACC
>RRZU010012918.1_pt1 | contig 10652 bp, 8 predicted proteins | sample 2165561 | NCBI WGS metagenome assembly RRZU01 (sample SAMN10456909, study PRJNA506462) | wastewater metagenome | isolation source: wastewater sludge | place: USA: Moscow, Idaho | reverse complement strand
TTGGTTCTTTTCGCAGTCTCCTTCTTCGGGGCTTTCGATATAACCCTACCTGCATCATGGAGTAATAAACTCGATAGGAAGGCCGACACCGCAACCGGTATCATCGCTATCTTTTTCATGGCGTTTACATTGGTTTTGGTTTCTTTCTCTTGTACCGGACCCATAATCGGCACTCTATTAGTAGAAGCCGCTTCTTGGGGCGGGACACTCGCACCTGCTGTCGGAATGGGAGGTTTTGCCATCGCCTTAGCCATACCGTTCGCATTATTCGCCATGTTCCCTTCTTTAATGAAACAATTGCCTAAATCGGGAGGCTGGTTAAACACCGTCAAAGTCATATTAGGCTTTTTGGAATTGGCATTATCACTTAAATTCCTATCGGTAGCCGATCTCGCCTATGGGTGGCACATACTCGACCGGGAAACATTTTTGGTGCTTTGGATCGTTATCTTCGCATTGTTGGGATTTTATCTGCTCGGTAAGCTCAACTTTTCGCACGATTCCCCGATTAAACACGTCTCCGTTCCCCGTTTATTCCTCGCCATCATTTCGCTATCTTTTTCATTATATATGATTCCCGGATTGTGGGGAGCTCCGTTAAAAGCGATCAGTGCATTCGCGCCCCCCTTATATACCCAAGATTTCAACTTATATAATAAAGAAGTTCACGCAGCCTTCAACGACTATAACGAGGGTTTGGCGTACGCCCGACAAGAAAAGAAGCCCATACTCATCGACTTTTCGGGGTATGGTTGTGTCAACTGCCGTAAAATGGAGGCTTCCGTGTGGACCGACCCGGTTGTAAAACAGATTCTTGAAAACAAATACGTACTTATTACCTTAATGGTCGATGACAAAGAAAAATTAAAGAAGCCCATTACGGTAACCGAAAATGGGAAATCGGTAAAACTAACGACCGTCGGTGAAAAATGGAGTTTCTTACAAAGACATAAATTCGGAGCCAATGCTCAACCATACTATGTTATTATCAATAGTGACGGAGAGCCATTAGCCGCCCCATACGGATACAATGAAAGCGTAGCTAAATTTATCGATTTCTTACAAAAAGGACTAAAAGCATTTAATAAATAAACACATGTCACACACGAGAGAAGAAAAAATAGAGGCATTCGGCCGGTTTATCGATATCCTCGATATTCTACGCGAAAAGTGTCCGTGGGATCATAAGCAAACGAATGAAAGTTTACGTCCCAACACGATAGAAGAGACCTACGAACTCTGTGATGCTCTTATCAGAAAGGACAACGAAGCCACTAAAAAAGAGTTGGGAGATGTATTGTTACATATCGCTTTCTATGCTAAAATAGGAGAAGAAAACGGTTCTTTCGATATTGCCGATGTTTGCAATGCTCTTTGTGAAAAACTAATCTATCGCCACCCTCATGTATTCGGTACAACCCATGTCGATGGATCGAACGAGGTTGAGCAAAATTGGGAGGAACTCAAACTGAAAGAAAAAGGCGGTAATAAAACCGTACTCGAAGGCGTGCCATCGGCCTTACCGGCTCTAATAAAGGCTTATCGAATACAAGATAAAGCACGCAATGTAGGCTTCGACTGGGAAGAAAAAAGCCAAGTCTGGGACAAAGTTTTTGAAGAGTTCGGCGAACTGAAAAATGAAATAGAAAACATGAACCCGGATAATATGGAAAATGAATTCGGAGATCTATTTTTCAGTCTCATCAATGCGGCAAGACTTTATGACATCAACCCGGAAAATGCATTGGAACATACGAACCAAAAGTTTATACGACGGTTTAACTATCTGGAACAGGAAACATTACAAAAAGGTAAAAATCTAAAAGATATGTCTCTCGCCGAAATGGATGCCATTTGGGACGAAGCCAAACAAAAAGGACTGTAATCAAATTGAACTTACTACGGCTCTCATTTGTTCATTCGCTATAACACATATAACGAATCACTAATGAGAGCTTTTTTATCACTCTTCCTACCTCTGCTCATATCTTCGCTTCATGCAGAAAAAATAATAACCAACCCGAACTGGGTCGCTCGAAATACGCCGGTTGTAACAGTCGACAGTATTCTATTACGAGACACCGTAAGCCGAATGTACATCACGCTGAAACAACTACCACATACGTCTCTCACCATACACGACGATTGGGTCGTCCAAGACAGTATAAAACGGTTTTCTGGGAAAGTACGGGATATAGACGGTGTCGATTTCGACCGAATTTTCCAATTCGATAGCGACAGTACGATCCATATAGAAATGGATTTTCCTGCACTCCCTCCGTCCTTAACGGAGGTCGATATCATCGGAAATCAAAAATCCAACGAAATCAGAATTATAGGTTTATCTCTAACCGAAAAAAGGAACAAGACTTCCATATATCCACAACCCAACCCTATATACAGATCTGCTACACCAGCAATAACATTCGACACAGCTATACTACAAGGTAAATTCGTCGGATATCACAAACGGTTGAATTTACCCGACGGGAAAATCATACTGGACGATCTGTTCTCCGGGAAACAGACCGAAATAAACATTCCTATCGCACCAGACGGTTCGTTCTCCGCAAAAATCCCTACACGCTATCCAATCCAACAAAAACTAATTTTGGGGGATCGATATATCCCTTTTTATATCGAACCAACAGATACGCTTTACATAGAAACGTACTTGGACGAATTATTCGCCCCCTATCGATATTCAGGAGAAATAGAACAAAACTGCGTTCACTCGACATACCGAGGCAGGAATGCCCGAATCAATTACGAATTAAGGAAAATACGATTAAATAACATTTCGGAAACGGAAGATTGGATAAAAAGCCTAAACACCCTTTCAACACAAAAATATTATACTTCGGAAGAAAATAAATTTAAAGTAAAACTTGAATATGTAAATTCGAAATATAATCAAGGAGAAATATCCGATACATCTTATCATTTATCAATTCTAAATAATTACTATAATTTTATTTATCATATATTTGTATATATGAATATTATAGATAAAAATATTATAAACGAATACAGCATTAAGAATATAGATTATACATCATTCGTAGACATTTCCGCCATGAATGACCCTTTATCTACGACTTCGGAATATTACCTGCCTTTTTTAATGTTATTGGAAAGTTGGAGAGCCATGACGACACCTCCTAATTGGGAATATTCAGACTTTATAAAAGCTCTCGAAAAGCGAAATATAGACTTATCAAATACCGAAAAAGAGACTCTGAAATTTGTATTCGGAGAGATCCAAACGCCACCCGATAATGTAGAAAGAACCATAGAGTCGTTCAACAAAAAATCCGAAAAAGAACAAATTTCCATGAGAGAAGAGAAACTCCGAGCACTCAGAAAACAAACATACGAAACCTATTTCGGACCATCTACCGATTTCACTTGCCAGCTTATTAATACCCGCTCGATCATCAGGCTTATACACTCCCTTGACAGGAAACTGACTGAAACTGAAATAAAAGAATTTACCGCCCCGATTACCGACCGCAGACTTCTAAAAGTTATCGACCAGACAAATTTTTCTTACAAGCCCCAATCTCTACAAGGCCATTGACCGGATATTACGAAGAATGAAAATAAAAATGTAACTTTGCATTCGGAAATGAGCAACAGTAAGACACGACCGGAAAAACGGATTTTGTCGTTCCTTGTTTCTTCGTTTAAACTACAAAACAATATAATGAAAGTCTGTATAGCCGAAAAACCCAGTGTAGCCAAAGAAATAGCCGATATAGTAGGCGCAAAGAACCGACATGACGGATATTACGAAGGGAACGGCTATCAGGTGACTTGGACTTTCGGCCATCTCTGCACATTAAAAGAGCCTCATGAATATACCGACTCGTGGAAACAATGGACATTGAGATCCCTGCCCATGATACCCACCCGATTCGGGATTAAATTAATCTCCGACCGGGGTATAGAAAAACAATTCGGTATCATAGAATCGCTCATGTCCAACGCCGAAGCCGTCATAAACTGTGGTGATGCCGGTCAAGAAGGGGAACTCATTCAACGATGGGTTATGCAAAAAGCAGCTTGTAAATGCCCGGTCTACCGCCTTTGGATATCGTCCTTGACAGAAGAAGCCATACGAGAGGGATTTCAAAATCTCAAACCTCAAACAGAATTCGACTCTCTTTATTTTGCCGGACTTTCACGGGCTATCGGCGATTGGTTGTTAGGAATGAACGCTACCCGGCTTTACACGTTGAAATATGGACAGAACCGTCAAGTCCTTTCCATCGGGAGGGTACAGACTCCCACTTTGGCATTAATCGTAAACCGTCAACTCGAAATCGAACATTTTGTTCCTCAACCTTATTGGGAATTGAAAACCTTATATCGGGAAACGACATTCGCCGTCACCAAAGGGAAATTTCAAACCGAAGCAGAGGGAAAAGAATTTCTACAAAAGATAGAGGGATTCCCCTTCACGGTTACCGATATAACGACCAAACAAGGAAAAGAAGCGCCACCGAGATTATTCGACTTAACCAGCCTTCAAGTCGAGTGTAATAAAAAATTCTCTTTCTCGGCAGAAAGCACCTTGAAAATCATTCAGTCGCTTTACGAAAAAAAAGTAACCACCTACCCTCGTGTCGACACTACATTTCTAAGCGACGACATATATCCGAAGGTTCCGGGCATAATGTCGGCATTAACAGCTTACACAACATTAACAGCCCCCTTTTCGACCGGGAAGATCCCCAAGAGCAAAAAGGTATTCGACAACTCCAAAGTGACCGATCACCATGCCATCATTCCCACGAACGTAAAGGCAACCAACCTCACCGGCGAAGAGCAAAAAGTGTACGACTTAGTGGCCCGAAGATTTATTGCGGCATTCTATCCCGATTGTATCGTTTCCAATACGGTCGTACTGGGCGAGGTAAATCAAATCGAATTTAAAGCCACGGGAAAACAAATTTTATCTCCGGGGTGGAGAACCGTATTCGGGAAAGAAGAAAATAACGAAGAGTCGGAAAGCACCTTGCCTGCTTTCACCAAAGGTGAAACCGGCCCGCACACACCTTCTTTGGCAGAAAAATGGACCCAGCCTCCCAAACCGTATACCGAAGCCACATTATTGCGGGCTATGGAGACGGCTGGAAAATCGGTAGAGGACGAAGAACTGAGAGATGCCTTGAAAGAAAACGGTATCGGACGTCCTTCCACGAGAGCCGCCATTATTGAAACGCTGTTCAAACGCCACTATATCCGTAAAGAAAGGAAGAATCTGGTTGCCACTCAAACAGGAGTGGAGCTAATCGGGACTATTCGCAACGAGTTGCTAAAATCGGCCGAATTGACCGGTATTTGGGAAAACAAATTGCGTAAAATAGAACGCAACGAATATCGTGCCGCCGATTTTCTGGAAGAACTGAAAAAAATGGTGGGCGAAATCGTTTTGTACGTACTAAGCGACAATTCCGGCAAAATCACAGCAGCTCCACCCCCGGAGAAACCGAAGAAAAAATCGACGACATCGGCCAAACCCGGGAAGAAAAAAACAACCAATAAAACATCTACGGAGAAGAAACCAAAAGAACAACTTTTATCATGTCCCGTATGCCACACCGGCCATATCATACAGGGAAAGACGGCATACGGATGCAGCCGATGGAAAGAAGGATGCGGTTTCAGGTTGCCATTCGACGAAGCCGGGAACCCTCTCGATGAAGAAACGCTGAAAAAACGTATTCAAGACTATAACCCGAATACTCATTTGAATCATGAATAAAGAAGAATGGTTTCCTCTGATAGACGAACAAGGTAACACAATAGGAAAAGCGACCCGCCGTGAATGCCACAACGGGTCGAAATTGCTCCACCCGGTAGTCCACCTACATATTATAAATAACGACGGGGAGTTGTATCTTCAAAAGCGATCGGTGAATAAAGACATTCAACCCAGCAAATGGGATACGGCCGTAGGCGGTCATATCGATTACGGGGAGACCGTCGAAGAAGCATTGGCAAGAGAAGTTCGCGAAGAGTTGGGAATCACGCATTTCATTCCGATACATGTGCTTACTTATATCTTCGAATCGGATCGGGAACGCGAGATGGTAAACACATTCTATACGGTATATACCGGAAAAATGCAAATCGATCCAGTCGAAATCGACGACGGCAGGTTCTGGACATTTTCGGAGATACATGAAAATATGGGGAAAGGAATCTTCACTCCTAATTTCGAACAAGAATTTCTCCGCATAGAATCCCGGCTTATCCGAGCCATTAAACAGGGAACTATGAAAAAAGATTGTGAATAAAGACGAAGACTCTGTTCACACCTATGTATCCCCCTTCGGGTTCTATAAGTCTTTTTTACCTCATCTTATATGGACAAGACATTTTACTCCCTGTGGATTAATCCACACCGAATTATATCGTGTACCAAGATTAACCGACAAGGTCTCCGACCTCCGCTGAAACAAACTCTATAAGAGCCCCGGCTGCTATTTTTATCTGTAATCCTCGTTGTCCGGCACTAATATAAATAGGGTCATGTGACAAACAACTTTCGTGAATATATACAGGATAATTTTTCTTCATGCCAATGGGAGAACAACCACCCCGAATATATCCGGTAGTCGGCAACAGTTCCTTCATGGCAATCATCTCGGCACTCTTATTTCCCGATATTTTGGCAGCCTTTTTCAAATCGACCTCTTTGTCGCCCGGAATCACACAAACGAATATCCCGTGTTTATCGCCACGCAATACCAAAGTCTTGAATACTTGTTCTATATTCTCACCCAGTTGTTCGGCAACATGAGTAGCAGCTAAATTATTCTCGTCGACTTCATAAGGAACCAATTCGTATGGTATTTTCGCCCTATCCAACAGCCGAGCCGCATTCGTCTTATTCGTCTTCATACCTAAATCAATAATCGGACAAATATAGCTATTTACAGAAAACCGAAAAAGAATATATCATGGAAGCTAAAAAAGATTTTACTACCACAGCCCATGCTGTTTATTTTACCCCAAATAGTATTGATTCATAACCGTTAAATTTTCTCCTAATTCAAGGATTAAAGGTTTTCCCGTGGGTATTTCTACATCGACAATTTGTTTAGGCGATAAATTTTGTAGCATCATTATCAAGGCCCTCAAACTATTTCCATGAGCTGCAACCAGTATCGTTTTGCCTTTCTCAGCCTCTGGCAAAATACGCTCTTTCCAACAAGGCAACACTCTATGAGCAGTATCTTCAAGCGATTCACCATGAGGTAGCAGTTTTTCCTGAACCATCTGATAACGGGCATCATGAGCCGGATATCTGAGATCCTCGTCTCCTACTTGCGGAGGTCTGACATCATAACTCCGTCGCCAAATATGAACTTGCTCCGCCCCATACTTCTCAGATGTTTCCAACTTATTCAAGCCTTGCAGCGCACCATAATGTCGTTCATTGAGCCTCCAATCTTTATATGCCGGAGTCCACAACCTGTCCAATTCTTCCATAACTAAAAAGCGAGTAACAATAGCACGATTTAACAAAGATGTAAACGAAATATCGGGATATATGGAAAAACTCCGTAACAACTCTCCTGCCCGACGAGCTTCATCTCTCCCCTTTTCGGACAATGGGACATCTGTCCACCCCGTAAATCGGTTCTCCTTATTCCATATACTCTCTCCATGCCGGAGCAAAATCAATTTATTCATCGAGGATTCAATTATTGTAATATATATTCAGATTCTCCCCAATACCCTCAGAATCGGTTATATTCATGGAAGTTAATATTTCGGATACATTTATCAGAGGTAACGGATAATTTTTGAACACTGTATTTTGCGTACGTAGTGCCAACATTCCTCTCATCGACCCGATTGATATACTCAATAACAATGCAAGTAACCGAGTATCAACTGTGACTTGGGAGTTTTCGAGCTTAACAAAATCCCCCAATTTCTCAATTTTATAAACCACAGCGATTCTATAAAAAAGAAGTTCTTGACCGATAAAATTACGATGACGAATATAACGGACTCCTGTTATCAACTTAAAATAATCCCGTTTAACATCGGGATAAATATTTACCACAAACTTAACCGGAATAATCTCTTTTCCTATATTTATCGATTTTTTTGCCGCAGGACAGGTAAAATCTAACTCCTCTATATGTTCCAAACTCAGTTGTATCGAGGGTATCTCCATTTTCTTATACATTTATTCATATAACACACGCTCTGTTCACTTTGTTTGGTCCATATAAAAAGAAGGCCGGTGAATTGGAATTTTCACCGGCCTTCTTTTTATATCTATTACGATACTCAATCGTTCATCGACAGCAAAAGTTCTTCATTCGAAGAAGTACGCTCCATACGGTCTCGCATAAATTCCATTGCCTCTATCGAATTCATATCGGACAAGTATCGACGCAATATCCACATACGGTTGAGTGTGTCTTTCGGTAACAACAAATCGTCCCGACGAGTACTCGATGCCGTGATGTCGACAGCCGGGAAAATGCGTTTGTTAGACAATTTCCGATCGAGCTGCAACTCCATATTACCCGTTCCCTTGAACTCCTCGAATATCACCTCGTCCATCTTCGAACCGGTCTCGGTCAAAGCAGTAGCGATAATCGTAAGGCTTCCCCCGTTCTCTATATTACGAGCCGCACCGAAAAAGCGTTTAGGCTTATGCAACGCATTGGCATCGACACCACCGGAGAGCACTTTACCGGAGGCCGGAGAAACCGTATTATAAGCTCTCGCCAAACGGGTGATGGAGTCTAACAGAATGACAACATCGTGACCACATTCAACCATACGTTTGGCTTTTTCCAATACGATACTAGCCACTTTCACATGACGTTCGGCCGGCTCGTCGAAAGTAGATGAGATAACCTCGGCTTTTACACTACGGGCCATATCGGTAACCTCTTCGGGACGCTCGTCGATCAACAATATAATCATATAAACCTCCGGGTGATTCTCAGAGATAGCATTGGCTATATCTTTCAACAACACGGTCTTACCCGTCTTAGGAGGTGCAACGATCAATCCACGCTGTCCTTTACCGATAGGAGAAAACATATCGACCACACGAGTAGATAAATTACAGTATTTTCCACTCGTCAAATCAAATTTTTCATCGGGGAAAAGAGGAGTAAGATGATCGAACGGGACACGGTCTCGAACATATTCGGGTGTGCGACCATTTATTTTCTCCACCTTCACCAGCGGAAAATATTTCTCTCCTTCCTTAGGAGGACGAATAGGTCCTTCAACGACATCGCCCGTCTTCAAACCAAACAACTTTATTTGCGATTGAGAAACATAGACATCATCGGGAGAAGTCAAATAATTGTAGTCGGACGAACGAAGAAATCCATACCCATCGGGCATCATCTCCAATACCCCCACACCTGTCAATATTCCATCGAAATCGTATGGTCTCTCGACAGGTTTCGGCTCAGGGACAAACGTTTGTTGATTATTCGAGTTTTGGTTTTGCCCATTGTTATTTCCTGCATTATTCTGGCTGTTCCTATTCTGTGGGACGAATGTGCGCTGTCCTCTCGGAACAAATCTTTGCTTTTCGCTATGTGGGAAGAATGTCTGTAACGACGATGTAGGCAACGGTGCTTGTTGTCCTTGATTTGCGGTAGCGGGCTGTTGTTGAATAATTTCCTGTTGCTTGTTTTCTACCGGGGTGGAAGGCGTTGTAACCGGAACAGAAGGCGAGGGTGTTTGCAGTGTGTTTTGAGCTTCATTTATCAATTCAGCCGGAAGAGCTTTCTTTTGTATCCGTTTGCGTTGTTTGGGTTGCCCTCCTTGTGTACTTTGCTGAGGAAGCTCTTCGTTTTCATTGGAACCGCTATTTTCCACCAACGCCATAGAGCTTTCTTTTAAATTCTCAAATAGTTCGGCTACCGGCTCTTTCAAAGCGGGATGAGAAGATAACCCAGTCTCTTCTATAATAGAAGGAATATCTTTTACTTCTGTAACATTATCCTGTTTTGCATCTTCTTTTTTCGAGGTTTCACTCGTTACATCGCTTTTTTTCTTTCTGCCTTTCTTTTTCACCTCTTTCGTATCTTCCACTCCTGTCGATTCCACAGATAGAGACGGTGTAGGCTCTGTATTTGATTTACTTTCTAGTTCATTCGGTTTTTCAAGTACAGACTTCTCTTTATTTTTCTTAGGTTTAGGACCTCTCTTTTTCGGAGCAGGAGGATTAGCGGCAGCTTTACTTGCCATATCAATAGCTTGTTGATCAAGAATTTTATAGACAAGATCTTCTTGTTCTATACCATCAATCTTTTGGATACCCATTTCAGCAGCTATCACTTTCAACTGGTCAAGAGTTTTAGCGCTCAATTCTAAAATATTATACATGAATAAATAAATATGATTTACACTTTATATTTATTAAAGCTACCTGCATGATTACTCATACTGGCTGAAAGAACAAATATAATTATTGGATTTTTGAATTTACTGCGTACAGAATTTCACTACGCAATTTCACCGTACAAATATACGGCCGATTTGTCAAACAAAACAAGAAATGTAAAAATAAGTTTATTATTTAACTATTTTTCATATTTAAATTCGATTATTCTCTTTGTATCCGCAGTCACTCGATATCCATCGGCCGC
>RRZU012793292.1_pt1 | contig 10653 bp, 8 predicted proteins | sample 2165561 | NCBI WGS metagenome assembly RRZU01 (sample SAMN10456909, study PRJNA506462) | wastewater metagenome | isolation source: wastewater sludge | place: USA: Moscow, Idaho | reverse complement strand
TGCATAGCTAAATAAGACTTAATTACTCAGACATATATGAATATAGAAGAACTAAGGTTTTAGAGGAGTGGCGAGGAGTAATCCTTGCCGTGGGTGCGGGCTACGCCCCGCAAAATCTCCACCTCTTCGCGCCGAAGGCGCGTATAAAGGGTTTGATATTTCAAGTTTTATATATGACTGAAAGGAATATTCCCGAGCGACTACGCATGTGGCGCAGTTGTTCGGGAGAAAAAAAGTACGGGGCTTTGCCCCGAATCCCTAAAAACAAGGAAATTTTCTTGTTAATCCTTATAAAATTTTCTATAACTTACACACACATATAGATTTTGTAGACATACTCCTGTCAGGCAAAAGAAGAAAGGTAACTTCCTAGTTACCTTTCACCAAAATATTTTCTTTAATTTTACATACCACAAAGAACCCTCAAAAAGGGTTCTTTTTCATAAAGGAGTCACATATGAAAAATAACATTTCAGAAAAAGAATTAACCCTATTAAAAATCCAAGCAAAATTTTTCCCAACTATAAATGAAGCCACAACTGAAATAATAAATTTATCAGCTATACTTAAGCTTCCAAAAGGAACAGAGCATTTTTTAAGTGATATTCATGGAGAAGACGAAGCCTTTTCCCATGTTATTAGAAATGCTTCTGGGACTATAAAAAACAAAATTGACGAACTTTTTGGAAGTTCCATATTGAAATCAGAGAAACAAAGTCTCGCTACTCTAATCTATTATCCTGAAGAAATGCTTGAAAAGATAAAAAGTAACCAAAGCAATTTATCCGATTGGTATAAAATTACTTTGTATCGTTTAGTTGAAATATGTCGTTCTTCTTCTTCACTATACACTAGGTCAAAAGTAAGAAAAGCACTTCCTAGAACTTTTTCATATATAATGGAAGAACTTTTGAATGAAAGATATAAGGATAAAAATAGAGAAAACTACTTTGATAATATTGTTCAAACAATTATAGATATGGGTAAAGCTGAGGAATTTATTATTGAACTTTCAAAACTTATACAAAGATTTGTAATAGATAGACTTCATATTATTGGAGATATTTTTGATAGAGGCAAAGGAGCTGATAAAATTTTTGATATGCTTCTTGATTATCATTCTGTAGATGTCCAATGGGGTAATCATGATATAGTCTGGATGGGAGCTGCTGCTGGTTGTGAGGCTTGTATCTCAAATACTCTAAGAGTTTCTTTGAGGTATGGAAATCTTCGAACTATTGAAGAAGGTTATGGGATAAATTTGTATCCTCTGGCAAATTTTGCAATGGAGGCATATAAAGATGACCCTTGCACAAATTTTGTCCCAAAACTAAGTCCTGATAGTGCACTAGATGAAAAGGATATAAGCTTAATTTCTAAAATGCACAAAGCAATTACTGTTATTCAGCTAAAATTAGAGGGGCAAATTATAAAAAAATGGCCTTCATTTCAAATGGAAGAGAGACTGCTTTTGGATAAAATAAGCTTTGATAAAAAAAGTGTAATTATTGATAATAAAGAGTATTTATTGGAAGATACTAATTTTCCAACTTTGAATAAAAATAATCCTTATGAACTTAGTATTTCAGAAAAGGATGTAATAAAAAAGCTTAAACTTTCTTACTTGAATAATGAAAAACTTCAAAAGCATACTAAATTTCTTTTTTCAAAAGGAAGTATGTATCTTAATTCTAATGGTAATTTGTTATATCATGGATGTATTCCAGTTGAAAACAACGGAGATTTCTCTAGTATAACTTTAGATAAAAAAGAATATAAAGGGAAAGCTCTTTTGGAAGCTTTTGAAAGTTATGCTAGAAAAGGTTATTTCCAAAAAGAAGATAATAAAGAAAAAGATTTTGGAAAAGTTATAATGTGGTATTTATGGAATGGACCAAAGTCCCCTTTATATGGGAAGGATAAAATGGCAACTTTTGAAAGTTATTTTATAAAAGATAAAAAAGCTTCTATTGAAAATAAAAATCCATATTTTGACTTAAGGATATCAGAAGATTTTATAACTAAAGTCCTTGAAGAATTTGACCTTAGCCCAGATAATTCTCATGTTATAAATGGTCATGTGCCAGTTGAAAATCCAAAAGGTGAAAACCCTGTAAAGGCCAATGGAAAACTTATTGTTATTGATGGTGGATTCTCTATACCCTATAGAAAAACTACAGGAATTGCAGGTTATACTCTAATTTATAATTCAAAAGGTTTTGTTTTAGCAGCCCATGAGCCTTTTCACTCTAAACTTAAAGCCATAGAAGAAGAAAGAGATATAGTCTCTTCAAAAATTATCATAGAAAAATCTTTGGAAGAGTTACTTATAAAAGATACTAATACAGGAAAAGAATTGACTGAGCAAATTTTGGTTTTAAAAAACCTAGTTACAGCTTATGAAAAAGGACTTATTAAGGAAAAGAATTAATTTAATTGAAAAATAGAGCTCTAGAGCTCTATTTTCTTATCTTTATAGTAAAATTTTTTATCATTTTCATCTATTGGTCTAAGAACTTTACAAGGATTTCCAACAGCTACAACATTGGGAGGAATGTTTCTTGTCACAATGCTTCCAGCACCTATAACGCTATTATCTCCAATGCTTACTCCAGGAAGAATTACGGAATTTGATCCTATCCAGACATTGTTACCTATCCTAATTGGTATAGAAAATTGCATTCCTAATTTTCGTGTTTCTGGTTCTACAGGATGTCCTGTAGGACTAATAGTTACATTGGGAGCAATCATAACATTGTCGCCAATATAAACATCTCCATCATCTACAATGACAAGATTAAAATTGGCATAAAAATTTTCACCTATATGAGTGTTTTTCCCGTAAGCCATGTGTAGAGGAGGCTCTATAAAAAAGTTTTCTCCTGTAGAAGCTAAAAGTTTTTTTAAGATTTCTTTTCTTTCATTAATTTGGCTTGGACGAGTTAGGTTATAATCATAAATAAGCTCTTTGCAATTCATTCTTTCTTCTTCAAGACCTTCTCCCATATCTGTATAGAGAAGTCCATTTTTCATTTTTTCTCTTATAGTCATGCTCTAACCTCCTTAATATTCATAAGTAATAATGTGTTCAACATTACTATTTAAATTCTTTAGTTTATCATTAAAAAAGTTTGGAAAGGCTCTGTAATCATTAAGTTTATCAAGAGGCAACCAGTGCATGTATTCTCTTATTCCTCCTAGAGTATAACTATTGCTATTTAATTCCTTAGTTCCCTTAGATTTCATCAGAAAATAAAATGCAACTTCGTGACATTTATACCCTTCCAGACTTCCAGAACCTATAAAAAAATTCTCATGTATAAAACTAAGTCTATCAATTTCATAATTAATTCCAGTTTCTTCCAAAACTTCTCTTTTTATAGCATCTTCAGCCTTTTCACCAATTTGACAAGCTCCTCCTATTGAATAATAGTAATCGTCTCTATCATTTTTAGCAAATAAAATGCTATCTTCTTCAATAATTATTGCAGCCACTCTATACCTAAACCATAAGTTTTCCTTTGTAAATCCACAATCTATATTCATTTTACCTCCCTGTAAATTAAAGTAGTAGCTTGTTGCAAAAGTGTAATTGCTTACTTATGTGCTTATCCAATTTTTAGTTTTGCAACTAGTTAAATCCCTTATAATTTTATCCAGAATCTCTTTTTACCATCGATTATATTTTCAAGCTTTCCTTCATTACTTAAAATTACTTTTTCAGATAAAAGATTATCTTCATTGCAAGTTATAAGAAGTTTCTCCAAATTAGTTTTTTTAGCTACCTTTTCAATAAAATTCGCTAACATTTTACTTCCAAAACCATTTCCTCTCATGGATTTTTTTATATAATATCCAACATTTCCACCTTGAAGCAAAAGAGCTTCGTTGAGTTCTCTACGAAATTTTAATATCCCCACAGCTTTTCCTTCAAAATAGTATATGTAGGTTGTTTGTGGAACTCTTCCTTGAGGCAAATTTTTCCCAAGACTTTCTTCTACTCTACCGTGTAAATACTCTCCAAAAGCCTCTTTTGTGACATTTCCAGTGGAAAATCCATTTTCCCCAGAACTAGCTTCCTCCAAAAGTGCAAAAACTTCTTCATTTTCTGATAAACTAATTTCTCTAAATTCCATGTAGCCTCCTTGTAGTATTTTTATTAGCTTGATTTTGATTGTATAAATAACAACGTTTTATACAATTTCTTTGTTTTTATAGGGTTCGGGGCAAAGCCCCGTAATTTCCCATCCAAGGGTCCACGCCTTTGGCGTGGACCCTTGGATTATATTTATATTAAATTAAAGCCTTAATTATAAAAAACAAAACTGGCACTATAAAAGCAGGTAAAAGATTTAAGCTCTTTATTTTAGTTATTTTCAAAATATTAAGCCCTGTTGCAAGAAGTAGTATTCCCCCGATTATAGAAATTTCACCCAAAAGTTCTGGAGTAACATAGGGAGCAATGTAACTTGCTGACATATATATACTTCCTTGCCAAATAAATAATACTAGTGCTGATATAATTATTCCTATACCAAAATTTGAAGCAAGAACCAGAGAGGTTATCCCGTCAAGAATGGCATTTGTAAATAGAAGTGTATTATTTCCTTTTAGGGCACTTTCAAGGGGACCCAAAATTGAAAGAGTTCCTATACAAAACAGAAGTATCGCAGTTACCAGACCTTCCATAAGGTTATTTTCTTTAAATTTTTTTCCTAATTTTTCAACTTTACTTTCCAAATTTATAAATTCTCCCAAAATAGCTCCTATAACCATACTAACAACAAAAAGTATTGGAAACTTAGATTTTATTATATTAGACACTATCCAAGTAATCCCAAGAGAGCTTGCAATTAGCCCCACTGCTTGCATTATTGTATTTTGATATCTTTCGCTAATTCCCTTTTTTACCTTTGAACCTATTATACTTCCTATGCTTATTGTTGCCACATTTATTACTGTCCCTAACATAAAATCCTCCCAAATTTAAGTATTGACTTATTATAAACTATATTTTAAAAAAAGTATCTATTTTTTCTAAGTTCTTAAGGTTAAAATTTTAGAGATTGTTATTTAGAGTTTACTGAAAAATAAAAATACTTTGATATTTAGAGTGTCCAAGGTCAGGTTTTTAGATAATATTAGCTAATAAGCTTAGATTATAACGAAATGGAGTCGACGCGAGGTGGCTGCGTAAGCCATGATTTTTAAAAACTGTGTCTAATTCAGCAAGTCCTATTTAGATTTTTAAGTCATCAACCTCATGAAAAATATTAAAATTGTCCTATAAAAATATAGACAATTTGTCGTGAAAATGATAAACTAATAGAAATATACTAAAATGGGGTGGTAATATGTTTGCACAAAGAATGAATAACATTCAAAAATCGTTTATTAGGGAGATACTAAAAGTCATTAAACAAGATGATGTTATTTCCTTTGCTGGAGGTTTACCTAATCCTAACTTTTTCCCTGTTGAAGGAATAAAAAAGGCTACTGAAAAAGTATTATCAGAAAATGCAGCAGAAGCTCTGCAATATAGTACTACTGAAGGGCACAAAGAATTAAGAGAATTTATAGCTAAAAGATATGAGAGGAAAGCTGTTAAGGTAAGCTTTGAAAATATATTGATTTTAAATGGTTCCCAACAAGGCTTAGACTTAATTGGGAAGATTTTTATTGATAAAGGGGATAAAATCCTGATGGAAAAACCGGGATACCTTGGGGCAATTCAGGCCTTTTCCATGTATGAGCCTGAAATTCATATGGTAACTCTTGAAAATGATGGAGTAAATCTTGCTGAATTAGAAGAAAAATTAAAAAATAACAAGTATAAATTTTTTTATGGAGTTCCAAATTTTCAAAATCCCACTGGGGTTAGTTATAGTGAAGAAAAAAGAAAGGCGCTTGCCGAACTTCTTAGAAAGTACCAAGTTATTTATGTAGAAGATGACCCTTATGGAGAAATTAGATTTTTGGGAGAAGATAAAAAATCCATTCATTACTATTATCCTGAAGGGACTATGCTTCTAGGTTCATTCTCAAAAATAGTTGCACCGGGCTTAAGACTTGGTTGGGTTGTTGCAAATGAAGAAATCTTTGAAAAATTAGTTATAGCTAAACAAGGGGCTGATCTTCATAGTAATTATTTTTCTCAAAAGATTATTTATGAATTTCTTAAAGATGAGGACTTAGATAAACATATACAAAAAATTAAAGATGAATATGCAAGTCAAAGAAAAACTATGGTAAAATGTGCAGAAGAAATCTTTCCAAAGGAATTTAAAATAACACTTCCTGAAGGAGGAATGTTTCTTTGGGTTGATGTGCCTGAAAGTATTGATGTAATGGATTTTTTTGATTATGCTATCAAAGAAAAAGTAGCTTTTGTTCCGGGAAATCCTTTTTTTGTAGAAGGAGAAAAGGTTACAGGATTTAGGCTTAATTTCTCAAATTCTACTAGTGAAGAAGTGGTAGAAGGTATGAATAGATTAAAAAGAGCAATGGAAAAAATGTCAAAAAAATAAAACTGCTGATAAAAGCAGTTTTTATTTTTTAGTTTGTATTTACTTAGACATTTCTAAATAAAATATATTAAATTTCTTTGTTTTTATAGGGTTCGGACAAAGCTCCATAATCTACATCTAAGTAGTCACTTTAGTTTTTTGATTATACATTTTGTTATCTGCAATTTTGAAAAAATCTCTTTCGTCTTGACCTTTATAAATCTCAATACCATAAGAAAAATCAACATTAATTTCATTTTCTCCAACTATAAAAGGATTTTCTCTAAAATATTTTTTCATTTCCAATAATTCGTTTTCTATAGGCATATTATCATCAAATAAAATAATAAATTCGTCTCCTCCATATCTAATAAAATCTAAAGAGCTTTTTATTTTTAGTTGTGCAACATGAGAAAAATATTTTAAAACCCTATCTCCTGCATCATGCCCATAGGTATCATTAACTTGTTTAAACTTATTTAAATCAATAATGACTATACCAAAACTTTCACCAGAAAGTTTATAATTCTTAATCAGTATTTTAATTGCATCGTTATAATAAGATGCATTCCTAAAGCCAGTCATATAATCTGTAATTGAATTTATCTCAATCTTTTTCAACTGTAATATATTTTTATGTTTTAAATAAAGATTGCTTATTAAAATACTAAATGTTTTTTCCTCTTCGGCGCTAAAATTCCAGTCATTGGTATTATCATTAAAAAGAATGAAATAATAAAAAAGTTCTTCTTCTTTATAAAATATTTTTTCAACCATAATAGATTTGACTAAACTATCTTCACTAAAATTCTTAATTTTGGAATTTTCAATTTCATTACAAAAGATTTCTTTGTTTTTATTAATGAAATCTATGTTTCTTTTGTCATAGTAAACTAAATTGCAATTTTCTTTTCCCTCTTCTACAATTAGTAGGCCTCTTGAAAAAAAGTGCTTATTCAAAATTTTTTCTGCACTGTTAAAAAGCTCCTCTTCTTTATCGGCTTTAGATATACCCATTATAAATTCCTCTATAAGCTCAAGATGCTTACTTTTCTTTATTTCAGTAAGAAGCTCTTTCTTTTCAAGAGATAATAGATTTATTAAATTTAGAGGATATTTTTCAAGGTCTATTGCTTTTTTATTTCTTTCAGCCTCATGAAAAAAAAGATTTATTAAAGTTCCATAATGTTTGAATAAATTATGGTTTTGAGCAATGTCCAAAGCCTCTCTTTGAATATCTCTATTATCTTTTAATTTTGAATAATAAAGCAAAAATTCTATAAGAATAAGTTGAACATATAAGTTGTCTTCTCCATTTTCTTTTAGTTTATTTATTGCTTCAAAAAAACTTTCTTCTTTTTCTTGAGAATAATTTATACTTAAATCAATTAAGCTTTCTAGAATAATCTTTTTATTTCTCTTAATATAATGCTCATTATCATCAGTTTTTATTTCAGATAAATTATAGTACTCTTTTGCTTTCTCTACATCATCTCTATATAGCAAATAAGTAAGAGCTATATCTGTATATATCTTACTAAGATTATGAACTTCATTAACTCTATTCATAGAATTAATTCTTTCAAGAATTTCCTTTCCCATTATTTGCATTTTTATGGAAGAATCAATATCTCCTAAAAATTTCAAAATATTTCCTAGATTGTCAAAACTTTTGACTGCTTCATCCAAAAGTTTAGTTGAATTATTATAGTCATTTAGCATAACAATAGCTTTTTCAAAGGTTTTTAAAGAATCCGTAAAATCTCCCTTAAGAAATTCAACATAGCCTAAGGTATTTAGTAATTTTACGTTTTCTTCAATATTATCTTTTAATTCTGCTGAAAAAGAACTTGCTTTGACAAAATTTTCTTTAGCTTTAGAAAAAACTCCTATAGTTGTATATATTATTCCTGCATTTTTATAAGTTGTAAAAGAAGAAATACTAAAATTATATTTTTCAACCATTTCAAGAGCAACTTTTATATAATCTATAGCTTTATCTCTTTTTTCTACATTATGATAATAATATGCTAAAGAATTTAAAAGAGAAATTTCACCTAAAGAATCTTTTCCTCTTATAAATTTTAAAGCTTGAATAAAATAATTTTCTGCACCACTTAAAAATATATCTTGAGTTTTACTTAAAAAATCTGCACTAAGTGCATAAACACACATTTTTTCATAATCACTTACAGGATTATTTTCTACATATTTCAAAGCATATTTTAGATAAGGTTCAGTTCTCTCAAAATTATTATTGTCGTAATAGTAGTAAGCCAAAAAAGCATTTATATAAAAGGATTCCTTTGGAGGCAATTTCTCCAATATTAAGTCAAAATTCAGTTCTTTTATAAACTGAATTTTATGATTATTTAAATAGTTAAGCATAATATACACTAAATAATTGATATCTATAGTTTTTGTTTCGTAACTTTTGTTTTCCAAAACCATATTTACAAGATTCTTATATCTTCTGTTTATCGATTGAGGATAAGCTTTAATTATACTAAATTTTATCCCGATATTTGGGGACATAAAAAAAATAGGACTTTCTGATAAGTATTCAATTTGTCTTCTTATTTCCATTTTTCCTCCAAACTGCTTTTTAATGCAATCGATTGTATTTATATAGTAAATAATACCACATAATGAAACAACAAACAATCTTTTATAAGACAAAATGTAAAGTTATTTGATGGGGCTTTGCTCTGAGTCCCATTAGAACAAGAAATTGAATTTTTTTATCTTGTTATGAATGATACGATAAAAATAATCCACAATAGAGTTAATGCTTTGGCTTTATCTCTATTGTGGATATATGGGGTAGTTATTTTTCGTTTTTAATTATTACTTTAGTATCAAATTTTCCATTATTAACATCAATTTCTAATTTTTTTTGTTTTTGTCTAAGCTGTCCGCAAGCACCGTCAATATCAGCACCTTTTTCACCACGAAGAGTTGCATTTAATCTAAGGTCATCTTTTAAATGATTGTAAAAAGCAAATATTCTGTTTCTGCTTGGTCTACTATGAGGCAAACCTTCTACAGGATTGTAAGGTATAATATTTATAACATATTCAAAATCTTTTATCAATTCCTTAAGCTTGTCTCCATCTTCTTTTGAGTCATTTAGGTGGTCAATAAGTATATACTCGAAAGTAATTTTTCTTCCACTTTTAGCTTGGTATTTTTTAAGAACTTCCATTAAGTCTTTTATTGGATATTTTTCATTTATAGGAATAATTTGTTTTCTTATGTCATCACTTGAAGCATGTAGTGAAAGAGCAAGTTCCACAGTCAAGTCTTCTTCTATAAGTCTCTCAATTTGAGATATGATTCCCGATGTTGAAATAGTAATTCTTCTCTTAGAAAGATTTAAACCTTCTTCAGAAATAAGAGTTCTAATACTTTCAATAACATTGTCAAGATTTAAAAGAGGTTCTCCCATTCCCATAAATACTATATTTCTAACGTTTTCACCTTCAGCTTTTAGCTGTCTTTCAATATGGTATATTTGACTCAATATTTCTTGAGAGCTCAGATTTCTCTTAAATCCATTTATTCCCGTTGCACAAAAGCTACACTTTACAGCACAGCCAACTTGGGAAGAAACACAAACCGTATTTCTATCTCCATGACGCATCAAAACAGTTTCTATCATTTTCCCGTCATTTAATTCAAATAGGAATTTTTCTGTTCTGTCTATTTTTGATATTTGGTGCTCAATAACTTTTGATTCTGGGATAAAAAATTCCTCATTCAAAAGAACTCTTTGATTTTTTGAAATATTAGTCATTTGATCAAAACTTGATACAGTTTTATTATGTAACCAAGAATAAATTTGCTTTACATTAAATTTCTTAAAACCTAAGTCTAAACACATTTTTTCCAAATCTATGTATTTTAATAATAATATATTTTTTTTATCTTTCACGTTATCTCCTTTTAGTCGAAATAAGATATTCTAATTTTTTTGTTTTTATGGGGTGCGGGGCAAAGTCTAATGTCGTCAACTTAAGACAAAACTTCATGGATTCTGCGTTCATAGCTCTTACTTTATTTCATAAGGTGTCCAGCAACCATTGCTTTTAGATAATCTTAGCCCAGAGGCTTAGATTATATTAAGGCGTAACGAAGTGGAGTAGGT
>RRZU011284220.1_pt1 | contig 10653 bp, 6 predicted proteins | sample 2165561 | NCBI WGS metagenome assembly RRZU01 (sample SAMN10456909, study PRJNA506462) | wastewater metagenome | isolation source: wastewater sludge | place: USA: Moscow, Idaho | reverse complement strand
GTGACATTGTTGAAACCGCATATAGCGACTATAAGAACGTTGTCACATATAAACCGACAAAAATCGACAACCAAAAGCTGACAGACCACCAGATTGGTTATAAAAGTGGTATGGTGGTTTCAACACGTGACATCAATAAACCGTATATTGATTTTTCTGAATTGACCGAAAATGATATTGTGTTTGTAGCAAAGAGCGGACGAAAAAATGTGTTCAAAGATTATAGTACGACATACCTAGAAGCAATTTTTGATGGTTTGAAAAAATGTGGCTATGACAAAGACATAACCGTCATTGGAGTGACACAAGCCAATTATGATAGACTGATAAGTTTTTCAGATGATAAAGACATTTGCAAAGCAGAAGTTTTTTATGATGACCACACCACAAAATGTTTTTATCGTGTGATGGTCAATGCTATTAAACCATTTTTCAAAAAACATCAAGAAAAATGTTGTGCCACCATTGTGAACAGCAATGTGTTTGGTAAACAAAAATATATTTGTCGATACAAATTCCACACGCAATATGGGTCTGATAAATTGGTCAACACTTATCCTACAGTTGTTTATGACTTGGTTAAAATAACGTTTGAAAGTGTTTGTGAGAAATATAAAGGTAAACAAGGTTTTGATTTGGCTGAAGGCTCGTTTTTGTTTGATTTGGTTGTTGGTGAAGTTGCCTATGATGTATTGGTCGAAGGCGAATTAACAACCAAATTGAACGAAAAATATCCAAAGTTGTACAAACCATTTGATTTGTATAGTGATTACATCAAAAAATGTGAGAAAGGTTTTAAGAAATGAAAAAGTATTTTTATGTGAAACAACCAACAGCAATTATCGTTCATAAACGAGTTGACGGAAACATTCTGACAAGAACGTTGTTCAAAAACAGAATTACAGAAAAAGTTTATGAAGATGTTGAACAATTGCTTGAATTGGACAAATGCAAAAAAGCGTGGAAACATCTGAAAAATGCATTTAAAAATGAAGTTGAATTGAACGACCAATATTCTTTGAATTTTAAAGAGTTCAGAGTGTTTGATAAGCTGAATGGTCAATATCTGAATGACAAATTGTCGAGAACTGTCATTGAATATCTGAAAGGCGTTTCATCTTTGTATGATGCTAAATCAGACCTGAAGATTGATGCAGTGGTCAATTTTCTGAAGAAATTGCACGAAAGTGGTTCATATCACATCATTGAAGAATTGCTAGATTTTGTTCGATACAACGACATTGAGATTTCTGCTGACGGTAATATCATTTGCTACAAAGTTGTTGACCAAAATTATAAGGACATCTATACTCATTCTATCGACAACAGTGTTGGTAAAGTTGTTGTGATGAACAGAAACAAAGTTTCTGATGATAGAAACGAGTCGTGTTCTTATGGACTTCATGTGGCATCTTTGCGATACCTGAAGTCTTCTGGATACGGTTATGATTCGCCAAATAACCACCTGATGAAACTGTCTGTACACCCAAAAGATTTTGTTTCTGTTCCTTATGATTATGACGGTGCAAAAGCTAGGGTTTGTAGATATGAGGTTGTTGAAGAAGTTGATATGAGTTTGATTGAAACAGCATTCTAACAAAAAAAGCCATTTTGAATTGTTCAAAATGGCTTTTCTTTTTAATAAATATTTTTATAAAGATTATAGCAAAAAGAGAACGGTATGGCAAATCTTATCACAAATTCACTAAGGATCAACAACGCTAAATTGTTGAAGAAAGATTTGGAACACAATAAATGTTATGCTTTCATCGGAAAGCAGACAGCTTGGGCAAATGAAGAAAAACCTGATTGTCCAAATTTAGAAGATGATTTTTTTGAAAAAACATTAAACGACATTATTGCTTATAAAGCAGTTCAATCAAACTCGACTAGCTTTGTTGTTCCTAGATACGATTGGATAGCAGGAACAGTCTATGATGCCTATGATTCATCAATTAACATGGTTGATGACAGAAAATCCGACAACACAAATTATATTTTTTATGTTGTTACTGACGAAAGAAATGTTTACAAATGTATTGAATCGAATGGTAAACCATCAACAATCAAGCCAACGGGAAAAAGTTACAATTACTACACAAAAACGTCTGACGGCTATGTTTGGAAATATATGTATTCGATATCCGAAGATGATATGAATAAATTTGCTTTGCCAGATTGGATGCCAATCTATGATAAACCATATAAAGATGATTCCGACCAATGGAAAGTGCAGGAATCAACATCAACAGGAAAAGTGACAAGAATTGTTATTGAAGATGCTGGTTCCGATTATTCAAGAAAAGTTCCACCAATTGTCAGAATTGTTGGAGATGGGACAGGTGCAACAGCAACAGTCAACGTTTCAACCAGTAATAAAATTGAATCGGTTGTGATAACGAATCACGGAAGTGGGTATACCAGAGCAACTGTTGAAATTGATGGGTCAAACAAATCTGCTAAATTGAGAGCCGTTTTAGAGCCAAAGACCGGTCATGGTAAAAATCCTATGACAGAATTGGGGGGTTCCTATCTAGCAATTTCTGTTGAACTGAACGGAAACGAAGAAAACAAAATTCCTTTGGTTGAATATAGACAAACGGGTTTGATTAAAAACATCAAAACAAAGGAAACTGGAACCGCAATAAAAGTTGTCAATCATGACGCTTTCAATGTTGGGGACACTATCACAGGATTGTCATCAAAGTCAACGGCAACAATTGTAGCAAAATCGAATGAATTGCTTTACATAAAAGATTCTAATGGTGTGTTTGTTTCGACCGAAAAGATTAAAAACAATCAGAATAAATTAGAAAACAATATCGAACGAATCTTTTACAATGTGAAAATCCCTGCAAATAAATCAATCTATAAAGCCAGTGAGATTGAAAAGTATTCAGGTGATTTGTTGTATATTGTCAACAGAGTAAAAATTGTCAGAGAAACGAAACAAAAAGAAACATTGTATTTTGTTATTTCTTTTTAAAGGAAAATGTAGATGAAATTAAATCAAGTCGACAAAAGTGTTCGACCATATTATGACACATTTGATGAATCTAAAGGTTATCATCAAGTGTTGTTCAAACCTGCTCGTGCCGTACAAACACGAGAGGTCAATGAAATGCAATCAATTTTACAAAATCAGATTTCACAATTTGGTAACAACATTTTTGAAAATGGTACAAAAGTTGTCGGTGGTGAGATTAACTATGATTTGAAAGCACGGTACATCAAAATTTCCGACATTGGGTGGGATGATATTGTAGGCTATATTTCAAATCCTGATATTCTGATTAAATCCGATTCATCAACTGTGACAGCAAGAGTGTCATATTATGTCAAGAATGAAGGTTCTGATGCTATCACACTTTATCTGAAATATGAAACAGGTGATGCTTCTGGCAACACATTTACAAAAAATCAAAACCTGAAATTTGTTGACGAAAACGGTCTAACATTAGGCAATTTCAAAGTGTCTGATATTGGTGAAGGTTCGTTGATTCACATTAATAGTGGATATTATTTTGTAAATGGATATTTTGTCTATACACCAGAACAACACAGCATTTTATCAAAATATTCAAACAAACCAACAGTCAACGTTGGATTTGCCATCAAAGAACGTTTTGTCACATCTGATGATGACCAATCATTGTTAGATAATGCTTCAGGAACAACCAATTTCAACGCGATTGGTGCTGACAGATTAAAAATGTCGCTTGAATTGAAAGTTTCTAAACCCGATGAAACATTTGACAAGAAAAACTATATCAAATTAGCAACATTCATTGATGGTGAATTACAAGAAGTTGTCAATCGTACTGATTATAACATCATCAGAGATGAAATGGCTCGTCGTAGTTATGACACAAATGGTGATTATACAGTCAAACCATTTAACGTGTTTATTGACAAATCAAAAGATGAAACAAAATATCGTCTTGGTGTAGAGGCTGGCAAGGCATATGTTCGTGGTTATGAAATCGAAAAATTGGTGACCAGTTATGTCGAATCATCAAAAGCTCGTGACACATATGAACAACAAAATGCTACACAAGAAATCAACATCGGTGCTTATATTTTGGTGTCAAACGCTACATCTATTCCTGCAATCAATACAACTCAAGAGTTCGAATTTTTCGACCAAAAAATGAGCGGAAATGTTGTAGCAGGTGAGAAAATTGGTTCCTGTTTTGTTAGACAGGTTCGATTTGATGGCACTGATTCAAAATTGTATGTTTACAACGTCAAGAACAAACATGGCAAGTCTGACTCATCATTCATTTCTAACGCTAAATCTATCCGTTCAAACGGTAGCACAGTCTTTGCCGGTAACGTTAAAGATGGGGTGATTTACAATGCAAAATCAAACGGCTTGATTTATCAGATGCCTGCCGATAACATTAAAACGCTGAAAAAGGGATCAACAAATGATACCATGTTCACTGTTTTGAGAAGTTTTACTCAACGGTCTGGGACAGATAGCCGTGTATCTATTTCATGTATATCATCTGAAGCATTTGCACCTATCAATCAAGATTCTTTTGTGTCGTTCAACGACCGAGTTGTACCGATGTCTAATCTGAATCCTGTTTATGGTCGAAACATCATCACAATGGATATTGGATTGACAAACGAGCCAGTTACTATTGTCACAGGTGTTGTGAAACAAACATCATCTGTTAAAACAAAAGCATTTACAAAAGAAACTATCATAATATCTAATCCAAAAGGTGTGACAGTATTTGACTTAGGCAAAGTTGACGTTCAGAGGATTGTTTCTGTTACTCAAAACCAAAAAAATGTTACCAGTCTGTTCATATTACACAGTGGTATCACCGCTGATTATTATGCAGAATCTAAGATGTTGTTGAAAGAAGGCGAAAAACTAGAAACAAATGAAAGTTTGTCTGTCGAGCTTGAGTATTTCCAACATTCTGGTGGCGATTATTTCTGTGTGGATTCTTATACAGGAATTGACTATAATCGCATTCCAAAATTCAACGGTATTCCTTTGACAGATTGTCTGGATTTTAGACCTAACATTTTTGATGGACAGTTGTCTGATTTGCCAATGTCAAACACATTGACAAGTTCAAATATTATTTCATATTTGCCGAGAACTGATTTGGTTGTTCTGTCTTCATCTGGTGAATTTTCCATTGTCAATGGTGTATCATCTTTAAATCCAACTGCTCCCGAAGTTCCCGACAATTCAATGGCAATCTATAGGCTGAACGTTCCAGCATTTACTGGTAACGTCAAAGATATTTCAATGGAATACATTGACAATAAACGTTATACAATGCGGGACATTGGTAAGATTGATAAACGTGTGACAAAATTGGAAGAAGCATATACACTGAGTTTGTTGGAAGTTGAAACAGATGCAATGCAGGTGTTGGATTCAAGAACTGGTTTGAACAGATATAAAAACGGTTTCTTTGTTGACAACTATACGACACACCAAAACGGTGCGTGGGCTAGTGCGGGTTACAAATGTTCCATTTCTCGTGAAGAATCAACACTAAGACCAGAATTTTTCATGGATTCGGTCGATTTTACATTAGACAATGCTAGGTCAACAGGTATCAGAAAAACTGGTGATTTGATTACATTGAACTATAATGACATCAACTATATATCACAACCTATGGCTTCGTCATACATCAATGTCAACCCATATGCTGTTTTGCATTGGGATGGTGTTGTAAACATGTTCCCGTCTTCGGATATTTGGTTTGACACCGTCAGAACTGCTCCCGAAGTTCATTATTCTGTTTACAACGATGGCAAATTAACACAAAGTTGGAATTCGTGGCAATTAAACTGGACAGGTAGCCAAAGCACAAAAACTTCGTCAAGGTCTTGGAGTGAAACAAATACCAGTAGAAGGACGACAACGAGACAAGATTTTGCGGAAACAACCACTACCAACGAAGTGACGGATGTCAAAGTTGTTAATGACAGAGTTGTGGATACAAATGTTGTACCGTTTATGCGTTCGAAAGAAGTTGAAATTGTTGGTAAAGGATTCATGCCATTTACTAAATTATATGCGTTCTTTGATAATGTTAACGTAACCCAATATTGTACGAATTTGACTGAAGGTACTATCAGAGCCGACAAAGACGGAAATGTTAAAACTGTTTTCACTATTCCGAACAATGAACAACACAAGTTTAGGTCTGGAACAAAATTATTCAAACTGATTGATAACGAACAAAACAACAGCACTACTGCATTGACTGAAGGCGAATGTGAATTTACATCACAGGGTGTCATTCACACTAAAACACAAACTATCAATGCAACAAAAAACATTACTACAACAGTTTCAAGGGATGTGAGAACAACCACTACCACCAGAACCACAACTCCTAGGTCTTCGAGAGCATCAAGAGATCCTGTTGCACAATCGTTCTTTGTGACAGATGCTGGTGGCGTATTTTTGACAGAAGTTGAAGTTTTCTTCCAGTCAAAAGACTCGACAAAACCTATCAGATTGGAACTTCGCGAAATGGAAAATGGTGTACCAACACTAAACATTGTTCCTTATGGTCAAGTTATTTTGTATCCTGAAGAAGTTAATGTTTCTGACAATGCTTCTGCTGGAACAAGATTCCGTTTCCCAGCTCCAGTATATCTAAACGAAAACATAGAATATTGTTTTGTTTTGCTAGCAAACAGTATTCAATATAACGTTTGGAAAGCAACTATGGGTGAAGTCCAGATTGATAAAGAAGAAGCGATTGCAAAACAACCGTTTATTGGTGTGATGTTCAAATCACAAAATAACACTACATGGACAGAAGACCAGATGTCTGACTTGAAATTCTTTGTCAAACGTGCTGATTTTAACATTAGTACAGCTGGTCAAGCAATGTTTACAGCAAATGCACCAACAGACATTATTGTTCTGCAAAACCCATTCACAATGACCAAAGATTCTAACGTTGTGACAGCAACACTGCCTAATCATGGTTTGATTGCTGGTGATAAATTCACCATCAACGGTTGTGCGGGTGCTTATTTGGGCGATAATTTGTTCAACAAACAGCAAACTGTAATAAGTGTGATTGACCATGATACAATAACATTCAAAGTCTCTGCTAATGCGACTGTTTCTGGTGCGTTTGGTTCTAATGGTGTTGTTATTACAAGAAATGTTCAAGCATCATTGGTTCAGCCAGTTGTCCAAGAATTAAACTTTGCAGGAACATCGATTCAATATGGATTAGACGCTATCACTGGCAAATCTGTTGACGGAACTGAACAAGCATATACCCAAACAGGTCTGATGAATGTCGTTGCAAACAATAACAACTTATTGGAAAGCCCTATTGTATTACCATCAAAAGAAAACCTGAAAACATTTAAAACATCATTGCATTGCAGAATGACATCTGAAAGACCTAATGTTTCACCTGTTATTGATTTAAATCGTGTTGGTCTGATTGCTGTTAATAACAGAGTCAACTATCCTACCGATATTGCTGATGAATTGACAACAACCGATGGTAAAGCAAATGCACGCCATATTTCAAATGTTATGATTCTGGAAGAACCAGCCAATAGCCTGAAAATTATTGCTGATTTACACAAACCACAGAACACCGATATTTTGTATTATTACAGAACTGGTAACTCTATTGATGAGATTAACAGCAGACAATGGGTCAAAATGAACCCACAAAATGCTCAGGCAGTAACAAAAACTGGCGAATATAAAGAGTTTACCTTTGGTGTTGATAACATTTCTGCATTCAACTTCTATCAAATCAAAACAGTCTTGTTGTCTAAATCATCTACTGTTGTTCCATCTGTCAAACGTTTTAGATGTTTGGCATTGGGTACATAATGTGACAAAAATCCTGAAGAAATTTCTTCAGGATTTTTCATATAGCGTTTAATTGCGTTAGAATCGCCTCAGATCGATTTTAATTCGTTTTGGTGTGTTGGTATAGAAATCGATTTAAACTCAATCCTACGCCAAATTTGACGGGCTATTGTTGAATAAATAACAGTATAATAAGAGGACAGCTTTAAAATGACAAAAACAAATTTTAAAAATTATTGTTTGAGGAAACTTGGTGGTGGAATGATTGTTGTCAATGTCACCCCAGAACAAGTTGAAGATAGAATACAAGAAGCATATCAGCTTTTTGCCGACAAACATTATGATTCGACCGAAGGTGAATGGTTGTTGTACAGAACATCTACAGAAGACATTAAAAATGGTTACATAACCCTGTCAAAAGATATTAAAATTGTTGATGGTTTGTTGAATCAACACATTGTCCAAGAAATTGTTGATTCAAATACCAAAACGGAAAGTCATCAGTTCAGTGTTGTTGGACAATCAATTATCCAATCGATGTCGGGTGGTGTCTATAAACCGTTTGATAGCCTATCTTTTTACATTATGAATCTAGGATTCGACACCGTGAAAGATATGGTAGGATTGATGCCAAGATTTGAATACACGTTTCACAAAAGAAAACTTGTCATTTATGATGGTAAACCATTGAAAGATAAAGTAATAGCAATTCATGTCAAACGTTTTATTCCGATGGAAGAAGTGTTTGATGATTTGTGGTTCAAGAAATATGCAACAGCAAAGATCAAAGAACAATGGGGTTCAAATCTGAAAAAACATTCAAACATTGAACATCTTGGTGGTGTACAAATAAATGGTCAACAGATCTATGATGAAGCAGTCCAAGAAATCGAACAACTGGAAACCAAATTGATTGAACAATACGAGGTTCCTCCTATGATGACGATTGGATGAAAATGACAGTTTTGAAAACGGATAAACAAGGTCTGTACAAACATCATTCTGGTTGTATCTTCAACGGTTCGGGTGGTTTGGCAGAAGCAAAAATGATCAAAGAAAGTCGATTGAAAGCATCGAAAAATGGTGAAAGAATTGATGACCTAGAAAAAACTGTTGAATCGTTGAATCACAAACTCGATATGATATTAGGTTTGTTGTCAAAGGATGGTGAAAAATGATTAATAGTTTTTATAATGGATATAGAGAACTTCTGGACAGACAACTAACATCTGAATTGAACAAAGAAGCCATACAAATGATGGGTTTTGATGTTTTGTATATTGAAAAAGAATATGTTGATTTTGATGATATACTTGGCGAGGATAGGGAAAAGAAATTCAAGAATTCAAAACCAATTGAGATGTATTGTGAAAACACTCAGGGATTTGAAGGTCAAGGCGAAATGAAATCTTTGTTTGGCAATCTTTGGGAAGCACAAGGAACGTTTGTTGTCAACAAAGAAAGATTTGAAGAAGAATTTCCTGATTTGGTGAAACCAAGAGCGGGTGATGTTTTGTTTATGCCGTATTCAAAGATGTTGTTTGAAATAAAATATGTCGAAACCGAAGCAACCTTTTTTCCTCAATCATCATCTGTTGTGTTTAAACTGAAGGTCGAAAACTTCAAATATTCGCATGAAGAAATTAGTGATGATATATCAAATCACAATGATGATGACTTGCTAACAGATCAATATATCGGAAAACTTGACGACATTATCATCAAAAATCCTCAAGAAGAAACGGGAAAATACGGTGACAACAATGTTGTCCAACGTGATTATTCTGACAGATTTGTCAATAAAAAAGACCAATTCAGACCAAAAACATGAAACAAAAAACCCTTTGACACCCATGTGTGTCAAAGGGTTTTCTCTTTCAGAATGCTGTCACAAATCCTTTGTCCGGATTCCACGTGTTTTTTCCACCATTATGGATATGCTGTGCATTGTTGACATTGGTAACATTAGAATTTCCTGAATTGATAACTTGTTTGTTGTTGTTGGTTCTATTGATCTGCTCCAATTCTGCTTCTTTTAGTTTAACCTGTTGGTTGTATTTAAGTGACACAGAACTTTCTTTAGGCATAATAACGCTGTCAATAACATCAGAAAAGAATTTTGTAGTTTCATTGATGACAGAGCTTCCTGTGTCTGTGACACTATTGAATATTTTTGAATCAGTTTTATATTCGGTACCACCGATTTTTCTGACCACATCATTGTTTGGTTGATCTTTATCAGATTTGAACTTTTTGATGCTGGTGTCAAATCTAAAATCAGGAACCAACCAATCGGGCAACAGATCCGACAACCAATCTAATAGTGAGTTTATACTTGCTTTAATTGAGTTAAGCAAACTTTCTCTGAATTTAAACAATTCTTTAGCAATGTCTTCTTGAGTTGTTTCGGAATCCAAGAATCCCAGTCCGAATATATCCAAGACATCGTTTATTAGTTTGATGAAACCACTGGCAACATAGCCTAAAGCATAAATCAATCTTTCATGAATGGCTACATTATCATTATCCTCGAATATGCTGAATGAATCAATAATACCGTTGACAAAATCGTAAATAGCAAATATTGCGGTACCAATTACAGATGCCCGACCCAAGATCTTTGGAAATATTGGTGCTAGTTTACCAAAAACGGATCCTATCTTTCCAATGAATCCGAACAATGATTTGAATCCAAACACAAACTTAGCTAAAACAGTGCTTGTTAACAGCACAAGCACAGGTTTTATGAATCTCAGAGCATTTTTCAGACCACCCAACAAATTCCCTATGCCACCGTGTTTGTCACCATTTTG
>RRZU011250642.1_pt1 | contig 10653 bp, 7 predicted proteins | sample 2165561 | NCBI WGS metagenome assembly RRZU01 (sample SAMN10456909, study PRJNA506462) | wastewater metagenome | isolation source: wastewater sludge | place: USA: Moscow, Idaho | reverse complement strand
TCGGGCTCGCGGGGCTACCGACGCTGGGGTGGGTCAGGAACGGCGTGCCGGTGTCGGTGGCGACGGTAAAGCCGTTTGCAGAGTCAAAGTCGACCTTGCGGCCAACAATAGCCGTGTCACCTCCGTTGCCGGTTGCGGCAAAAGCAACCGTTGTTGCATTGCCTCCTTTGATTGTGGCACCAGTCAGGCCTGCACCAGCTCCACTGAGGTTGCCGATCTTGATGTCATTGCCGGTATTATCGGTCAGAACCAAGTTGCCGCTCTTGTCAGACGTTGCGGTGATGTTGGTGGTACCGCTCTGAGCGTTGACGGCCTGAGCAATGGCTGCTAGGTCGGTGGTGCTGGAGATCGTCGCCGAAATCGTCACTGGGGCAGCGTTCTGGCCGACCAACTGGAACGATACCGCTCCTGCCGTAACGCCGGCAATCGTAGCGGTTGAAGTGGCTCTGGCGGTGACACCCGTTGTCGCTGTGAAGCCATTTACCGATGTTGCGATGGCTTTGGCCGAGGTGCCTGCCGCGAGAACACCTGTTGACGCTGTGGTGCCGTTACCTGAGATGGTTAGCGTTTGTGCGGCAAAGCCGTTCGGAGAAGTGGCCGAGCTGAAGTCCAGGGTTGCAGTTGCTGCAGTGGCGGTAGCGATACCTGCACCAGATTGCGAAGTAACAGTGTAGTTGCCGATGTCGGTTGCTTTGGCGCTGGCGATGCTGACGGAGATCGTCTGATTGGCGTTGGCGCCAACCTGGAATTGCGCACCGGTCAGTGTGCCGTCAATAACGTTTTGGCCGTTGAACTGGGTCGTCGTGGCAACGCGATTGACCTCTTGCGTCAGTTGCAGAACCTCAGCTTGCAACTGGGCGCGGTCAGAGGTTGAATTCGTTCCATTGGCCGCTTGTACAGACAGTTCGCGCATACGCTGCAGCAAGTCGCCCATCGTGCTCAAACCGCCTTCGGCCGTTTGTGAAAGGGAGATGCCATCATTTGCGTTACGTGCAGCCTGGTTGAGGCCACGAATCTGGGAGGTCATCCGTTCTGAAATTGCAAGACCCGCTGCATCGTCTTTGGCGCTGTTAATGCGCAGGCCAGTGGAAAGGCGCTGGAGGGAAACTTGCAGAGCACTTTGCGACGAGTTGAGGGCGCGTTGCGAAGTGAGCGACGGTACGTTGGTGTTGATTACTTGGGGCATTTTTAACTCCTCGTCCAAATTGACTTTGGGTTCCCGTTTACTTGCCTCGCGGCGTTCTACCGGCCCATCCTTTGCTGCGATTAAATCTCTTACAACTTCTTTTACGACTTGTTCAAGGGAAACTTTAGGGGTTTCTTAATACGTGTCGTGTAAGTCTTTATCGGCAGATGGGGGAGCGGCTTTAGAGTTTCTTGCGTTTTTTCCATCCAAAACCCTGGCTGGGTTTTGGATGGTTAGGGTTTGCGTCTAGCGGTACTCTTCCCAGTTGATATTGCGCATGTCGCCGTTGCGGATGAATTGGCGGTGCATGGCCAAGCCAAGAGAGAGCGACAAGGGCTCGCGGCTGTCCGGGGAGACCATCTTCATGTAGTCGCGCAGTTGCTGCTTGTAGTCCGGGTGCGCGCAGTTGTCGATGATCAGCTTGGCGCGGTCAATCGGGTCTTTGCCGCGCAGATCGGCGACGCCATGTTCGGTGACAATGACCTGTACCGAGTGTTCGCTGTGGTCCATGTGAGATGCCAGTGGAACAATCGACGAGATTTTTCCGCCTTTGGCTGTCGACGGGCACGAGAAAATTGACAGGTAGGCGTTTTGCGTGAAGTCGCCTGAGCCGCCGATCCCGTTCATCAGTGTTTTGCCCATGACGTGGGTGGAGTTGACGTTGCCGCCGAGGTCGACCTCGATGGCGGTATTCATCGAGACGATGCCGAGGCGGCGCACGATTTCCGGGTGGTTCGAGATTTCCTGCGGGCGCAGGATGACGCGTTGTTTGAAGAATTCGATATTCCCGGTCACGTTGCGCATGGCTTCCGGACTGAGTGTTAAGGCGGTGGTCGAGGCAAACTTGCAGCGGCCGTTTTCGAGCAGCGGTACAACCGAGTCCTGAAGTACTTCGGTATACATCTTGAAGGCAGGAATGTCTTTGCTGTTGCCAATGGCGGCAAGCACCGCATTGGCAATGTTGCCCACCCCCGATTGCAAGGGGAGGAATTGTGATGGAATCCGACCGGCTTTCATTTCGGCGACCAGAAAGTCGGCAACGTTTTGTCCGATCCGATCGGTCACCTCGGTTTGCGCATCGAAGCCGCCAGATTCGTCTTCCCGGTTTGTGTAGACGACGCCAGCAATCTTTTTCGGGTCGACGATGCAGATGGGCGATCCACAGCGGTCCGAGACTTTGAAAATTGGAATTTCGCTGCGGGTTGGCGGGTCGCGCGGCTCGAAGATGTCGTGCATGCCGAGCAAGGAAACTGGATGTTTGCTGTTGAGTTCGATGATGATCTTGTCAGCCAAGCGCAGGTAGGTGTTCGACGCACCGACGGAAGTAGACAAAACGATACCACCGCCTGCAGTCATGTCGCAGGCTTCGACCACTGCCCAGTCGATCTTGCCCAGATAGCCGTAACGTGCGTTTTGCGGCACAGTGGAAAGGTGCATGTCGACAAATTTCACGTGCCCATTATTGATTTGCTTGCGCAGGACAGGATTGGCCTGATACGGCGCGCGGAAGCTGATGGCCTCGGCTTCGGCAAGCGCGCCATCGAGTGATGCGCCGGTCGAGGCGCCGGTCAGTACCCCGATCTTGTATGGCTTGCCGGCGGCGTGTTCGAGCTGTGCTCTCTTTGCCAATGCGGCAGGGACAGCCTTCGCTGCACCGGCAGGGGTGAAACCGCTGAAACCGACGGTGCTTCCGTTTCTTATAAGTTCTGCGGCCTCTTCCGGGGTCAGGATGGGGAAGGGTAATGGCATAAAAACTCCTCGTTGATGATTAAAAGAAATTACAAGCAGTGATATCGAGACGTTGCGTGGCTAACGCGGCATTTTGCAGGCGCAAGCAGGGCTGTGTGATTTCGTTGTGTGCGATGACTGTCGTAGTGCGCTTCGGCTCGCCTGGATGCGATGGTGGGGCCAGGGGCGGTTTTTCTAGGCACACGGTCGGAATTTCGCCCGCAGCAACGTGTGCCGAGTGTTTCGATTGCTAGCGAAGTGTCGCTTGAAGACATGTGCTTTACCAAATGTAGGGATGATCCATTGTGTAGACCGTTGTTCCCTTGGCTTGTTGTTGGCTTGCCGTTGACTCTCTTCCCAGGCGGCTACGATAAGCTTGCCCCTTGGATGTGTTGCTAGATTACTGAACTACGATCCGCTTGCGTTGAATTTTAGTTGATATCCCGCAGCCTCAATCAGGTCGCCATCGTGTAAGGCGCGTGCTGCATTGCCAATGGAGCGCTGGTTGACGCGAGGGTATTCGCGGCCCTCAACGTGGGTGATGTAGATTCCTTGCGGGCGCCGGGTTAATACCATGAGTTGTTCGCCCGGGGTGCCGAAGGTGGTGACTATCTGCTGCAATCGAAGACGCTCGCCCACTTGGCGAGAGCCGGTGATCGCGTCAGCCAAAACGGTGATTTCACCTTCTGCAAAGCGTGTCTTGCTGGACCGGGCAACTGATGTATTGGCAATTGTCGTGGCGGAATCGCTCGTGGTGAATCCTTCCGGAAGTTCTGCTTCGCGCGGCAAGGTTTGAATCAGCATGGTGCGTTCAAACTCGACGTCGTTGGCGATGCGCGAACTCATGAAGCATAACTGGTGGTTGCCGAGTTCGATCACGTCACGGTGCTGCAGAATTTGCCGGACGAGCAGCTTGCCGTTGACCTTAGTCCCATTGTTGCTTTGCAGGTCTTCGATGATTTCATCGGCGCCGGCGACGGTGATGCGGGCGTGCCGGCGGCTGAGTAGTGGGTCGGAAATACAAATTTCATTGCCGGGATCGCGCCCGATGCTGATGCTTGGCTGCTCGATGAAATATTGATTGATGATTTTTCCGTTGAGCATCAATACAAGCTTGGCCATAGTCTTATCTCCGAGTTATAACCCAAGCCAGTCAAAGAGACGTTGCATCAAGCTTTTTTCTGCAAGCGTCGGGAGCGGTGTGTCGAGCACCCGGGCCAGCGCAACCGTAACGTTGTCGTAACCGCCGCAGTCATTGGCGAGCTGTACCAGATGGCTGGCGACCAGAGGCAGGTTTGTTTTCAGGGCATCGATAATGTGCTCGATGTCTTTTTCGTCGATTAGATCGGTCAGGCCGTCGGTGCATAGCAAGTACACGTCGCCGTTACACAGTTCTTCTTCCTGTACGTGCGCGGTGACTTGCGGGTGGTTGCCTAGCGCTTGTGTCACCATGTGGCGGTTGTGAGAGTCGCTTGCGTCTTGTGCAGCGATCAGCCCCTGTTCGATCTGATCGTTGAGCATGGAATCGTCACGTGTGAGCAACGTAAGCTGACCGTTGCGCAGGCGATAGATTCTGGAATCGCCGACGTGCGCCAGAGTGACGCGTTTGTTGCCAAAAATGGCCATGGCCAGCGTCGTGCCCATTCCCTTGTAGCCTAACTCTTGGGTGGCCTTCGTGTGTATGGCACTGTTGGCTTCGTTGATGATTTTGGTAGCGAATTCGGGAGCCGTTGGGGCGTGTGCCAGGGTACTTAAACACTCGACGGCCCAATCCAGCGCCATGTGGCTGGCAACATCACCGGCGCGATGTCCGCCCATGCCGTCCGCGATAACGGCGAAGCGGTGTGCACCACTTACGGCAACAGCATCTTCGTTGAGTGCACGTACCCGACCAGGATCGGACAGGCTTGTAAGCTCAAGATGGAACGACTCAGATTGCATTGGACTGATCATGAAATGACGGAAATTTCCTGCGCGAATATATCACACATAATATGTTGAGTTTTCTTTACTGCCGCTTCCTAAACGTGTTCTTGACGGTTCAAAAATGTGAATCCAGAATCAACACCTTTGTTGGCAATTTTGTTTACTGATACGCTTTATTTTGGTGTGCTCATGTCACTTGAAAAATTAGGTCGCTACGAAATCACCGGGATGCTCGGACGGGGTGCGATGGGAATCGTCTATAAGGCGCGCGATCCGCTTATTGAGCGCATGGTCGCGATCAAGACGATTAGCTATGCTGGGCTTACTTCCGCAGAAATCGAGGATTTTGAGCAACGCTTTTTTCGCGAGGCGAAATCCGCCGGACGGCTTAATCATCCGAACATCGTAACGATCTACGACGTCGGCCATAGCGACGAGCTGGCCTATATCGCGATGGAGTATTTGTCCGGTTGCTCTTTGCGTACTTTACTCGATTCAGGCGTTGTTCTCCCGTATGACCGAATCGTCGAAATTTCGGCGGCGATTGCTGATGGCCTAGGCTTCGCGCACGCCAATGGTGTTGTTCATCGCGACATCAAACCAGCTAACATCATGGTTCTTGAGGACGGCGCGGTAAAAATCGCGGATTTCGGTATTGCACAGTTGTCGGGTGGTGCCTTGACGATGGTTGGCACGGCTCTGGGGTCGCCCAAGTACATGTCGCCGGAGCAGGTTTTGGGGAATAAGGCCGACGGGCGCTCGGATGTTTTTTCACTGGGGGCTGTTGTTTATGAAATGCTCACCGGGCGAGCTCCGTTTTCCGGTGAGGATTTGAACGCGATTCTCTATCAGGTGCTCAATAGCCATCCGCTCCCCCCTTCGAGCCACAATCCTGGTATTCCAAAGGCGTTTGACCGGATTGTTGAACGTGCCTTGTCCAAAAAATCGGAAGAGCGCTACCAGGAGGCGGCCAAAATGGCGGCGGATTTGCGTAGTTGCCCTCTTGTAAAGCTTGGGCATCTTCCTGCGTCCGAAGCATTGTCAGCAGATGGGCACGTCGGAGATCAGACGGTGCTTATCAAGCGCCCTGATTCGCCTGAAGAGGCTTCGCGGGCAAAGGGCTTTCGTGGAAAGCATTATCTGGTGCCGGTTGTCGCGCTGGTGATGCTTGCCGGCTTCGGCGGCTATTTCTTGCGTGCAAAAGCGCCTGCGCCACAGGCCAGTTTGCCGGCGGCAAGTAGCTTGGCTGAGGAAGTTTGGCAAGTGCAGAAGGGTAATGAAACTGCGGCACCCCCTTCGGCGACAGGAGACCGTGCGGCGGCGGCCGAGCCCCCGGAAAAGCCTTTGGCGGGGGAAAAGGAGTCTGGGCCGCGCACGCAAGAGGCAAAGCAGCAGCAGAGGATTACGGACGCCAAGGCAGCGAGTCAGCAAAAGGAACGACAAAAGGAGCCGGATGTTACGCGGAGTGCAGACGCCCCGCCGAGGAACTGGTTTTCGGCATTACGCGCCGAGCTGAGTGTGTGTAGCCAGAAGCCGCTCTTTTCGCGTGTTTATTGCACTGAACGGGCGCGCTGGAAACATTGCCCCGGGCATTGGGGAACGGTCGACGAATGCCCGAAGGCGGAAGCCAAGCAGCGCTAGTTGGTGGTTAGCGAAAAACCGCAAACCACCAAGCTAAGGTTTTGTTTCTCTTGGTGAAATTTTGTTCTCTTTGTGCCACAAGGGGGTTTCCTGCGGGGCATGCCTTGGTGGCGAAGTTTTTAGCAAATCAAACGCCGAATTGCGTGACTGCCTTGCGCATCCGCAAGACGACAGTGTTCAGATAGGTGACGGTTTCTCCAGTCTGATGGACGACGGTAACATTCTGTTCGGTCATGTTCGCCACACGCTCGACGTTTTGTGCCAGTTCGATCATTGCCGCCTGTTGTTCGTTGGATGCATGGGAAATATCGCCGACCATTTCGGTCGTCTTTCCCATTTCCAAGTTGATCTGGCGCAGTGATTCTTGCGTGGCATTGACTAGATCTACCCCTTCGGCGACTTGCTGTGCGCCAGAGCGCATACTATCGACCGCCGTTTGCGTTTCGCTCTGAATGCTTTGCGTCATTTCGGCGATTTCCTGCGTCGCCTTGGTTGTCCGTTCAGCGAGCTTGCGCACTTCGTCGGCCACCACCGCAAAGCCACGCCCCTGTTCGCCAGCGCGTGCCGCTTCAATAGCGGCGTTGAGCGCCAGCAGGTTGGTCTGATCGGCGATCTCCTTAATCACGCTGGTGACGCGGCTGATTTCCTCAGAGCGCTGGCCGAGCGATTCGACTTGTTCGGCGGACTGGCGTACGGTTCCGGCCAACGATTCGATAGTTCGGCTGGCGTTTTGGGTGACCTCAGTGCTCTGACGAGACACTTCTCCGGCGTGGGTCGCTGCTTCCATGGTTGATGAAGCGTGGTGGGCAACCTCGCCGATAGAAACGGTGACCTCCTCGATAGCAGCCGCTGCTGAGGAAGTGGCGTCGCTCTGCTTTTGCGCCGAGAGCAGCGAGTTTGCCATTCCCGCATGCACCTCCTGGGTCGCCGAATCGACCTGCTTGGCAATGTCGGCGATGCCTTGCACCGTTGATTGAATTGACGCTGCGAAATTGTCGGCTTGCCTGGAGATTGTGCCGATGAGGTCGCGGCGCTCTAAGCTCAGGCGTGTTTTCAGGTCGCCGGTCGAGAGCATGCTGTTCATCCACGTTGAGATGCGGTTCAGGTCGCCCGTGGTTGTTGGTGCGTAGAAAAAAATGAAATAGAGCGAATAAAGCGCCGCGATTCCGGCAATGAACGGGTGGATGCTGTCGGGGAATTCAGGGCCACCCATGTGCGAACTAAACACTTCAATGGCTTGGATTAGCGCCAGAGCCCCGGCAATGGCCATTTGCGAACGCAGCGAAGAAAGAGCATCTATCCAAGCTGGGCGGTTTTTTACAACGCGGCCGTTTTCAATGCGAATGAGGCTGGTTCCTTCTTTGACGCGCTTGTAAGCCGCATCGGCCGCGGCAATTTCTTCGCGTGAGGGGCGCGATCGAACGGACTGGTAGCCGATCAGTTGGCCGTTGTCGCGGACCGGTGAGACATTGGCAACGACCCAGTAAAAGCCGCCATCCTTGCGCCGGTTCTTGACGATGCCGCGCCACGGGCGTCCCGCCTTGAGATTGTCCCACATGTCCGCAAAGGCTTCTGGCGGAATGTCTGGATGGCGCACCATATTGTGTGACTGCCCGATCAACTCCTCGCGGGTAAAGCCGCTTAGCTTGGCAAAGGCTTCGTTGGCCTCGACGATGACGCCCTTGAGGTCGGTACTTGAGTAGATGAACTCGCCTTCTGGCAATTGGCTTTCGACATTGGTTACGGGCATGTTGATCTTCATGGTTCCCTCTTGATCCAAATGTGGTTGGCGGTGCAATCCAGTGACCATTTTGCATCAAATAGCTTGGACTTTTTTGTCTTTTTGTTGAAAAAATCACGTTTGGCGATCCTGAGGAGTGATCAATCTTAGATGCTCGTAGAAGTTCAAAGCGGCCATCGTTGCGTTCTGCGGATTGGAGGTTCATGCTTCGTCGCATCGGGAGGAGATTTGACCATGCGAATTGGCTTTTTTGGCGCTGCCGGCGAAGTGACCGGCTCTTGCACACTGGTGGAGACGGACGGAATCCGTTTTTTGGTCGACTGCGGTATGTTTCAGGGCGGCTCCGAAGCGCGCTCTAAAAATTTACGGGCCTTGAATTTCGGTTTTGACGTGCGCTCGATCGACTTCGTGCTGCTGACCCATGCGCATATTGACCACTCCGGCCTGCTTCCGCGCCTGGCGGTGCTGGGCTATCGCGGGCCGATTTACGCTACGCCGGCAACTATTGATCTGCTCGCAGTATTGTTGCCCGACAGCGCGCATATTCAGGAGAAAGAAGCCGAGTGGCAGTTGCGCCATCGGCATCGGCGCGGGCGGCTAGAAGGTGGGGTGCAGCCGCCGCTCTATACCGTCGCCCAGGCGCAGTCGGCGCTGCAATTGCTTAGACCGGCAGGGTATGGAAAAACGATTCAGCCGGCGGAAAAAGTCAAGGTTTGCTTTCATGATGCCGGGCATATTTTGGGTTCGGCCTGGCTGGAAGTGACGGTCAGCGGTGAAGGGAAGCCGCGCAAGCTGGTTTTTTCCGGCGACCTGGGCATGGTCGACCGGCCTGTCCTGCGTGATCCAGAGAGAGTTATTCCCGAGGCCGATTTGCTGCTCATTGAATCGACTTACGGCGATCGCCTGCACCGTTCGTTTGCGGAAACCGAGGAAGAAATCATCGCGGCCATCGAGCGCACGCGGGCGACGCACGGCAATTTGATCATTCCCTCCTTTGCCGTTGGGCGCACGCAGGAAATTGTCTTCATTCTGGCCGATCTGGTGCGCAGCCAGCGGCTCGGGCCGCTCAAGGTCTATGTCGATTCGCCGATGTCCAACACCGCATCGAGGATTACCGAGGGGCATCCGGAATTGCTCGATGAGCAGACCAAGGAGCTGATCGATTGGCTAGCGACGCACTCGAAAAAGATGAAGGTCGAGTACGTGGCTGACGTCGAGCATTCCAAGGCCTTGAATGAAATGCGTCATGGCGCGGTCATTATTTCGGCCAGCGGCATGTGCGAGGCTGGGCGCATCAAATACCACCTGCGCGAAAACCTGCCGCGCAGCGAGTGCAGCATCCTGATTGCTGGCTTTCAGGCAGCCGGAACGCTTGGGCGTCGGCTGGTCGACGGGGCGAAACTGGTGCGGATTTTCGGTGAACAAGTGCCGGTCAGAGCACGTATTTACACCGTCGGCGGTCTATCGGCCCATGCTGATCAGGCAACGCTGCTCTCATGGTTGCGCGGATTCCGTAAGCCGCCGGGACATACCTTCGTGGTGCACGGCGAGGCGGGCGCGTCAGCGAGCTTTGCCAAAGCGATACACGATCAATTAGGCTGGCCGGAGGCGCACTTGCCGCGTATAGGCGAGTACGTCACGCTGTAGTTCTCCGCGATGCTCGTCTCGCCGAAGTAGAGAAAATCGCTGCGACGTAGAGGGGTGCTCCAATAACTTGTTGTTAGTAGCATATGCCAGTTTCGTGCTAGGCTTATGCTTTTTCGTTCGCGGGGCAAAAGGCTGATGGTTCGACCGATGATTTGCCGCCGGGTAGCCTGTGATGTTCCGGTACGCTACTTCAAGCCGCAGGGCGTGCCGATGCGCTTTTTGGACGAGGTTGCTTTGTCGCTCGATGAGCTTGAGGCGATGCGCTTGACTGACATCGAAGACCTCTATCAGGCTGATGCCGCTGAAAAAATGGGCGTTTCGCGGCAAACCCTGGGCAATATTCTGGCGCGTGCGCACAAAAAAGTAGCTACTGCTCTGATCGAAGGCAAGGCGCTGCGAATTTCGGCTGGCGACGAGACAATTAAACATCAGGGTAGAGAGCATTCCCCTTTTCCTGTTTCAGAGACCGATGGAGACACACCATGAAATTATGTATTCCCGTTGCCGCACCGAATGGCCTGGCATCCATGATTGAACCGCATTTGCCGCAAGCGGGCTACTTGCTTTTCTTTGACACCGAGCTTCGCTCCTGCGAAGAAGTGTCGATGCGCGAGTTGAGCGAAGGTGCTGCAGAAGGAATTGTCATGGATGCGGTTTTGTGCGGCAGCATCAACCGCATTACCTTGAAAACGCTGCTTGAACAAGGGGTTGCGGTTTATGGCACCGACGCGAAAACGGTAGAGCAGGCAATTACCCAGTTCGAAAATGGCGAACTGCAGCCGGC
>RRZU010546364.1_pt1 | contig 10653 bp, 8 predicted proteins | sample 2165561 | NCBI WGS metagenome assembly RRZU01 (sample SAMN10456909, study PRJNA506462) | wastewater metagenome | isolation source: wastewater sludge | place: USA: Moscow, Idaho | reverse complement strand
TGCAAAAAGATCCTGTGATCGACAGCATGAAGTCTGCGCTGACCAAGCGTGTGCTGGATATGTTGGAGAAAATGGCCAAGAACAACCCAGAAGATTATAAAAAGTTCTGGGCCGCCTTTGGTCAGGTGCTCAAAGAAGGTCCGGCAGAAGATTTTGCTAACAAAGAGAAAGTCGCCGGTCTGTTGCGTTTTGCTTCAACCCACAGCGGTAATGATGAGCAGGTTGTGGCGCTAAGTGATTACATTGCGCGCATGAAAGAGGGGCAAGACAAGATTTACTACCTGACCGGCGAAAGCTATGCCCAGGTTAAAAACAGTCCGCACTTGGAAGTGTTCCGCAAGAAAGGCATTGAAGTGCTGCTGCTGACGGATCGCATTGATGAGTGGCTGATGAGCTACTTAACGGACTTTGATGGCAAAGGCTTTGTTGATGTGGCCCGTGGTGATCTTGACCTTGGTGCCCTCGATAGCGAGGAAGACAAGCAAGCACAAGATGAAGTGGCCAAAAGCAAAGAAGCGTTAGTGACGCGCTTGAAAAAAGTTTTGGCAGATCAAGTCGCGGATGTGCGTGTTTCTCACCGCCTGACTGATTCGCCTGCTATTTTGGCAATCGGTGAGCAGGATCTTGGCTTGCAAATGCGACAAATCCTTGAGGCTTCAGGGCAAAAAGTGCCTGAGTCAAAACCTGTGTTTGAAATTAACCCGACGCACACATTGGTTGAGAAGCTCGATGCTGAGAGCAATGAGCAGCGCTTTGAAGATTTGTCGATGATCTTGTTTGATCAAGCGGCCTTGGCCGCCGGTGATAGCTTAAAAGACCCCGCCGCCTATGTGCAGCGTTTGAATAAGCTGCTGGTTGAATTAAGCAACTAAGGGCTTGTTTAGCTGAGTAAAGAAACCGCGAAATCATCGCGGTTTTTTTATGCTTGATAGCATCTTGAGCTGTATATAGAGTCAGATCGTTTTGCTGAACTATGGCACTGTCGGGACGAAAGCCTTTGTACATTGCCGGCATTGCTTTAGACTTACGCGCTTTATTTGATGCTTAAGCTAAAGGACCCTCATGAATACCTCTTCAGCGACATCAGCTGATTTTAGTCGGCGTGATGTATTTGCACTGGGCTTTATGACGTTTGCGCTGTTTCTCGGCGCTGGCAATATTATTTTCCCTGCTGAATCCGGTTTACAAGCGGGGGCTTCAGTGTGGCGTGCAGCCACTGGCTTTTTGCTGACCGGGGTTGGTTTGCCGCTATTGACTGTGGTTGCTTTGGCACGAGTCGGTGGTGGTTTAACCGCATTGACCCAGCCACTGGGTAAGGCGGCCAGTACGGTACTGGCGGTGGCCGTGTATTTGGCAATTGGACCGTTTTTTGCCACACCGCGCACCGCTGTGGTGTCTTATGAGATTGGTGTTGTGCCTTTCTTTGGCAGCAGTGATTGGGGCTTGTTAATCTATTCAACGGCCTATTTTGCCTTGGTGCTGTATTTATCCCTCACGCCTAATAAAATCATTGACCGCATTGGCTCGTTGATTACCCCAGTGTTATTGCTGGCTCTGGTGATTCTTGGCGGCGCTGCTTTTTTAAAACCTGCCGGCTCGGTGGGTGAAGCGCTGGCGTTGTATCAACAAGAAGCATTTTTACAGGGTTTCTTACATGGCTATTTGACCATGGATGCGTTGGGTGCTTTAGCCTTTGGTGTGGTGATTGCCAGTGCCTTGCGCAGTAAAGGCGTGCAGGCGGAGCGCTTGATTACGCGTTACTCGATCTATGCGGGCTTGATTGCTGCGGTGGGGTTGTCGGCGGTGTATTTATCGCTGTTTTACTTGGGTGCAACCAGCCAAGGCATCGCCAGTGAGGCGCAAAATGGTGGGCAAGTGTTAGCACTCTATGTGCAGTATGTGTTTGGTCCTGTGGGTAATCTGCTGCTGGCGGTGGTGATTGGTCTGGCCTGTTTGACCACCGGGGTGGGTTTGCTGGTGGCCTGCGGTGAGTTTTTTAGTGAGCGCTTCAATGTGGCTTACAAATATGTGGTGATCTTTTTTGTTTTATTCAGCTGGGGCGTGTCGAACCAAGGTTTAGATCAGCTGATTAAAGTATCCATACCGGTGCTGACGGGCTTATATCCATTGGCCATTGCGCTGGTGGTGTTGAGTCTGCTGGATCGCTGCTGGCGCTCCACTTTGTTGGTGTTTCGCGGCACCATGCTGGTCACTTTAGTGTTTGGCGTGATGGATGGTTTGGCCGCGGCTGGTTTTTCGGCTTGGGTGCCTGAGTTGTTTAACCGACTGCCATTGGCCGAGCAGCAAATGGGTTGGTTGGTACCGGCTATTGTGGTGATGTTGAGCTTGGCCGTTTTTGATCGTTACCGTTGCAGCCATTAAAGGCTACTTGAATCTCACTCAATGCGTGCTTGAGTCAAGGAGCCTGCAGCGGTTTGCAGTCGCTGCAGGCGATGCGGCTTATGAGCTGATTGAGGGTAAATCTTTAAAGGCATTTAACGCGCGCTGACGGCTGGCCGATAAATCAACGATGGGTTTGGGGTAATCGGTGCTGCCAAACAAGCCTGTCAGATGTTTGGGTTGATGAATTTCTTTGTCGCTCAGGTGTTTCAGCTCAGGAATCCAGCGGCGAATAAAGGTGCCTTTAGGATCAAAGCGCTGTGATTGACTGACGGGATTAAAGATACGGAAATACGGCACCGCATCCGTTCCAGTGGACGCGCTCCATTGCCAGCCACCGTTGTTCGCCGCTAAATCGCCATCAATTAAATGCTGCATAAAAAAGCGCTCGCCTTCACGCCAGTCAATTAATAAGTTTTTTGTCAGAAACATGGCGACAATCATACGCAAACGATTGTGCATCCAGCCGGTGGCCAGTAATTGACGCATGGCGGCATCAATAATTGGAAAACCAGTGCGGCCTTGCTGCCAAGCCAGTAAATCTTTTGGCGCTTGGCGCCATGTTAACAACTCGGTCTCAGGTTTAAAGGCACGGTTGCGTGACACTTTTGGGTAGCCCACCAAAATATGTTTATAAAATTCGCGCCACAGTAATTCGTTAATCCAGGTCACTACACCGGGCTTGCCAGATGCAAACTCGCCTTGGTTGGCTATTAGTGCAGCCTGTAAGCATTGGCGAACCGAAATAATCCCTGCGGCCAAGTAAGGGGATAGCTGACTGGTGCCGGGCAGGGCTGGGATGTCGCGTTGATCTAAATAGCCATCAATGGCCTGCTGAGTAAATGCCTGTAAGCGTTGCACTGCTGCGTGTTCGCCAGCCGGCCAGAGCGCCTGTACACTCGCATCAGTGGCGGCAAAACCCTCCACTGCATTTGGGATCGCGTCACTGGCAATACTGAGCGCTGCTTGTGCTGTGGGCGTGGCGCTGGGTTGTGGTAGCGACTCAGATAAACGCTGGTAACAGACTTTTTTAAACTGACTAAAAACTTTGAAATAGGTACTTGTTTGCGTGAGTATGCTGCCGGGCTTAAACAGCAGTTGGTCAAAGTGTGGGTTAAATAAAATACCTTGGTCAACTAAAAGTGCGCCAACGCTAAGGTCGCGCTGGCTTTCATGGATGCCGTATTCTGTGTTGACATGAACAGCGCTGATATTGAACTGCTGACACACTTGAGCAAGCACGTCAGGCGCGTGCTGCCACTGCTCGGCGCAGCGGATCAATAGCGGTACATTGAGGGCGGCGAGGTCTTTTTGTAATTCAACAAGATTGCGCAGCCAAAAATCCACTTTGCAAGGGGCGTCATCGTGGGCCAGCCATTGTGCCGGGCTGATTAAGTAAATAGCCAGCGTTGGGCCGGCCTGCATTGCCGCAGTGAGGGCCGTATTATCTTGTATACGCAAGTCGTTACGCAGCCATAGCAATTGCCGTGGCGCGCTCTGTGGGGCGGCGTTTAAAGTGCTCATATGGCATTCCGCAAGCTGAGGTTTTCAGGGTGGGGTTGTAAATACACTTGCTCGGCAATATAACGATCTGGGTGACGTCTAAAGTGATGCTTGAGCAGGGTCAAAGGTACAATTAAGGGCACAATACCGCTGCGGTATTGGCTGATCAGTGTTTGTAGTTCCTGGCGTTCATCGGCTGATAAGGAGCGCTTAATGTAACCACTGATATGCTGCAGCACGTTAGTGTGGGTGCCGCGGTTGGCAATTTTTTTCAAGGCTGACATAAACTTACTAAAATACTGGGTGGCTAAAATACCCAGGCGCAGCTGATGGTTGCTGGCCAATAAGCGGCCGAGTGCCGCACAATCGGCGGGGCTGTTGGCCATCAGTTGATATTTATAGCGGCCATGAAAGTCGTAGAGTTTTTTGCGGGTCAGGCCGCTGCTTAAGAGCTGTTGCCATTGTGCATAGGCAAATACCCGGGTAATAAAGTTTTCCCGCAGCACCGGATCATTTAAGCGGCCGTCTTCTTCGACCGGCAGATTAGGCTGGGCGCGCATTAAGGCGGCGGCAAACAAACCGACGCCGCCGTGTTCAGCCGTATGCCCGCTGTATTGATAGACCTTGACGCGCTCCATGCCACAGGAAGGCGATTTTTGCATCAGAATAAAGCCGCATAGGTCAGTCAGTTCCGCTACGGTGCGTTGTCCGTAAGCCGTCAGTGCATCGGTGACATCCAGCTCGGCATTGACTGTCCCCACTGCACGCGGGTTACTGGTTTCGCCCACTAAGCGAATTGGCTCGCGCGGTGTGCCAAGACCGATGGCTTGCTCTGGGCACAGCGGCACATAACTAAAGTATTGGCTCAACACATCTTTACATAAATGCGACTGTTTATGGCCGCCATTAAAACGTACCGGTGCGCCAAGTAAGCAAGCACTGATACCGACTTTAATCAGGTTATTTGAACTGCTCATGATAGGTCTTTATAGGCTGTAAAATATGCCTACAAGAATATAGCTATAGTTGTACAAGTCAAATTATTTGTACAACTATGGCTTGTCAATGGCGGGCTTGTTGGATTGTTCATTGTGCAGCTTTAATCACACCGCTCGACGCGGCCTTGCGCTGCGATCACTTTCACTCCAGCACGCTTTACCAACCCACGCCGACACCAATCAAATAGCGGCGATCATTGACGTCGCCATACTGACTGGAGACCTTGTCCCACTCAGCTTTTAGAGTAATCGCAGCCCAGCTATTGACCTTGTAGCGCAGACCCGCTTCGCTGTCTAACACATAATTAATGTCGCTAATAAAAGGCACACCAACCTCGCCTTGGGTATACAGCTCAAAGCTTTTTCCGCTGATATAGCGATTGTAATCCCAGGAAAAGGTGCTTGAGTTAAAGCTTTGTTTTTCACCGGAGTCAAAGAGAAACTTGTTATGGTTAATGAGACTTGATACAGAAAAGGCACCTAGTTCGTTATCCCAGAACTGATAACCTGGACCAGTACCATAGGTGTGCTGGCGACGCAGCTCTTCAAGGCGGTCATTGGTATATTTAATCTTGTTTTTCCAGAACCATTTTTCAGTAATAAATCGGTCGAGTGCGTAGCTGGCTTCAAAACGCTCAGTTTTTTTAGCATTATTCTTGGTTTCGTAATCATACTCAGTGTCTAGCGCATGTCGCCACAGCCCATGACGCAGCTCAGAACTCACATCAAGATCATAGTCTTTAACGTTGCTTTCTTTTTTCTTGTAGTCAGCAGAGAAACTGATATTACCCTTCCAACGTAAGTCTTCAATAATGGGCTTGGGCTTCATTAGCTGTTGAATATCGGTCAGCGCAATGGTTTTGGGTGTATCGCCATTAATCAATGTGACACTGCCATCGGGGGCGGGCTGCAGTGCTTTGCTCGATTCAGTGCTAAAAGTGTTCATCTTAACCAGCAGCGCTTGATCGGTTTCTAAAGTGGCAATTTTTTCGATATTTAACGTGATTGTTCCAGCGTAATTGGTCTTTAATAGCAGCTTGCCATTGTCTAGTAGTAGGATATCCCCTGTCATCCGGTCGCCGTTTTTTAACCAGACGGTATCGGCTTGCGCACAAAGTGAAAAAGTTAAGCTGGGAATTAAGCAAAATAAAGCAAAATGACGCATGATGATGAGCTCAAAAAGTAAATGGATTGAGGCATATTTAGGGGCGCAGTTTACCGCCATGCAGTAACAGACTCATAGTGCTAAATAGGGTTCCACATTGGATACAGAGAATCAGCAGCAAAGACGGATCATCCTGTATATGTTGCTGTCCAACATCCCGCAAGGTCGTTTAGCGACCTATGGACAGCTGGCAAAGTTGATGGGCTACCCTGGCGCTGCGCGTTGGGTGGGGCGCACGCTGAGTCAGTTACCCGCGGATACACAGCTGCCTTGGCATCGTGTTGTCGCGGCGGGTGGTCGTTTAAGTGTGCCGGCCAATACCCCCGCCGGTGATGAGCAACGCCAACGTTTGCGCGATGAGGGCATCTTCGTGCAGGGCGATCGTGTTAAATTAGGCAATTATCAATGGCAGCCTGCAGCTGTTAGCCAGAACAAGGTATGTTTTTAAAATGAAATTTGTAAAATATGTCTGATAACAGTTGGCGCACAGCGCTACAGGCTTATTCCAGTCCAGCCACCTTAGCGCTTTTGTTATTAGGCTTTGCTGCCGGCTTACCTTACATGCTGGTGTTCTCCACCTTATCGGTGTGGTTGCGCGAAGCCGGGGTGGCTCGGGAAACCATTGGTTATGCCAGTTTGATTGGCTTGGCCTATGCCTTTAAATGGGTGTGGTCGCCGCTGCTTGATCAATGGCGCTTGCCGCTCTTAGGGCGCTTAGGCCGCCGCCGTTCTTGGTTGGTGTTTTCGCAAATACTGGTGGCGATTGGACTTGCCGGGATGGCGTTGAGTAATCCGCAAAGTCATCTGGCCATCTTAATTGCCTTGGCCGTATTGGTTGCCTTTGCTTCCGCAACGCAAGATATCGCCGTGGATGCCTATCGCTTAGAAATTGTTGATAACAGCCGTCAAGCCGCGCTGGCAGCCAGTTATATGGCGGGTTATCGCGTTGCTGCACTGTTAGCCACAGCCGGTGCGTTGTATTTTGCCGAGTGGTTTGGTTCCACGGGTGTGGAGTATCGACACGCGGCCTGGGCCAGCACTTATCTGTTGTTTGCTTTATTGATGCTGCCAGGTTTGTTGACCACCTTGTGGATGAAAGAGCCGCAAGTGGTTGTCCAAGCGGCCGATGCACTCAACCGCTACAAACTCAGTCATCAATTGATTTCTGTGGTGGTGCTGATGGTGCTGTTGGTGTCGGTGCCGGCGATGATGACGCAATTTTACCAAACCGATTTCCAATCCTTAGTCTCAGGCCAGTCGGGGTTGGATGATCTGTTTTACAGTGATCGTGCGTTTTTACGCGCCTTGCTCTATACCATTTTGACGCTGTTCTGTTTGTCTGCCATTGGCCGTAAAGGACTGGCTCCGGTACTCACGCCGGTCAGTGACTTTGTTGTGCGCTATCGTTGGCAGGCGTTGTTGTTGCTTGGTTTAGTCGCCACCTATCGTATGTCAGATACAGTGATGGGGGTAATGGCCAACGTGTTTTATATCGATCAAGGTTTTAGTAAGGATCAGATTGCTGGTGTCAGTAAGGTTTTTGGCTTGATTATGACCTTATTAGGTGCGGGCATCGGCGGCTTGCTGATCGTACGTTTTGGCATTATGCCAATTTTATTGATTGGTGGTATTGCTTCGGCAGCGACCAACTTAATGTTTGTCATGCTGGCCGGGATGGGCGCTGATTTGACGATGTTGATCGTCACCATTTCCTGCGACAACTTCAGTGCCGGCCTCGCAACGGCAGCCTTTGTTGCCTATCTATCGAGTCTGACCAATCTTAGGTTTTCCGCGACACAATACGCTTTACTGAGCTCAATTATGCTGCTTTTGCCACGTCTGATTGGTGGTTACTCTGGTGTGCTGGTGGATAAATTTGGCTATGAGCAGTTCTTTTTAATCACCGCTTTGCTGGGCGTGCCGACGCTTGTGTTGATTGTTTGGCAGTGGCGTAACGATCGGCGTAAAGCGGGTCAGGCGCCGATGGAAACAGAAAGTTAATTGGCTTCTGAGGTATTTTGTTACACAGTGCAAAGGATGCTGTCCTTGAGATTTACTCTGCTCGGGCGCATTAAATAACCATTGAGATTGTTAAGGTGTACCTGATGCGTGTTTTTTTCTTGTTGTTTTTGGTGTTTCCGCTGCTTGAGCTTTTTGTACTGATTCGTGTCGGTTCCAGCATTGGTGCCTCGGCCACTTTATTACTGGTATTAGCCAGTGGTGTTTTCGGTGTTGTGTGTATGCGCTTGGCGGGTTTGACCACTGCACTCAATGTTCGCCAGCGTATGGCGCAGGGCGAGGTGCCAAATCGCGAAATGCTCAATGGCCTATTGTTGGTGGTGGCGGGTGCTTTGTTATTTTTGCCAGGCTTTATCAGTGATGTGATGGGTCTTGTGTGTTTGCTCCCGCTGACGCGTTCTTGGTTAATTAAACGCATTGCTTCGTACATGGCTCAAAGCACTGGGCATACAGCAGGATTTTATTCCGCGAAGCAGACCTATAGTCAACACGACACGCCAACGCAGCGCACTCGTGTGCAGATTATTGAAGGCGAATTCGAGCGTAAAGATCCTTAAAGGCGTCCGCCACCACTATTATTGAAAATTTCTTGTCTGGGCCTTGAAATATTCAATCCTGTCTCCATATACAAGTCACCAAGAGATTCTGCACTAGCAGATCATTCCGCGCGCTGTGCATATTGCTCAGCGCGCCCCGGCTTGCCGGACTTAATAAACGTGCCGATGAGTGTCATCGGTTGATGTAATTAACCTGTTGGGAGAGATCGACAATGAAGCTTCGTCCTCTGCATGACCGTGTGGTAATCCGCCGCAGCGAAGAAGAAACAAAAACCGCTGGTGGCATTGTGCTACCGGGTTCAGCAGCTGAAAAACCAAACCAAGGCGAAATTGTTGCTGTGGGTACGGGTCGTGTTTTAGACAATGGCGATGTGCGTGCACTCGCGGTAAAAGTCGGTGATAAAGTTGTATTTGGCCCTTATTCCGGCAGTAACGCTATCAAGGTTGATGGTGAAGAGTTGTTGGTAATGAGCGAAAGCGAAATTCTCGCGGTTGTTGAAGCTTAATTTATCCCCTTTGCGTAAATGACACAAAATTGAGGAGCACAATTCATGGCTGCTAAAGAAGTAAAATTCGGCGATTCAGGCCGCAAAAAAATGTTAGCTGGCGTCAACGTTTTGGCTGACGCAGTAAAAGCAACCTTAGGCCCAAAAGGCCGTCACGTTGTTTTGGAAAGAAGCTATGGCGCGCCGTCAATCACTAAAGATGGTGTTTCTGTAGCAAAAGAAATTGAGCTCAAAGATCGCTTTGAGAACATGGGTGCGCAACTGGTTAAAGACGTTGCTTCTAAAGCCAACGACGAAGCCGGTGACGGTACTACAACTGCGACAGTTCTAGCCCAAGCCATTGTTAACGAAGGCTTGAAAGCAGTTGCCGCAGGCATGAATCCAATGGATCTCAAGCGCGGTATTGATAAAGCCACCATCGCGATTGTTGAGCAAATCAAGCAAATGGCTAAGCCATGTGCGGATAACAAAGCCATTGCTCAAGTGGGTACTATTTCTGCCAACGCTGACGCCTCAATCGGTGACATCATTGCTGAAGCAATGGACAAGGTTGGTAAAGAAGGCGTTATCACCGTTGAAGAAGGTTCAGGCCTGGACAACGAGTTGTCTGTGGTTGAAGGTATGCAGTTTGACCGCGGTTACCTGTCGCCTTACTTCATCAACAAACCCGACACCATGGTTGCCGAGCTGGAAAGCCCGCTGTTGCTGTTAGTGGATAAGAAAATCTCTAACATCCGCGAGCTGCTGCCTGTTCTGGAAGCGGTGGCAAAAGCCGGTCGTCCATTGTTGATCGTGGCTGAAGATGTTGAAGGCGAAGCTTTAGCAACATTGGTTGTTAACAACATGCGCGGCATCGTTAAAGTGGCTGCAGTTAAAGCGCCAGGCTTTGGTGATCGTCGTAAAGCGATGCTGCAAGACATCGCAATCTTGACCGGCGGTACAGTGATTTCTGAAGAAGTGGGTCTAAGCTTAGACACTACAACTTTAGAGCATCTAGGTAACGCTAAGCGTGTGATCTTGAACAAAGACAACACCACTATTATTGATGGTTCAGGTAACCAAGCGGATATCGAAGCACGTGTGCTGCAGATCCGTAAGCAAATTGAAGAAACAACTTCAGACTACGACAAAGAAAAACTGCAAGAGCGTCTGGCTAAATTAGCTGGCGGTGTTGCGGTGATTAAAGTGGGTGCGGCCACTGAAGTTGAAATGAAAGAGAAGAAAGCTCGCGTTGAAGACGCGCTGCACGCAACCCGTGCTGCCGTTGAAGAAGGCGTGGTACCTGGCGGTGGTGTAGCACTTGTGCGTGCACTGCAAGCCATCAGTGAGCTCAAAGGCGACAACGACGATCAGAACGTGGGTATTGCTCTGCTGCGTCGCGCGGTTGAAGCGCCACTGCGTCAGATCGTTGCTAACGCGGGTGATGAGCCAAGTGTGGTGGTTGACAAAGTTAAGCAAGGCGAAGGTAACTTCGGTTACAACGCGGCAACGAGCGAGTACGGCGA
>RRZU011265008.1_pt1 | contig 10654 bp, 9 predicted proteins | sample 2165561 | NCBI WGS metagenome assembly RRZU01 (sample SAMN10456909, study PRJNA506462) | wastewater metagenome | isolation source: wastewater sludge | place: USA: Moscow, Idaho | reverse complement strand
GACTACGTCATCTGACGCTGTCCGCTCGACCATGGAGCTATGGATCGGGTCGAGCAAATACTCCTCGATGAAGCCCAAGATGCTCTGATGCTTTTCTGCGAGCTTGGCAACCAACTTAAAGTCGCCCTGACGCTTTGGCCACTCCTGATGCTGATATTTGCGCTCAAGAACCTTGCCCAGCATTCGGACCGCAATGGCGATCGCTTTCGCAACGTTGGTTCGATACTGATTCACTTTCGTTAGTGCAGCGATTGCATCCGCAGGGATTTTCTTATCGGCTTGCAAGTTGCTGATCCCTGCGTTCAGTGATCCTGCCTGAATCATCCGAGCGATCGCGCGACTCGCCGTCACCTCGCCGACACCGGGAAACAAAGTGAGGTAGCGCATGAGTGCGATCTCATCTCGAGGATTCCCCACAATGCGCAGCAACGAGAGTAGATCACGGACATGTGCGGACTCGAGCAATTTGACACCGCCAATGAAGCGATAGGGAATCTCGGCATCCAGCAGGCAGCTTTCGATCGTTTTCGCACTGTGCGACGTGCGGGCAAGAATCATATGATCACACCACCTGTCTCCCTGCCCCCGCCGCTGCAGCAGATCTTCCGTAATCCAAGCGCCCTCCTCCCATTCGTTTGAGAAATTGTGCAGTTGCGGGTGACTCCCGGTTCCACGGGCCGCGACGAGTCGCTTTCCGTAGTTGAGAGGACTGTTGTCCAACAACCAATTGGGGACATCCAAGATTTGCTGCGTCGACCGATAGTTCTTATTCAGCTTCAGGACGACAGCACCTGGCACGCGCTCCTCAAACGAATGGACATTCTTGAAATCCGCCCCACGGAACCCGTAGATTGACTGCGCGTCATCACCCACGCAAAACAGGCAGCAATGATCCTTCAACGGATCCAACAGCCCCCACTGCAAGGGATTGGTGTCCTGCATCTCGTCGACAAGCAAATGATCGTACTTTTTAGCCACCCACTCACACACCTGCGGTGACTCCTGAATCGCTTGCGCAACCAAATCCAGAATGTCATCGTAATCAAGGTAGTGGCAACTTTCTTTCTTGGCCTCGTATCCCTTCAAGATAGGGATCATGACCTCTTTGAGGCTCAAATATTCTGGGTAATGGCGCTTGAGCGTCTTGCTCAGACTTTGGCCCGTATTGCGCGCATAGGAGTAGATGTCACAGAGCTGGGCGGCCGTGGGGAGTTGGGAAGCCTCCCCCTTTGGGCTGCCGCGCTGCGCTTTAAACAGCATCACTTGGTCATCACGATCAATGACTGAACTGTTTCCAGCTCCGAACTTGTCTGGGGCGCGCCGAATGAGCCCCATACACCAGGTATGAAAAGTACAGGCACGGAGTCGCGCGGCACGCTCGCCCAGATGGCTTTTGACTCGCGCCACGATTTCGGATGCAGCGCGTCGCGTAAAGGCCAGGATCAGGATGCGATGGGCGGGCACCCCGTTTTCGATCAGATATTCCGCTCGGGCGACAATGGTCTTGGTTTTGCCGGATCCAGCCCCGGCCAGTATCAGGGCATGCTGGTCCTCCAGGGTGGCTGCCTTCCGCTGACGAGCATTCAAGGATGCGAGTCGATTTTCGAGTGACATGATGTTCTTTCAAAAAGCTCATCCAGAGCAGAGTGAGACGCGTCACGCTCGCCTTGGACGACAGGTACGCTGATGCCGGCCAATGTATGTTTGGCTCGTCACCGCATGTGTGCCGGATAACCCCAATCTGCGCTCGGCCTCAAGCAACTGACGGCGAATGCAGACGGGGGTAGCAGGAAAACTGCCAACGACTGGAAAACGCCCGTAATTGTTTAGGCGGGACGTATGGCGAGATAGCAGCTCAGGGCATGATGTCCTGAGCCGTATCTCTGGCCGCTACAAGCAACAGATCGTCGCTGCCGGCAGTGCCTTTTCGAGCTGCGTCAAAATGCTGAGCTTCTCGTGCTGTGCAAGCGCCCCCTGCAGGACGACCTTGCCGCTCGTGAATACATTGACGATGGCGCCGCAGGTGAGGCGAAGCTGCGTGGCGTGGGCAATCGATTCGGCCGATGCGATACAGAATCCGTGCTCCTGCAAGTTGCTGATGATGCTAGACACCGACACCTGGGTGTCCTTCGGATAAGGCAGGAATGGGAGATTGGACAGTAGGATCTGATCCCGCATGGCGTCTGCGATGGTTTTCTTGGGCATGATTATTCTCCGTGTATTGGGCATGTGTATCGAAAGCAGATACACATGCCCTTTACAGTTTTCCGAAACGCTGAACGTCAGTCGCTCTTGTGAGATGCGAGACATGCTCGACTAGCGATAATCAGCGTTTCTGGTAGCAAACAAGATTCTCGGGTGATCGTCAGGCGATTGACGGCCGAGAATTTTGTATCAATCGCAAGTCATCATTGACCGCTTCACTCTCAACTCGGAGCGACCAATTCAGCTTGTATCAAGGAGCCCCGGCATACCCATCAGCAGGCAGCCCCTTGCTTATGTCATCGCGCGGACAACTTATGAAGCTGAATCGGGAAACAGGTCCAATCCATTCAAGTACTTGAGAAATACGTCCCAAAGCGCCTCAGGATTCCACCACTGAACTTCGTGGTTCAGTAGATACTGGCGATACTCAACACGTTTGCTGCGATCTTGAATCATCTTAAGGGCCCGCTCACTACCGTATTCACGGACCGCACACACGAAGAAGTTAAACCAAGGTTTGTCGTCGGCGGGTGCCGGATAGTGGGCAACGTGAATCGGCGCGAATGGATTATTCATCTTGGAAATATCACGCGCAGTCAGGACCTTGCCATCAAGGCGAGGGCTCACACTAGCTTCAATGCGAACGACCGGATCTTCAGAAACGATTCCTTTGACCTTCCACAACTGCGCAGACTTATCGTAAACGCGAACGAAATAATCGCTCAGTTGTGATCCGATGCAAGAGGTCTCAGTTTCCCAAGTTTCAATACCATCATGACTAAAGGAGCGACGCCATAAGCTTGATGCACGACTGCGATTAGAAAACACGATGATGTCACTGGGACGACTGCGGATAATGTCACATGCCACATCCAGGCGACTGATATTGCTATCAGCAAGAACTTCACGGTAATCGCTACCAAAAAGTCCTTTCATGAATTGAACGATACCTTCCATTCCTTTGGAACTGATTACAGAAGGATTAAACTCAATTCGGCCGAAATTGGCTTTTGGCTTAACCGGATTACACTGAATAACTGCAACGTGCATCCCATCCGGTTCAAGCAATAGATAACTATTTTTATAGAGCTGCTGCTGCGGCAGCTTGATCTCCTTCAAAAAGCATCGATCATCAGAGGGGATGCTGAGATAGCGAATGACTGAATCGACATCAGTCGGATCTCCGCCAGGCGCTTTAAAAGTCAACGACAGCTTGTCACATATAGGGTCTTTTATATGCAAACCGACCTGACCGTGCTTGTAAGAGAATGGAGGATTGCTGATAACAGAATATAAATTAGCATTATCAGAATTTACATCATGAGGATTAGTTTTATTACTATGAATATTGATATTGTCTACATGCTTATTAGAGGAGAGACTTTCAGAGCCATCCTTTGTAGAAATATCACTGTTTTTCACGTGTTTTTTGCGTTTTTTACCCGCCAAATCACCACCTGCTGCGGCAAATAAAGCATCATTTTTGCTACGTTGACGCTCGTAACTGCCATCAGGATCTGAGCAGAGTTTACGTTTGCTGTCGCTCAAAGCAGTTTCATCACCAAGAGGATCGGGGCGCTGAATTTTTCTGGCCATACGCAAAAGCCGGCGGGCTGTAGCAGCTTCGTCGAACACCTCCAATCCATGATCACTGAGCTCGTCGACGAGACGACGGCAGCCTCGCTTTGTAAATTGCTTAATGTTTACACGGAGAACGAACTTCTTTTTCTCCGAATCAAAGGCAACAATTTTTACTTCATCAATAACGTCATCTGACGCATAAATTGGCACCATCTTGATTCGCCCACAAGGGCGATCAACGCTTTTTCCATTTGCTTCATTCATTTTATTACCACCTTATTCAAAAATATTTTTAATAGGATTAACGGGCCACAGCAACCGGCGATTTGGCAATTTTTTCGGAACGATTTGACAATAATGGCCTTGACGACAATACCCAGCTCTAATAGTCTGAGGCTTGACATGTAGGACTTCTGAAAGCTGCTCAGTGGTCAACCAATCACCAATTGAATGCTGATCTTGCTCATCTTTAATTACGACATTCATTTCCTTCCTTTCACGTAGAACCACAATTGCGGCAGGTGAAATAGTGAGCAAGAATATTTTTTCTAGCCAAAAAGAAAAAAAGCCAGAAATCCTTATGGATTCTGGCTTTTTCATTCCTAGAAAAAATTTTCTATAGATTTTTTATCTTTTCAGTCCACCAAGCCTCTTTGCTTAATGCCATTCGTATAATATAGGGCGCGCCAATGTCCTTACGTTTGCTCGTCTTGATTTTCGCTTCGGCGAGCTTTGCCTTAATGAGGCTAGCCACTTCGCTTTGTGTAGGCCTTCTATTCCCCGCCTTAATTGCCTCTTGCACGATAGATGTCGCCAGCCGTCTAGCCTCATCAACCCAATTCTGAGAAGCATCTGTGTTCAGAACGATATCAATCACCTTTGACGGATCGGTGTCAGTCCGTCCAAGTAATTCAGCGTTAAATTTGAAGCAATACCAGTCTGCAAAACGCTGCCACGAGGAAGGTGAGGCCCCTTTGCTCAGTTTTTCCTTTTTAGCGAATTCTCTAAATTCATGCGCATCGGAACGTCTAACTCTCTCTAGACAACTAATGACTTCGCTAATTTTGAATTGTTTTTCCTCCAAGGGCTGAGCAACTGAGTTAGTCGCAGCCACCATTTCTGGAGGTATACGCAGATTTTTCTCAACGCACCACCTGCAAAATGATTCTGGTTGAATTGGATCACCCAGACGATTCACTGCTTGTGCAGCATCAATCATTGCAAGCCGCCGCTCAAATTCCTTTGCGACTCTAGAGATCTCCGTGTATGAAAACACATGTTCCATCCATTGGACCTTGCGAGGATCGCGGTTCAAGGATAAGCATACCGCTTGATCTGTTGACCAAGAATCGAATGGAAGCCAATAGCTAAAATCAGCCCTAACTTGTTCTCTATTAAACGTTCGTAGGTATTCGGTATCGACTCTTGGCAGGTTCATCTCAATTCCACAAGTAATGAATGCAAGCGTACTTCGCCAACCCAAAGGTAGCGTATCAAGCAATATTCATACCCTGATGCTACCAAATTATTCGCGGTGACATGAACACCACAAATGATAGACAGGGATCGAGTACACTGAGAGTACACGAGCTAATTTCTTGAAAAATTGTTTTCTAAAAATCAGCCTAACCTATTGATTTTATTGGCGTGCCCGGAGGGACTCGAACCCCCGACCTGCTGCTTAGAAGGCAGCTGCTCTATCCAGTTGAGCTACGGGCACATGAGGGTGATACTGGGAGGAATTGGTCGGGGCGGTGGGATTCGAACTCACGACCCTCTGCTCCCAAAGCAGATGCGCTACCAGACTGCGCTACGCCCCGACACGAGAGGCCATATTCTATCACCACGTAGAAACACACGCCAGATCAGGAAACTATCTTTAGCCAACAAACAATTCTTGCTTCACCGCCGCCTTCATGATATTTAATCGTTTTTTGGTCATCAGGCGCACAAGGCACAAGAACATGGCAGAAGAACTGCTCCACAAGCATTTCACCCCTTACCAACCCAAGGCTGGTGAGGAATACATGAGCAACAAGCAATTGGCTCATTTCCGCAAAATTCTCGAAGCAGTCAAAAAGGAATTGAGCGAGGATATCGACCGTACCGTTCATACGATGCAGGACGAAGCCACCGTTTTCGCTGACCCGAATGATCGCGCCAGCCAGGAAACCGATATGGCCATCGAACTGCGCAACCGTGATCGCGAGCGCAAACTGATCAAGAAAATCGACGAAACCCTGGGTCGCATTGAAAGCGGCGATTATGGCTTCTGCGACAAGTGCGGCGTCGAGATCGGCATCAAGCGGCTGGAAGCTCGTCCGACAGCAACCTTGTGCATTGATTGCAAGACGCTGGACGAACTCAAGGAAAAGCAGATGGCCAAATAGGCCAGCCTGTTCTGCACAGCTTGTCGAGCCCCTCTCGACAAGCAAAACAAAGGGCACCTTGCGGTGCCCTTTGTGCTTTCAGTAAACCTCAGGAATTACTGTTGCTGTTGCTGCTGCTGTTGAGCCACCTCAGCAGACGGTGCGGTGGCACCCTCTTCTGCTGCAACAGCCTTCATCGACAGCTTGACGCGACCGCGGTCGTCGGTTTCCAGAACCTTGACGCGAACAACCTGGCCTTCCTTGACGTAGTCTTCGACCTTGTTGACGCGCTCCTGAGCGATCTGGGAAATGTGCAACAAGCCATCCTTGCCCGGCAAGACCTGAACGATCGCACCGAAGTCGAGGATCTTCAGCACAGTGCCTTCGTAGATCTTGCCAATCTCGACTTCTGCCGTGATGGCATCGATGCGGGCACGAGCCGCCGCCGCAGCCTCGCCAGACGTAGCGGCGATGGTGATCGTACCGTCGTCCTGAATATCGATCGTGGTGCCTGTTTCCTCCGTCAGGGCGCGAATCACCGCACCACCCTTGCCGATCACGTCACGGATCTTTTCCGGATTGATCTTGAAGGTGTACAGACGCGGCGCGTAGGCCGACATTTCCTGACGCGGACCAGCTGCAGCTTCTTGCATCAAGTTGAGGATGTGCAAGCGGGCATCCTTGGCCTGAGCCAGTGCAACCTGCATGATTTCCTTGGTAATGCCCTGGATCTTGATGTCCATCTGCAGGGCAGTGATGCCGCTGGTGGTACCGGCAACCTTGAAGTCCATGTCGCCGAGATGATCCTCGTCACCCAGGATATCGGTCAGAACGGCAAAGCGGTTGCCATCCTTGATCAAGCCCATGGCGATACCGGCAACGTGTGCCTTGAGCGGTACGCCGGCATCCATCAGCGCCAGGCAGCCACCGCAGACCGAAGCCATCGACGACGAACCATTGGATTCAGTGATTTCGGAAACGACACGCATCGAGTACGAAAAATCTTCCGGCTTCGGCAACACCGCGAGCAGCGCACGCTTGGCCAGGCGACCGTGACCGATTTCCCGGCGCTTCGGCGTCCCCACACGACCACATTCGCCGGTTGCGTACGGCGGCATGTTGTAGTGCAGCATGAAGCGATCGCGGTATTCCCCGGCCAGTGCGTCAATGATCTGCTCATCGCGGTTGGTGCCGAGCGTGGCAATGGCCATCGCCTGGGTTTCACCCCGGGTGAACAATGCGGAGCCATGGGTACGCGGCAGAACGCCGGAACGCATGGTGATCGCGCGAACAGTACGGGTGTCACGACCGTCGATACGCGGCTGGCCGGACAGGATACGACCACGCACGATGGCCGCTTCCATTTCGAAGAAGAGGTTGCCAACCGTATTGGCATCCGGCGCACCATCTTCGCCGGTACACAGGGCGGCGACGGCTTCGGCGCTGATCTCCTTGACACGCTGGCTACGCGATTGCTTGCTGGTGATGCTGTAAGCCTCTTCCAGCTTGGCGCCAACCAGATCCTTCAGGCGGGCAACCAGTGCCTCATCCTTGGCCGGCGGCTGCCAGTCCCACTCCGGCTTGCCGGCTTCTTCAACCAGTTCGTTGATCGCGTTGATCGCCTTGCGCATCTCGGTGTGACCGAACACGACGGCGCCCAGCATAACGTCTTCCGGCAGTTCCTGAGCTTCCGACTCAACCATCAGAACAGCCGATTCGGTACCGGCGACAACGAGGTCCAGCTGGGTTTCTTTCAACTGGCTCAGGGTCGGGCACAGCACGTACTGACCGTTGATATAACCGACACGGGCAGCACCGATCGGACCATTGAACGGAATGCCGGAGATCGACAAGGCAGCGGAAGCACCGATCATCGCCGGGATGTCGGCATCAATTTCCGGATTCAGGGACATCACGGTAGCCACGACCTGGACTTCGTTGTAGAAGCCATCCGGGAACAGCGGACGAATCGGGCGGTCGATCAGACGCGACGTCAGGGTTTCCTTTTCGGACGGACGACCTTCACGCTTGAAAAAGCCGCCGGGGATACGGCCGGCTGCATAAACTTTTTCCTGATAATCGACGGTCAGCGGGAAGAAATCCTGACCAGGCTTGGCGCTCTTGGCACCGACGACGGTCACCAGAACGACCGTCTCTTCCATGGACACCATGACGGCACCGCCAGCCTGGCGGGCAACTTCACCGGTCTCGATAGTGACCTGATGATCGCCGTAGGCGAAGGTCTTTTTCACGACATTAAACATAGCTTCCTTTCACTCTCATCACATTAAGCAACAATAACAACAACTTACAACACAACATCAAGAACAGAAACAAAAAAGCGGCCGGGAAAACTCCGGGCCGCTTTTTCTGACTTTGCCAGCGCCTTACTTGCGCAGGCCAAGCTTGGTAATCAGGGTACGGTAACGCTCGATATCCTTGCCCTTCAGGTAGTCCAGCAGCTTGCGGCGCTGGGAAACCAGACGCAACAGACCACGACGGGAGTGGTGATCCTTGGTGTGCTCCTTGAAGTGCGGCTGCAGATCATTGATACGCGCCGTCAGCAGGGCAACCTGGACTTCCGGGGAACCAGTATCACCCTTGGCTTGGGCGAATTCAGCGACGATGGTCGCCTTGTTTGCAGTGGTCATTGCCATTTCAAACTCTCTTTCATTGTTGCGACGCAGCCCCAGTTTGATAGAGCAAGCGCCAGTTGGAAAATTCCGCTCAAGACGGAAAGCGTTGAATTATATCAGCCTAAATCGCCAGCTGCACCAGTCTTTTCGGCCATAGCAAGCCAGCGTTGCCCGGCTCACCGACGCCGATCAGGCGCTCATCGGCATAGACACGAATTTTTCCGACGAGGCCAAGCGGTAACGGCACCGGGTTGCCATGACGGAAACGCTCCGCTTCAGCCGGTGCCAAATCGACCCGGGGCAAGGAACTGAGCAAGGCATCAACCGGGGACAGGCGCTTCAATCTCTCGGCCTCATCCAGCAATTCAAGATCGGCAAGGCTGAAAGCTCCAGCCAGAAGCAGATTACCAACGGCCGTTCGCCGCAAGGCGATGAGGTGCGCGCCACAACCCAGGGCCTGCCCGATATCGGAAGCCAGCACCCGAATATAAGTGCCCTTGCTGCAGACGACACGCAGGGTCAGCGTATCGCCCGCGAAAGCCAGGCAATCGATACGATAAATTCGTACGGCTCTCGGCTCACGCTCGACTTCGATTCCTTGACGAGCCAGTTCGTAAAGCGGCCTGCCATCACGCTTGAGCGCCGAGTGCATGGGCGGGACTTGCAGAATATCGCCGGAAAATCTCGGCAGCACGCCCATCACTTGCGTTTCGCTGACATCAACCGGGGAAGTGGCGATCACCTGCCCCTCGGCATCGCCGGAATCGGTAGCAACCCCAAGCTTGATGACGGCTTCGTAAGTCTTGTCGGCGTCCAGCAAATCCGCCGAAAATTTTGTTGCCTCACCAAAACAGAGGGGCAGCAGGCCGGTGGCCATGGGGTCGAGCGTACCGGTATGCCCGCCCTTGGCTGCGGAAAACAGGCGCCGCGCCTTTTGCAGGGCATCGTTGGAGGTCATGCCTTGCGCTTTGTCGAGCAAAAGCACGCCGTCGACCTGCTTCCAGGTTTTTTTGACCTTGGGCTGCACGAAACGCCTATTCTTCCGGCGTCTGATCGGAAATTGCGTTGGCCTGATCGATCAGTTGCGAGAGACTGGAACCACGCTCAAGCGAGCTATCGTAGACAAAATGCAACTCAGGCAAGGTATGGATATGAATACGCCGCCCCAGTTCGCGGCGCAGGAAGCCGGATGCCCGCTTCAGGCCGCGCTGAATCTTATCGAGGTGTTCGGCATTGAGTGTGGTGAAAAATACCTTCGCATGGGCGTAATCCGGTGTCAGTTCGACATCGGTCAGGCTGATCATGCCGACACGCGGATCTTTCAGTTCGGTACGAATCAGATCGGCCAGGTCGCGGCGCACCTGCTCCGCGACCCTTTCGCTACGCTGGAAACCCTTTTTCTTCATTATAGCGAGCGCGCCACTTCCTGGATTTCGTAGACCTCGAGCTGATCGCCTTCCTGGATGTCGTTATTGCCACGCAGGGACAAGCCGCACTCGAAGTTCGAACGGACTTCCTTGACGTCATCCTTGAAGCGCTTGAGCGAGTCGAGTTCGCCATCCCACTGGACCACGTGGTTGCGCAGCAGACGTACGCGGGAGGCACGCTTGATAACGCCTTCCAGCACGTAGCAGCCGGCAATCGCTCCCACCTTGGAGATGTGGAAGACCTGGCGAATTTCGACCATGCCGGTAACCTGCTCGCGCTTCTCTGGCGCCAGCATGCCAGACAGAGCGGCCTTGACCTCATCGACTGCGTCGTAGATCACGTTGTAATAACGGAGATCGACACCGAAGTTTTCGGCCAGCTTGCGTGCACCTGCGTCCGCACGAATGTTGAAACCAATGATGACAGCACCCGAAG